>FMJZ01026311.1_pt1 | contig 15677 bp, 15 predicted proteins | sample 1987881 | NCBI WGS metagenome assembly FMJZ01 (sample SAMEA4378227, study PRJEB15110) | soil metagenome | biome: soil; feature: Field; material: Soil | place: India | collected 2015-03-11 | depth 0 m | reverse complement strand
ATACCTGGCACCATTTATCCGTTACGACAACCTTGATTATGCAGGTGTTAAACAGTGCCTGCAGGAGTTCATTTTTAATATGAATATACCAACGCGCGTAGGCTTTCAGACACCTTTTACCAATGTAACACTTGACCTTACTGTTCCCCACTCTATTGCTGATGAGCATGTCATCATAGGCGGACAATTCATGGATGAAACATACGGTCAGTTCCAGAAAGAGATGGATATATTTAATACAGCTTTTGCTGAATGTATGCTTGAAGGCGACGCCCGCCACAGAATTTTCACATTTCCCATACCCACATATAATATTACAAAGGATTTTGACTGGGATAATCCTTCAATAAATTTGCTATGGGAGATAACTGCAAAATATGGCATTCCCTATTTTGCCAACTTTGTGAATTCTGATATGGATCCTGATGATGCACGTTCCATGTGCTGCAGGCTACGACTTGACAATCGTGAATTGCGCAAGCGAGGGGGAGGCCTTTTTGGAGCTAATCCTTTAACTGGAAGCATTGGTGTTGTCACCATCAATATGCCGCGTCTGGGATATCTGTGTAACACAAAGGATGAATTTTTTAATCAACTATCGCACTTAATGGATCTTGCACGAAACTCTCTTGAGATAAAACGCAAAGTACTTGAAAATTTTACTGCCAATAATCTTTACCCATATACTAAATTTTATTTACGTGATGTGTATAAACGATTCAAGAAATACTGGATTAATCACTTTTCAACTATTGGACTTGTAGGGATGAATGAAGCATGCCTTAACCTTTTAGGCCATGATATTACCACTGATGAAGGAAAAGAATTTACTGCACAGGTTCTTGATTTCATGCGCCAGAAAATTACTGAATACCAGCATGAAACAGGCAATCTATATAATTTAGAAGCAACCCCTGCTGAAGGCGTAAGCTACAGGTTTGCACGCCATGACAAAATTAAATTCCCGGACATCATCACCGCAGGTAAACACGAACCATACTACACCAATTCAATTCACCCTCCAGTGGGATTTGCCCATGACATATTCGACCTGCTTGACCATCAGGATCAGCTTCAGTCCAAATTTACCGGTGGTACGGTAGTCCATTGCTTCATTGGCGAAAAGATTGATGATCCACAGATGGTGAAATCACTGGTGAAAACTATTGCATATAACTATCATATACCATATTTTACCATTACTCCAACATTCAGCATCTGCCCTGTTCATGGCTATATACCGGGTAATCATAAGTTCTGCCCTTACGAACATACTAAAGAAGAGCTTGAGATGTTTGGCATTGATGTCGAAATAGAAGATAGTATACCATTGCAGATTGAGGCGCATGTACAACAATAATAACAATTATGTTAATTTTAATATGGGGGTTTGAGTAATGCAAAAGCAACACGAAAAAAAGATACCTGTTGAAGTGTATTCAAGGGTTGTTGGGTATTTCAGGCCAGTTAACCAGTGGAACAAAGGGAAACAAGAAGAGTTTCATGAAAGAAAAGAGTTTATGAAAGATGAATTATTTAAGGTAGCTTCACATGAATATTCGGGGTATTCAGAAAACCTCACTCATTGATTTCCCACAAATCATCAGCACTGTTCTTTTTACTGGTGGATGCAATTTGCGATGCCTATATTGTCATAATCCATCTCTTGTCTGTAATGATTGTAATCTGAATCATTATTCAAACAATGAAGTGCTGGGTCTGTTACAAAAACGTAAGCACCTTATTGGAGGTGTTGTTGTTACAGGTGGAGAGCCAACACTTGCTAAAGGTATCGTTACTTTTTTACAAAAGGTAAAAGAAATTGGCTTAAAAGTTAAGCTTGACACTAACGGATTTCAGCCTCATGTTTTAAAAAGATTAATATCTGAAAAGCTTCTGGATTATGTAGCGATTGATATTAAAACATCCCCTGAAAAATACCCTGTATTAACAAAAACAAAATTGCCATTTGATATAATACTGGAATCTATCAAACTTTTAAAAGAAAACAATATAACATTTGAACTAAGAACAACCTGTGTTCCCGGATTTGTAACAATAGAAGATTTACAGAGTATAAAAGAACATGTTGGTACAGTAACTTATTATTACCTTCAGCAATTTGACAACCACCACACTCTTGATGGCTCTTTTTGCTCTGTTTCACCCTATCCAAAGGAAGTTTTATACTCTTTCCGTCAATTTGTGAATACCTTTGCAACGTGCTGCGAAATCAGAGGAATATAAAAAATCTATTGACATTACTGGGTATCATTTCTTCTGTGTTATTGAATAACCACAGGGAGGACGAATAATTTATGAGTAAGCAGTATAATCCGCGTATCAAACGCAAACGTGCAAAACGCAGACTTAAAAGAAAAAAGAAATTACAGGCAAAAAAGTTAGCTAAGTAATACTACTTTTTTGCAGATTTTTGAATAATCTCATCACCAACAATGAGAAAAACATTATTAATATTAGCTTCATCCAAAGTGGGATATGTGCCTTCAGGTTTTAGCCATATCCCCTTCTCAGCTGTGAGTGGTATATAAAGTAGCACCGTATCAAAACACAATGTATTGGGCACATTCAGCTTATAAATACATGCATCAGAACAACTAAATGCAATATATGACATGATGCCATTTTTTGCTAACATATACCGTGCATACAGCATTGCATCAAGCGACGTTCCCTTTTTACTACCAACTAGCTCTATAAGTGATGTAGCTGTATATGGATGTTCATAGATAGTAAACAGTTGTATTTTTTGCACAAGCTCTTTTGCAGCTTCTTCAATAGTTTTGCTGTTTAATTTTGTATCCAAAACAAGGTAATCTGCTTTTTTAAAAAGTGCTTGCTGCTCATTAATCCATTCAACCAAGCTTTCTGGAGTTAATGCCATAATAAAAAAATCCCTTTGTAATTGTGCCGATAGCTCATAGTTAGTAAATCTATGGTGTGACACGTTATGATCCCCAATAACAACATCCCCTTTTATTTCTGACAGCACACAGGATTGTGCCTCAGGATTAATCACAATAATATCCATATCAAATTGCGAAAGAGCATGATTTTGCTGTATATGCATTGTCGGGATTCTTTTACTGCTTTGCAATACTATTTCAACAAGTGCATATTTATTGAGATTGTTTTTTAAATAATCTTTAATCTTTTGTTGCAGTTGAACGTGGGGATATCTGACAACTTTTTTTTCTATGACCCCATTTTCATTTACTATATACACCGTAGACTGTATAATTTTTATACTCTTGCCAAAAGCATATTCATTTATCTGTGCGGTATCATTAACTAAGTATATATCATAGAGATAACAATATACAGAATTATCTATGAAACGTAATGCGTAACATGAATACCGTAATCCATGATTGTTTGTTTGTATAGTTTCAAACGCAAGTCGAGAAAAAACTGTTTTTTGTACATAGTCATCAAAATATGCCTTCATATAATCCTTATGCCACGGTATATTAGAAACTATCACCTCATGCTTCTTTCTGTACATGCTACCATCAGAGTCTTCAAGGTCAGCTATGGTTGCCAGTAATGTATATGCATGTGTATCAAAACCCTGTGCTATTTTCTTGAATACTGCACTTTTTGCATCATCGTACCGCTTCAGTGCAATAAGGGCATGTATATATTCATCAAAATATCTGGTAGTAGTATGTTCAAGAATAGATACTATTTTTTCATATAATTGTTCTTGTTCATACAATTGAAGCAGTAAACCAATCTCTTTGTCATTTGGCTTTTGTACTGCTTCTAACAATGTAATTGCTTTTTTTATATCTTTCTGAGATACAATATCTGCTATAATATAGCGAAGGTCATTACTGTATGGATAACGGTTAAGCAGTACCTCAAGATTTATTTCTTTATGGACCAATTCTTCTTTTGTATACTGTAGCATATGTAGCAGCATTGGTAAGTAATAGACCTGCAAAATATCAGCAGATTGAGTGTTGTTTATACAATCATTAAAGTATTTCCATAATACTGATCTATATGCATTACTTTTTTTAAGAATATCCTGTATTACTAACTTTGAACCAGGAATATTGTTATTTGCCAGCAACAATGATAAATACCGGCAGGCTACATATTCATTATTGTTGTGCAATTTCAAAGCTTCATTATAATATTTTAATGCTTCCAAGCTTTGAAGTGATTCATAGAAAAGAGCTAACTGTAAGGCTGTATCTGCAGAACGATGTATACCATACTGTGAACGCAGTAGATTTTCATACTCATAATATGTTTCATACCATTGAATATCGTGAAAATATGAATTTTCACTATCAGACAGATCTATAAGAGTATACGTTTCATTATAAAAACGTATTTTTAAAAACATATCTTCAACTGGTTTGTAATACACCGCTACTGTAAAACCATCATCAGGCGTAATATGGAGCATTCGTATTAACCGTTTTTTATCCGTTGATGTATTTACACATACTTTTCTTCCGTTAATATAACATACATACTCCATATTTGAACAAATACTGAGTATAATAGGTTCAGAAGCTTTGAAAGACCCGCTGCAAAGTCCTATTGAGTTAAAATCCTGTGTATATTTCGGTAGGGGTATAAATCCATTGCGATAATCTGCTACACTAATTTTATTTTTACCTGATAAAAAAAATGTATTTTTACTGTATTGCAGGGCTACAATGCTTTTTGGCATTCTTTCTTTTGTATTGTCATAGATATCCCATCTGTTGCTTCCCTTTAGTATGTCTTTATGATGTAATTCTTCAAATAACTGAACCACATCCTGTACATATTTTTTTTCAGCTTCAGTGTCAGCACTTCTTACCAACTCTTTTAGCAGAGATAATGTTTTATCAATACCATTTATCTGTACTATTTTATTTAAATCTGCTAAAATTACACTTATGCATGCTGAACCAGTCAGTATTTCTTTTTCATACTCTTCAACAATTTTCAGAGAATTACCAGTGCAATAAATACGTTGATTGCTATCATTGACAAGGGCATGGACTGGTAGTGGAACTATCGATAGTATTAATATACTTAATAGTACAGTTAATTTTTTTTTCATACAATTTATAGTATCACTTGCCAATGCAGAAGCGTGAAAAAATTGAATCAAGGACATCATCAACGGTTATTTCACCGGTGACTGCACCAATAGTATCAATAATATTTTGAAGCGCAGATGCAATTATTTCATGGGGGCTATGTATCATTACCTGCTTAAACGCTTCTTTTGCATATTCCACAGATTGTTCCAGCAATTGTATCATTCGTATATCAGCAATAAAGGAATTTTTATACTCAACATAGCGTGTTGAAATAAAATTGTAAACTGCCTCTTCTAAAGCAGATATACCATATCCTGTTTTTGCAGAAAATACAACTCCTTTTTGTTTCAAAGTATTCTGAATTTTTTCTATTGATTCTAGTGATGCGATATCTGCCTTGTTGATAACCGATATACACGGCTTATTACCAATTAGTTGTAAAATGTGTTCATCATCTGAAGTAAAACCTGACACTGCATCAATGATAAAAATTATTAATGATGCATCGTCAATGAGCTTGTAACTGCGTTGCACCCCTAATAGCTCAATGCCATCTGCATTGGCATGTATCCCTGCTGTATCCAACAGGTTACACTGTATTCCCTTTATTGAAACTGATTCCCTTATAACATCACGTGTAGTACCTGGTATATCTGAAACAATTGCCCGTTCATGATTGAGAATACAGTTCAAAAAACTTGATTTGCCCGCATTTGGCTTGCCCACTATCGCAATGTCAATACCATGCGATAGATACTGGCCAATTTTACATCGATTAAGTATATCTTCAATTTTACTAATAATACATTGGACTCTTTGCTGTGCAGTATCATATGATATTATCTCAATGTCCTCATCAACAAAATCTATTGCACATTCAATATCTGCTTTCAGTTCAACTATATGCTGTTTAATTTCACTAATAGCCTGTTTTAGCGACCCATGACGTTGCTGAATGGCAGTAGCTATTTCCCATTCACTACGTGCTGCAATAATATGGTTTATAGCTTCAGCTTCGGTCAGGTCCATTTTCCCATTTAGGAAAGCTCGTTTTGTAAATTCTCCAGGCTCTGCCATGCGAACATTTAACGCAATAATGCAATCAATAATTTTATTCACTATTATTGGATTTCCATGGCAGAATATTTCAACCATATCTTCTCCCGTATAGCTGTGAGGCTTTTTATAATAAATTACAATGCAATCATCTATTTCTTCATTATTATCATGCATAATTCCATAATACGCATAGCGTGGAATAAATGTATTTGTCTGTTTTTTAACCTTAAAAATAGAAGAAGCGACCCGTAATGAATCAGGGCCGCTTATTCGTATTATTGTTATTGGAGAATGTACCGGCGGCGTTGCCGGTGCACATATTGTATCATTCATTCGTATTACCTTTTTTCTACAGGCATTATTTTCACTTTCCTATAGATGCCCTGTCCTTCACTTTTGGTAATAACTTTTGAATCATTTTGTAACGTCAAATGTATAAGCCGTCGCTCAAATGGATTCATGGGCTCAAGCGTCCAGGGCTTACCCGTCCTTGCAACTTTCAAAGCAATTTCCTTGGATAATTTTCGCAAAGCTTTTTCCCTCTTTGCCCTGTACGATTCAATATCCAGTATAATCTTTTTTTCTGAATTGGTCAATTTGTTTACCAGCAAATTAACCATAAACTGTAATGCTTCCAAAGTTTTCCCTTTTTTGCCAATGATAAGCCCTGAACTTGGGCTTTCCAATTCAACATATACCTTATTTTCACTTTCCTTATAATCCTTAACCCTGGCCTGTACTTCCATTAACATTAAAATCTTTTCAATAATTTCTTTTGTCTTTTCGCCAATATCATCTTCCTGTTGGTAGTAAACTCGTATTTTAGCAGGGCGTGATATGCCAAAACCAAAGATACCGCTTTTACCTTCATCCAGCACTTCAATATTGATTTTGTTCATATCATTAATTTTTAATAATGATAAGGCTTTCTTCGTTGCTTCTTCAACAGTTTTCCCTTCAATATCTAACACCTTCATGTTCACGCCTCCTACGAAACTTTGATAGATTAGTTCTAATTTTTTTAAATATACTGACCTCCTTTTAAAAAAGATTATTTTTTGCCTGCTATATCAAAATATCTGTACCCCCTGACATTAATGTACGCATAGTATACACATTTTTCACTTAAAAAATTTTACTCTTTCCTTTTTCCTCTTCTGTTAATAATCAACTGATGACCTATCTGCAATACATTTTGCATAATCCAATACAACACCAGGCCCGAAGGCATGTTCCAGAAAATAACAATAAATATTAACGGCATTAGCATTAACATTTTTTGCTGTTGAGTAACCTCACCTGTAGACATCTTCTGTTGTAAATATGTAGTGCCTGTCATCACCAGCGGCAAAATATTAATATTAAACCCGGCTATAGTAAAAATGGTATCTGGCAGTGACAAATCCTTTATCCAGAGAATGAATGGTGCTTGCCATAAATCCACGGAATTTACCAGTGCACTGTAGAGGGCAAAGAAAAATGGCATTTGCAATAGCAGCGGCAAACATCCACCCATTGGATTCACCTTGTTTTTTTTGTACACTTCCATTATTTTTTTATTCAAAACATCAGGCTTGTCCTTATATTTTTCACGCAATTCCTGAATCACTGGATTTAGTTCCTGCATTTTCTTCATGGATTCAGTTGAGCGCTGAGTCAAGGGCAAAAACATTATTTTGGTTATAATAGAAAATATTACCAGTGACCAGCCCAGATTCCCAACTACTTTGTTTATCTCAAGCAAACACCACATCATAAAATCTCTGATGGGCTCAATCCATTTACTTACATCTGCAGCATCACCTATGGATTTATCAACCGCCAGCAATTTATCTTTATTCTTTGGCCCAACATACACTTTAAATTCATGTGTTATTGTTTCACCAGGTTTCAGAGGTTTTGCCGGTACCACAATCCCTGTCCTGAATCCCGATTGTTCCCTATTATCATACACAACACCTGAACCAGCAAATCCCTGAGGTATCATGATCAGTAAATAGTATCTGCTCATTATACCAGCCCATTTAACCACGCCGTTCTCTCGTTTGAGATCTTCATGAGTTGAAAAAAATCCACCGCCCTTCCGTGCTTTTTCAAAGCTATCATTAATATAGTAAATACTGTGCAACTCATTATATGAATTATCAAAATCCATGGAAGGCCCTAGAAAATCAGATGGGGAAAATATTACACCACCCTCAGGAAATGCAAATTCAGCTTTTCCCCTATTGGTGATGGCGTATGAAACTATGAAATACTGTCCAGTTTTATTATACTTAAATTGCTTTGAAATTTCCAACGGATTATTCTGAATGATAGCAACTGTTGAAAAGTGTGCCGATGATACATCTTTTTTAATTTTCCACAACACAGATGGAGTATCGTTTGCATGTAAAAATTCACCAGTTGAAAAATGTACAGGAAAATCAAAAAAACCTTTGGCATCATATTTTGATTTTCTAACGATTAATTCAATATTTCTTACTTTATCAATAAAGGAAGTACACTGCCCACCTTCATTGGAAAGTACTGCCGCATAATATTTTGCATCAATAGTCAATTCTTCTTTTTTTACAGAAGAATTTTGCAATTTTGTAACAATAGAAATTTCAGGTTTTTTTACTTCTTCAGTTTGGACGGTTTCAACACTCTGCTCTGTTAGCGGAGGTGTTTTTTCCTGTGGGGGAAATAAATAAAACCATAGTATCCATATACCTAATGATAATAAAACAGCTATTAAAGCCCTTTTTTCCATGATAACCTCTTGTAAAATTTTTAGTCAGGCATAGCAACACCATACATGCGTAATACCATTCTATGTGGAAAGGAGATAGCAGGAAGGAAAATCGTATCACTAAAAAAATCAGGGAACTGGATCATATCCGCCATCACATAACGGATGACAGCGAAGGATCCTTTTTACTGAAAGAAAACCACCTTTGACAAGCCCATGCCTGGTCAATGCTTCTATAGCATACTGTGAACATGTTGGATAAAACCTGCACGCTTGTGGCAATACCGGTGAAATCACAAGTTTGTATAATTTTATCAACATTACCGGTATGGTAACCATATTTATCTTCACTGTTTCAGCACTCCTGATTTCTGTAATACATGTGTTACTGATACAACAAGATTATTATACTTCATTGCTTTACAGGTGGTATCCGGAAATATAATTACATCAAAACCCTGCCGTATTCGGGGCATACAAGTTACCAGTATAGACCTAATTTGCCTCTTAATTCTGTTCCGTTCAACTGCATTACCAAAATTTCTATTAACCACTATAGCAAAACGGGATAGCAATGTATTGCTTATTTGCCCTTCTGCCTGTAATGGTTGCATGTACACTATCATCCTGATTCCTTTGCCATATAATCTTTTACCGTTAGCAATGACTTCTTTAAATCTCTTTAGCCCCTTTAATGAATATCTCCTTTTCACGGATAAATACAATTACATGGTATTACTTGGAATTACGTTTTTCATCAGAAACGGTTAATTTGTATCTGCCCTTTTGTCTTCTTCTGCGCAAAACTTCCTGACCTGCTTTGGTACTCATTCGTGCCCTGAATCCATGTGTCCGTAATCGTTTGATTACACTTGGCTGCAATGTCCTTTTCATCATCTCACCTCATTATTAAGAATAGTAGTTCAATGTAGAAATTAAATCTTATATGATTATAGTAAACGATAAAGTATATTCATTTAGGTTACATGTATTTTTTACAATAGCACAACTTTTATGCAATACACAACAAAAATGCTATTCTAAACGTATTAGGTTTTGTGTCAAGAATTTATTAGGCAGATTTTCGCGCTATCACCAGTATAGTATCAGAAAAACACAGCAGAGTGGTCAGTTTAACATACAAATTTTTATATTTTTGTGCGATAGCTCCACAGCGCTCTGGATGGTACCCGGAGGGAAAACACCTGATATAAGAAAATCCAATGCGTTTCAAAAGCCTTTTAATGCTCCACGGCGCCACATCAATCCTGTGATCCTGTGGATGTGAGCTTATCCATTGTTCCCTGTGGCAATAGAACAACGGGCCAAAATATGATGGTAGAGTACAGGCAAAAATGCCATTATCTTGCAACATTCCATATATTTTACAAATCATTGCATACGGGTCAGCAAAATGTTCTAGAACAAACCACGCAGTTAACACATCATACTTTCTACTAGCCTCAAACTGTTCAAATCCAGCAACATGAACAGGGATGATAAATCTTTGTTTACAGTAATCAGCAGCGTATTGAGAGATTTCTAACCCTTCAACAACACCAAAGCCATAATCTTTTGCAGCTTTACAAAAAAATCCCAGCGCACATCCAATATCAAGGAGGCTTTTATTTGAAAGACTATCGCCCAAAAGGTTTTTAATTTTTTCTAACCTGATAAGTGATGCAACATATATTGACTCAAAATCATCCTCATATGTTTTGCCATACTGTGCCTTATATTCCTTGCCAAAATAATCATCTGAATATAACGCAGGAGCATGGCAGGCATTATACATAATGCTGCATGTTTTACATAATAAAATTGTATCTGATATTTTTTTAAACGTGTGCGATTTACAAATGGGACACTGTCTATCTATCATTATCTCATTGTTTCTTTTTCTTTTTTGCTGGCTCAACCACAATTGGTACACCCTTTATACGTGCTTTATCCAGCGATACCAACACCAGTTCTGCGTATTGCTCAGGTATTTCAATAAATGAATACGTAGAATGAATATCAATCTTACCAATAAGTTTCCCATCTATCCCAGAACGCTTGGATATTTCTCTGATAAGATCGCCAGGAGTTATCTTATGGTTTTTGCCTATATTAATAAAAATTCTTGCTTTGCCATCTTTGACATCTTCAAAAACAATTGTCCCATCAGATTTTGTAAAGCTTAGTGCAGCAATCTCTGCTATATCCAATTTGGAAATATCTCCAATATATTCTTTTAGTAACGCTGCGGTTATCCGTTTTGTTGATCCAAACAACGGCAAATGTTTCCTCATGGCTTTTACCAGAGCAAAGTAGGGGGTGAGGTCTTCATTTAAAGCTGATTCCAGTACTTTTTCAATCTTCTTAACCTGATTCATGACCACTCCATTTAAATCTGATGACATTAATAATCCATGTTTTTTTACATTAAATTAGCAATTTATATATTGGCAAGCATATTTCTTAGATTATTCTTTGCACTTATACCCAACATTCCGAATTGTTTCTATTATGTTATTGAATTCATCACCCAATTTTATCCTGAGCCTCCTGATATGGACATCCACTGTGCGGGTACCACCTATATACTCCACACCCCATATCTGAGACAATAATTCCTGCCGTGTAAATACAATCCCTTTATTTTCCATTAACAATTTGAGTAACTCAAATTCCTTATATGTGAGTAACACCTTCTCATTGTTAACAGTCACAGAATATTTTTCAGGCTCAATGGTAATATTACCAACCTTAATAACCGAATCTTTTAATTCAATTTCAGCACCTATTACACGGTCAATTCGTGCTTTTAATTCCCCTTTTCTGAAAGGGAACACAATGAAATCATCAAAAAACCAATCTCTGTTTATCGATTCAAGATACCCGGCACGTACAATAAGAATAACCGGCAATCGTTGAAAACGCTTGCGCAACTTTGATAAATAGAATTGTGCGTCACTTATATCAATCTGCTCCGTATCAAATAATGCGATATCAAAACCTTCATCTTTAAGTGTATTTATGGAACCATGTACACTTACCTCTACAATCTGGAGCATTCGTACTTCCAGAACCAATTCTTTATTTTGTGTAATCAATGCTGTTTTGATCTTCATTTTTATTAACTAACTGAAAAAAAATATTCATATACCGCCCTGCTACATTTTCGGCATAAAAGGTTACAATCTTTTTTTTATTATTCTCAGAACAACGTTTATAGAGCTTTTTATCAGTATAAAACTTCATGATACTGTCTGCACAATTTTTGTCATCGCCAACATTAATTAATAATGCATTTTCACCATGCGTAAGAAAATCCACCTGTCCGCCATGATTGGTAGCAACAATTGGCAATCCGCAATACATTGCTTCCATAAATACAATTCCAAATCCTTCATGCATTGATGTGAGCACAAACAAATCAGATTGTGAAAGATATGCAAATTTTTCACCATCACCAACAAAGCCTAAAAATTTTACCCTATTATGCAATGACAATTCCTTTACCAGTGATTCAAGGTACTGTCTCTCAGGGCCATCCCCCATGATGAGAAGTTTCACGGCAGGCGTATTCACTAAAGCTATCGCCCGTATAAGCACATCAATAGACTTGCGTTTTATTAATCTACCAATAGTTATACAGATAAAATCTTTTTCATGTAGACCCAGCTTTTTCCGTGAAGTTTTTGGTAGCACTGGCGGGTGAAATGCTAAAGGAATGATTTCAATATCCTTTTTTGGAGCATAATATTCTATTGCGTTATTGCGAGTATTTGATGACTGTGCTACAATGACATCAGCCCTGTTAAGGAGAAAACGTACCACAGCCTTGAAAAAACGATTACTGTGTGGTGACAGCTTTTTACTTGGATCATAAATATCTCCGCCATGCAGTGATAACACATTGGGAATGCCAAACAATTTTGCAATAGCATATCCTAACGGGCCGGATGGCACAACAAAATGAGTATTAATTACATCAAATTTATATTTCAATGCAAGCGATAGCGCCTTTATAAAACCTGCAGGCAGGTAGCTAAACATTGAAATAAATGTTGCTGCATCCCTGGACTTCCTGAATAAAATTCTGACTCTGTGCACATGAATGCCGTGTAAGTTTTCATATGAGGGTAATCCTGTAAATGATGAAGTGACGACGTGCACATTTGCTGTCTTTACCCACTCTAAAGCCAGATCATACGTGGCAACTCCACCTCCACCACCTAGTGGGGGAAATTCATAATTTATTATAAGTATATTGATTTTTTTCTTTTTATTCATCCGATAGACCCCATAAGAGAAAAAAACTATAATTTTTCTCACACTACTACATGCCTTCTATATTTCAAATACTATTTAAAATAAAAAATAATTTTAAGATGTAAAAAATAATATTTGTCAAAATATATAATCTAATGGTACTATACTGTATATGCATATATTGCTGATTACAACTATTAATCACTCAATAATTCTTTATAAGGTAAAGGTTAATCTTATGAAATTTTTACAGTTATTATCTGTTATTCTTACAGCAGTTTCATTATTTGCCTGCTCTACTATCGACATCGCGTATACCAATAAGCAGACAATACAAAAAAGAATGAAACGGGTTGCAGTTTTTCCATTTGATATAAAAGGGGCTGGCTGGGGCGATGAATTTGCCGATGCTATCTCACATCAATTTTTTAAAAGTGGAAAAGTTACTACAATTGAACGTGAAGCCATACAAAAAATTTTACAGGAACAGCAACTTTCTGCCTCTGGTTTAATTGACGATAAACAGGCTGTAAAAATTGGTAAACTGTTAGGTGCTGATGTTATTATAATAGGCCGTGGCTCTGCATTACAAGCGTACAGAAATAACAGGTACGAACCTAACTGTATTGACACCTTCACGTTAAAAGCCATTAACACTGAAAATGGTGAAATCCTATTAACAGTCCGCAAAGAACCTGGCAGGGCATGGGACTGGCGCTACAGGGCAAAATTTTGCTGTGGATTAACCTTAATCTGGAATCTCAATGACATTTTAATAGATAGCTCTCAGTATGATGATATAGCAAAGCAGGTTGTAAAACAAATCTTAGAAATATTACAAGATGAAACAAAGAAATGAAATGGAACTATAACACCATAATTCAACTGGTGATTCTTATATATATTATTGCATTTCCAGCAATTTCCTATTCATCCGAATTTGATGAACTTGACAAACCTCCTGAAGGCATTCACAAAGATCAGATACTACTTACAGGATCTGTTTCCATAGGTGTTCCCTATGGCGATCTCATTTCGGCAGAAGAAAAATTTACAAGGACATCAACCTATACTTTTGAAAATGAAATTACCAAACTCATTTATCTGTCACATTTATCATTTGGTATCACGATCTGTGGTGAATACATGCCAATCGATTATATAGGCATCCGCTCTAAAATACGTCGCACTGTTATTGTGCAGAACACTAATTTTGGCGCTGACTATCAATCATGGAAAAAAACACTCTACAGCGACTATTCTGTATATTTTGGCCCATCATTCCACGTAACCAATAGAAAGCCCTGGGACATTGCTTTTTCACCTGTGATTGGGTACGCATTTGCAACATATCACCCAACACCTATTGCACGCATTCTTATTGATGGATACTCACCGCCACCCACACATCAGTATTCAAGTATTACTTACGGTGTTGATGTCATGCTCAGCATATTTTTCAGCGGAGGCCTTGTTGTGCAGATTGGCGGGGAATGGATACGGAATAGTGTTGTATTTTCATCAACCCCAAATGCTGTAAATCCACAAACCAGTCAGATCTTTTACAATAAAAAAAATGCAGTTATAGATTCTATACTTCTCTGTGTTTCAGCTGGGTACGCATTTTATAACTAAGACCTTTTTTTGTATTGCAAATATCGCAACCGCGGATAAAATCCAAATTTCATATAAAATGCTATTACTGACTCATGTCCTTCGGCAACATTAACCCCTATAGTTACACAACCGCTTTTCTGCAACCACTCAACACAGTCTTCTATCAATTTTGTTCCTAATTTTTTATTTCTGTAACTCTCCTCCACAAAAACAGAATCAATTTCCCCTTTTGTACCCTCAATAGTTCCAATACAATATCCAACAGGTTGACTATCATCAAATACGACTTCAATTCTTATATTATTTTCATCAATGGTAAAAAATTTGCTGCAACGTTTTTCAAATGTGAAACTTTTATAATGTTCCTTGAAATAAGGGGACTCATTCAAATGAATATGATTTAATTTTTCCCACAATGGTTTTATTATCCCAATGGAATTCTTATCAATTTGTTTTGTGGTGTAATTCATAGTATATTCATATTCAATACATAGAGAATTATATATAATTATTTATTCAAAAGAAGCATTGCCAGTATAAAACAACATGGACAACACACGGATTGTCGTCAATTTATCATGTTGTCCTCTTCTGACCGCCAACTTTAAAAAATCATGCATACACCCTCTTCTTCTATGTTCTAATGGGAATCTCCCATCTTCAAATTGCTTTTTAATACACTGATTAAATAGCTGTATTCGTAAAGACTCAGCCTTATCGCCCAAAAGGAGCGAAATATAAATTGCATCAATACTATCATAGTCTAAATAAAACGGATAGCCAAGCAATTCATGATCAAACGCAACTCTGCATCTACACCCTGTTTCTTTCAACATTGTATTATCATTCAATAAATAGGCGACAGCTCTTTCTATTCTATCGTTGGCGTTTTCGCTTCCCATCTTCATTAACGCTTTTACACACATGACAGTTGC
>FMJZ01084402.1_pt1 | contig 15683 bp, 20 predicted proteins | sample 1987881 | NCBI WGS metagenome assembly FMJZ01 (sample SAMEA4378227, study PRJEB15110) | soil metagenome | biome: soil; feature: Field; material: Soil | place: India | collected 2015-03-11 | depth 0 m | reverse complement strand
AAGAATGAAATGAATCAGTGGTTTTCTATGTTAAAAGAGGATATTTCTGACTTGAATACTTTGGCTGCCATACACGAAGAGCGTTTCAAGACTTTGATGAACGTACAAGGAGACGTTACAGAATTTATGGAAAGAATGAATCAAGATCAGACAGAGAAAAATAAAACATTTAAGATAGAATTGAAAGAAATTATGCAAAAAAACGAGTTTGACATTAATTTGCTAAAAGAAGAAGTTCAACGCCTGAAAGAAAAACAGATTTGGATTATGGCCGGAGCTTCAATATTAGCATGGATTATTATGTTATTTACAAATATAATTGATGGTAAATTATTTAACAGATGATAAAAATATAGAATGAATCAACTCTTTATGGTATAATAAAATAGATGTCAAAAAAACACTATATAGACAATAATATTCTACTTAAAGATCTAATAGAATACCGCAAACAATACAGAAAATACAAAAAATCACCAGAAACCGAAGAAAAGCCTAAAGTACCTGAAAGTGTGGGGAAAGCCATTGTTGATATTGCACATAATCTCTCACATATGCCAAAATTCAATGGTTATACTTTTAAGGATGAAATGATTAGTGATGCTATAATTAATTGTTTAATGTATATTGATAATTTCAATCCAAACAAATCTAAGAATCCATTTTCTTACTTTACGCAAATAATCTATTACGCTTTTGTGCGTCGGATCAAAGCAGAAAAGAAACATTCTTACATCAAACACAAATCGTTTGAGGATTTCTATTTGAATTCAAATTTATCATTGGAAGACCGAAAACATATCAAAAAAACAGTAAAAATAGATCATGAAAGAGTTACGGATTTAATAGAATCTGTTGAAAAAACCTTTACAAAGAAGAAAAAGGGTGATATCCTAAAAGAGAAAGAACCAGAAGGATTAGAGAGATTTTACGAATAAAATATGGCAAAATTTGCATTAATTACTGACACTCATTTTGGAATAAAAAACGACAATGTTTATTTTCATCAGTATCAAGAACAGTGTTTTCATGAATATTTTCTTCCTGAATTGAAAAAAAGAAACATCAAGGAAATCATTCATTGCGGTGACTTTTTTGATAGAAGAAAGTCTATTAATTTCAATACTTTACAAGTAGTTAGGCGACTGCTTGAATATTTGAATGAATATAAGATTCATATCATTCTTGGAAATCATGATGTTTATTACAAAAATACCAACCAAATTAATTCGCCAAAACTAATTTTGAACCAATATGAAAATATTACAGTTTACGAAAATCCTACAGAAGTTGGAAAATTTCTATTTCTGCCTTGGATTACACAAGACAATTATGATATTTCAATGAAGGCCATACAGGAAACAGACCGTGAAATTGTCATGGGGCACCTTGAATTGAATGGATACATTATGTTTAAGGGGGCTATCTGCGACCACGGACTTGATCCGAATATTTTCCACAAATTCAAATTAGTTCTTTCCGGCCATTTTCATTCACCGCATAAAATCAATAATGTCTGTTACTTGGGATGTCCTTGGGATCTGATTCAAACTGATAGTTCCGAAGAAAAGGGATTCTACATTTTTGATGATGAAACTCTTGAGCTAGAGTTTATCCCTATCAAGAAAAAAATCTTCAAAAAATTAATTTATGATGATTCTAAAGCTAAGAAAATAAAGGACATATTGCTTGACGAAAAAACATTTTCCGAATTGCGTGATACCTTTGTCAAGGTATACATTAAAGCCCAAAAAAATCCTATTTTTTTTGATCGGTTCACAAAACAGTTATCCGAAGCTAGTTGTGCAAACATTACATATGTAGAAGATTTTGGTGAAATTACTTTACCAAATGGAGTCATAGAGAATCTACAATCAGATTCTACTTTGGAAATTTTGAAAAAATCTTTAGACGACTATTCAACTTTGATCCGTCCAGAACAAAAAGAACCCCTTGAAAAGTTGATTACTACATTGTTTCTTGAGGCTTCAAAAGACGCATGATTCATTTCAAAAAAATCCGGTATAAAAACTTTCTTTCTACAGGAAATCAGTGGAATGAAATTCAGTTAGATCAATATAAATCTACATTGTTATGTGGTAAAAATGGTAGCGGGAAAAGTACAATTACCGATGCCATTTGTTTTGCTTTGTACGGTAAACCTTTCCGAAAAATCAATAAACCTCAATTAATCAACAATATAACCAAATCTAACTTACTTGTAGAGATTGAATTTGAAACAAATTCCAAAGAATACAAAATTGTTCGCGGAATGAAGCCGAATGTATTTGAGATCTATGAGAACGGAAATCTCATTAATCAAGATGCACAAACTCGTGATTATCAAGAATTTTTAGCTGCAAATATTTTGAAAATGTCTTATAAAACATTTACACAAATTGTCATTATTGGATCAGCTACATATTCACCATTCATGAAATTGAATCCAAACGACCGTAGAGTTATTGTTGAAGATCTGTTGGAAATTGACATTTTTAGTAAGATGAATATTTTGTTGAAAGATCGTATTGCTCGTACTAATACAGAATTGGATCAGATTAATTTCAATGTATCTTTGACAGAAAAAAACATTCAATTCCAAAAAGAATTGCTTGAGAAAAATAAGCAAAATATTGAAGAACAACTTCAAGAAAATCAACGACTTATCAAAGAAACTGAAGAAAAGATTGAAGATAAACAACGTGAAATATATCATGTTCAAAAAGAACGAAAATTACTGCTCAAAGAGAATACTGAATTGAATGATTTGAAAGAAAAAGCAAAAAAAATCTTTGAGTACCAAATTTCACTAAAAAACAAAAAAACACAACTTGAAAAAGAAATCAAATATATTGAAAGTAATGATGTTTGTGTCATGTGTAATCAGGATATTACTGAAGAATACAAAATCAATTTTTTAACAAAAAAGAGAGAAAACGAACGAAAAATTAATGAAGGACTTGATTTGTCTATTACCGCTTTGAATGATTTGAACAAAAAAATTGCAGAAATCCAACAACAAATTGAACAAGCAAATGAGTTAGATGTATTGCAATTGAAATTGGAAAGCGAAATAGAACAGTTACAAAAATTCATTCAAAAAATTCAAAATGACACCAACCGTCTTCTTGAAGATAAATCAAACAATTTAAAGGAGTTAGAAGAACAATTTGAGCAGAGTAAAAACGAATTGTTGCAATTGACAAAGAAACGCAATCAATTACTCAACGAACAACAACTCAATGCTATCGCTTCTGTTTTGCTTAAAGATGATGGAATCAAGACAAAAATTATCCGGTATTATCTTCCTACAATTAACAAACTCATCAACAAGTATCTTCAGGCAATGGATTTTTTCATTAATTTCAATTTAACCGAAAATTTTGAAGAAGAAGTTCAAAATAAAGCTGTAGAAGGTTTTTGTTATGAGTCATTTTCTGAAGGAGAAAAACTGAGAATTGATTTGGCTATTTTGTTTGCGTGGCGCGAGCTAAGTAAGATCAAAAACAAGAGTAACTGTAACTTATTGATTCTAGATGAGGTTTTTGATTCAAGTTTAGACACAGCCGGAGTAGATGATTTTCTCAAAATCATTCATCAAGTATCAGACCATTCTAATGTCTTTGTTATCTCACATAAAGACGAGCAGATCTTTGATCGGTTTGATAATGTACTGAAATTTGAGAAAATCGGGGCATTTACAAAGATTAGTTAAGGAGCATATATGTACCTAATTTTAAAATTTGAACAAAAAGAAATTGTGATATTTCTAAAAAATGTTATTCAAATTATCTGGTATCATACAACAAAAACGCTTACTTTTTATTACAATGGATATGGTACTGGAAATATTTTAACAATTGAACGAGAAAATGGGGCAGAAGAAATTTATTCAAAACTAAAAGAAATTGGTTTTGGATATAAACTAAATAATACAACAGGAATTTTGATTGATTGTAGTGAGGAGAAGTAAAATTATTATGCCCCTGATTAACTTCCAGAAAAATAGAAAAAATCTCAAAGAATCCCATGTTCGGATTATGCAAGCATGGGAAAAGGAAGTTAAGGAACAATTTTCTGTTTTCAGTCAATATGTATTTCTTGATTCTCTGAATATTATTGCAGAACCAATTTTTGATCAACAAAATACAACAAAAGGATTTGTTGCTAAAGAAGAGTCAACGGATAAAAACAAACATCGTCGGTATCATATTGAAATTGTTTACGATAGAATCAAAAATGAATTTTTGTTCAAAGTTGTTTGTGGTTCAGAATTTCTTGAAGCCAACCTCATGGATATAGACCGGATTGAATTTTTACTCAAGAATTACATTTTTATTTTTGAAACATTTTGAAAAATATGACTTTAGAGAATTATTTGTCGTTTTTAAATTCAGATTCATTCAAAAAAACAATTCATAATATATTATCAACAACTGAAAAAATTGTTCTAGTTCCAAGAAAACCCCCAACGCCCATTTCAAATTGTACAATTACATTAGCTAAACAACCCATATTTGGTAGTGAATGGTTTGAAATGTATTTTGAAATTTTTATTTTTGATAAAAAAATTGAGATATATAAAATTAATCCAATAAATTATGACGATTTAGGAAACGAAAAACCAAAAGTTCCCGTATTTTCTTTTCCTGCAAAAGATATTGATTTGTTTGTTGAAAATCTTAATAATGTCAAAGATTACATCAAAAACGCAATCAATGAATACAATAAAGAGATGGTTAAACGATATATTCAATATCGCAGAAATTGTAATAAAAGAGCTAAGCACCTCTCACAAATGAAAAAACAAATTTCAGAAACTGCTTAGGATCTGTGAATCTTTTGTGAACTGTTCCTATTTCAAAACTCCATATATCTGCCGGAAATGTATTGACTAGTTCTTTTACTGATTGATATTGTTCAGGCGAAATATGTAATAATGTCCGCATGAAATTATTTGATAAAAAGAACACAAATTCCTCTTTCATGACGTTTTCATAAAAACCAAAAGACAAGATATTTTCATAGGAAAACTTTTCTTTTCCGTATTTTTTCATCAATTGTAAGTGTGTTTTTATTCCCGGTTCAGATGAACCGTAAATGATTTTCCCATCAAAAGTGATAATCCCCCATTATTCATATTTATTTCTTATTTCTTCTATAAGAAAATATGTTAAAGGAATCACTTTATGTGGCATCATTCGGTTATAGGCAACTATGTCTTTATTTTTAATAGCTGTTCTAACTTCTGTACCAGAAGCTAATCTTGGGGCCTTTTTGAATTGAATGTGATATGAGTTAGGATGATCTACATTATTAACAAGTTGAAGCTGCTTTTTGTAAGATTCTAATCTGTCTTCGCCTGCAATAATTTCTGTAATTTCATATCCCTTTTCACGTAAATCATGTAAAATTCCCGGCAAAAAGCCACTAGTATATCTTTCAATTACTATATTTTTTTCTTTTGGAAAGATATCATCATTGATGTATTTGTAAAGAATCTCCTTTTGTTTTGAAAATGGCAGAAAATTCTTTTTGTTTTTATCGTTTTCTGTGTTTATGACAGCTATGATAACTGTATAATTTTCAGCTAATTCGGCCATTTTGATGTGACCAAGATGTGGAGGTTGAAACCGTCCCGGTATTAATGTGGCTTTGTGTCTAGCCGGAGGCAAAAGTTTTGCCAGAATTTCTTCTGGATTTGGGGCAGCTTCAAACAGAAAATCTCGTGAAATTTCTAGATATGTTAGAGTTTCAAGAGTATTGTTTACGAGCGTTTTCAATTGTGGAGAAGTGCCGGGTATGGTGCGTTTCATTTCTTTTGAGAAAAGAAACACAAATATTCTGAATAAATCTTTATTTTGCCAATGAATATCAAACATTGCTTTGATTGTTTCGGGAACAAGATCCATATCAAGATCGGCAAATTTTGTTGTCTCGCGTTCCTCTTTATATTTTTCAGTTTCGGTGTAAAACTCAGGAAACTTGATTTTAACAGCAAAGAGAAGTTTCTCAATAAATTCAAAGAAATCTTTTGGTTTTTGTGCCAGTGAATATTGAATCAACACAGACAATTTATTCGGATCATATACAAAAGATTCAAGATATTCTTGATATTCTGTCTTTTGTTTTGCTTTATTTTTGATGTATTCTGTATATTCCGGGTCAACTATTTTCAACATAGAATTGTCATAATATACCACTGCACCCTCAAGACCATAACCTTTGTATTCTTTGGCTTTTGGAAATAGTTCAAAGAAAAATTCTTTGAATGGTTTGAAGTTTGGATTTTCTACAAATTGCCGCAATAATTCAACTTGCTTAGAATTCAATTTTCCATGAAAAATAACAGGTGGCGGGGAACAGTCTAAAATAGAAACGATTTTTTTGTTCAATTCATGAGTTGGACGGAGTATTCTTCCGTTTATAGTGGAATAAGACAAAAACAAGCCGTTTTTAGGAAGAATCTTTGGCTTCTCTTTCCCTTGTAATGTTGGTGAATACACTTCAAGGAAAACTTTGATTCCATCAGGCAATGCAGCAATTAATTCATCTTTTTTGCTTTCTACAAGTTTGATAGCATTTTTGTAAATATCCAATGTCATTTTTTTGAGAAAATTGATTGGCTGCGAAGCTTCACGTCCGTAGAATTGGATTTTTCCATTTTTGATTTCAAAAACAAATGCAGCTAAATCAATTTTCAAATTTACGTCAATTTGATCGTTTATGATTTTTTCCAATTCTTCTGGTTTAGAATAAAGGTGTTCCATATGGCAATTCTAATTTCTGTTTCTTTAAACTTTGTTGAAAAATTTCTAGTGTTTTTTTCCGTCTTTCTGGCGGAAACTTTTTGACAATTTCTAACAAATCCTCAAAATTATTTAGTTGTGATTTTCGCACAGGAAACGGAAAAATCAATCTGATGATTTCGTCTGGATCTCGTGTTACATATTGTACAATTTCGCCAGCAGAATTTTTGATTGCCAAACCACGAATCAGATTGAAACTATAACGATATGTGTCATAATCATCGGGAGGATTTTGTACTGTAGCAGTATGCACAATAGCTCCAAGCAGAAGATTACGATAAACGTGCTTATATTTTCCGCGTTTATAGGCAAAAGAAAATTCGGCTAATTTTTTGTCTAAGTTGACAATAATATCTAATTGAATGAATAGGTTATCAACTGAATATTCAACAGAAACCATACTGAACCCTTTGTTGATTTTATAAGGAATTCCAAGTTTTTTGCAACGCTCGCCTATAGCTGCCAAGGCATCATAAAGTTGTGTATCTGGTGGTAATTTATATGATTTAATAACGTCAGATATGACAACTGCTACGTCAATATCATTTGGATTTGAATCATAAATTCCCGATCCTAAACTACCAATAACAGTAAATTCCGGCAAACCAAGTGATTTCATGAATTTTGGCAAATTCAATACCAATTTTTCTACATCTTCAGCAGAAAGTTGTGTAGTTCTTCTAAATATATGTCCGCCCACAATTTCTCCTATTCTGAATTAGATGTTAACATTTTTCTCAAATGAGAATAGTTTTTTGCTAGAAATTCTTCTCCTTCACGAAATACAATGATATAATCTACTGTTAGTGGTTTTTCTGGAAATACTTCATCGGGTTTATCATCAAGAATCATTTTTGTAATTTTCAATAGTTTTTGATTGTCTATTTTTTTGCTAACATCTATCAATAGTCCTATTTTTCCATCTCTATCTTTCTCAATCAACCAACGAATTCCACCATCTTCAACATATTCATCAATAGAGAAATATTTTCCTTCCGATTTTGGAATAATATCAGAGTGAACGACAAAATCAGTGCTATTCTTTTGTTCTAGTGTTGGCTTGATTAATTTTCCTTTTTTTGTCACAATACCCCAAGCCAAATAAGTTGTATGAAGAAATTTTTCTGACAAAGTTTTTTCACTCTTTACTTTATTTAATAATTGACTAATAGAAGAAAACTTATAAAATTCACTATCTTTTTTTGGATAATAATAGAATGTTGCTTGTATTTTGTCAAAAAATTCAGGTTTTTGTGGAAAAATTTGATCTGGTTGTTTTTTTAAAAATTCTTGAATTTTATCAATACCATTTTTAAGATTTTCTGGTTTAATTTTATGTGGCATAAATGTCAACCATAAATCTGGAAATGTTTCGCTCTTTTCAATATGCCAACGAACAAAACCTTGTTCAAGTGCTTCCAAAATAGATTCATATTTCGGATAATATTTTTGCAAGAAAAGCAAATGAATGACTGAGTGTTCTGATTCTTTATCTTCTTTTGTTGGTAACAAAAGTTTTCCGTTTGGAGTAATCCACCCCCACGCTAAATAAAATCCATCCATCCCAAAAAATTCAGTTATTAATTCTTCTCCTCTTTCCTCCTCTTTCATAAATTTCTTTAAGTTTTCTCAAAAATTCTATTTTACTTTCTCCTCTTATAGAAACATCAACAACATCTGCTTCATATTTGAAAATTGCAGATGGTTTATCAGAGAAGAGCGGATCTGGTTGTTTGCTTAAGAACTTCTCAATATTTTGAATTGTTTTGACTATTGTAGAATATTCAACAGCTTCAGGTAAAAAGTGTAATACCAATTTTGGTAATTTGTCATATCCCAATTCAATAAACCACCGGATGAATCCCATACCTAAAGCTTGTTTTTTTGAAATATCTAAGATATTATCATGTATATAATTTACGTATGGATTTTCTTTCATTTTCAATGTTGGTAAAATCAATTTTCCTTGTGGTGTAGCCCAACCCCAAGCTAAATACCAATATTCCATCTCAAAGTATTCATTTAACCCACAAATAGAATAAAACATATCCAACTCAAAGCTTTTATGTGGCAATTTTGTTTCTGTAATCGCAGCTTTTAAGTTTCTTAGTTTATTGAACAATTCTTGTTTAGTTAAAGCAGAAATTGTTGTATCATCCGCATCACGGTATTCTATGGTATAGTACCAAATAATTGGTGATTTATAAGGAAATATTTCAGTTCCTTTTTCGCTTTCCAAGAACTTTTCAACAACATTGATAGCATTCATTAATTCACGCTTTGAAACACGAGGATGTGCTGTAATAAAAAGTTTATTCAATCCCATTATTTTTTCCAGAGACCATTTGACTTTTTTATTTTCAAGTGCTCTTATTTCATTTTTTTCAGGTACAATATCTGCGTGATAAAATACAGTATTTGCTTGTTTCATATTGAGTGTTGGCAAAATCAATTTATAATGATTAGGAACATCTACCCAACCCCAAGCCAAATAGTATTTGTCCATTGGTAAATGTTCGTTTATTTGATTCAATTGTGCTCTATATTTTTTGATAAAATTTGAATCAAATGGAGCATCAATTTCATATTTTTTTGCTTCATCTTCATTCTTTTCATTAAATCCACTTATGTCTATTACAATTCCTTGTGGAATGCTTAATTTTTCATTTTTGATTATTTCAGCCTCTGTATTTTTGATAATATTTGAAACTAATTTCAGCCAGTTTTCTTTTCCTATTTCTTGAATATACTCAAACCAAGCATTCAACATTAATCTATCATCTGCTAGTACTAATCTAGTATATCCTTTTTGTCTTGCATTTCCTTTATTAAGTTCATGATCTTTAAAAGTAGTATAACCAAGGTGATTGATCATACCAGAATGTCCTTCATAGTTATTATTCCAATCAAAAAATACCCGACCATTTTGATCTGCCCATCCAATGTAATTGAATTTCTTCCAACCAATATATTTTGACTCAGTCAATTTTATTTTTTCTGCTTCTAATTTTCGTTTCAGTTCTTGTGGAGAAATTGCTGAAATTTCGTAAAATTTATTGTTCTTTTCGTATTCCAAAACATGATTTTCTGGCAGAGGAACAGGATTGGGAAAAACTTTTGGATTGATCTTGTTAGTTGTAATTAAATTTTCAATTTCTTTCATACCAGAAAGAAAGGTAATAGTATTTACACTTTCTAAATTTTTTGTATGATATGTAATTCGTTTTGGATTTGATTTTTCTATCAAAAATCTTACATAACCTTGACGAAACGCAGAATTGATGTTTTCGTCTAACAAATCGGCATGAAGAACAAAATGAGGTGAATTTTTATCATTTATTGTGGGCAGAATTAGTTTTCCTTTTGAATCAATCCAACCGAAAAAAAGATATGATGATAATAACTCTTCGTGTAGAATTTTCATTACCGTCTAACCCTCTTGCGCGTTCTTTTGATATCTATAGATGCAATAACTTCAAATTCCTCAGTAACTGGGTTGATCCGATACTGAGGTTTTTTCAACAAATTTGTGATTTCTTTTTCAAGATTTTTTGGTGAAAAAAAGGAATATAATTCCTTAAGAATAGACTCTAATTCTGTAGAAGTGAATTTTTTTTCCATGCATTATGTATTTATCTTTTTACAGATAATACGGTTGAAGATGTCATTGAAAGAGATGGATTAAAAAGGAGGGTTAGGCCAGTAAAAGCACTATGTGATCCAAAAATATAAATAGAACCGCTTTTTTCTCTTGATAACGGCCACCGGGAAGCTGTTTGAAATGCCGTTTGATTCTGTGCAGCTAAAGTTTCATTATATGTTCCAATAATTGTACCTGTCTCATCTATAATCTTGATTTCTAAATTAGTTGGTATATCACCAAAATTCACTAAAGCAACTGCGGTTTCAAATCCATTTTTATTGTTAAATGGAATCAAAATTTCATGTTCATATCCAACTTCAGAAAATACAACAGCTTCAAAATCGGAGCGATTCATTGCTGGCGGAAATGTTGCACGAAAAACCACAAAAACATCAGCTTCACCTTCTACCGAATAAAATTGTGCCCAACCTGTTTTAGTTTGTGGTGGTAAGTTAATTGTTTCCAATCTGATAGAAGCAAGTGGTGGGAGACGCACACCAAGATTATTATTGGCGGTATACACATTTCCAGCATCATCACGAAATGTTAAATTCGCCATATTTCCATTTGATTCAAAAAAATCAATACTTGTTAATGATGGTTGTGTTTTTGATTTATTTGTAATAATTAATGTAGTGCGCCAGTATTCACCATAAGCCAAGTGAGAAATAATACCATACCCATAGAAATCTGCGGAAAATAGTGATTGACAAAATAAGAAAACTAAAAGTAAATATTTCACGATTCAAACCTCCTGCTTTAGTCTCAAGTATTTCTGATATCTCTTTTCCCGTTCGTTTCTTCTTTTTTCTCTTGACTCGCGGCACATTTTGATGTAAAATTTTACATTATTTTTCGTGTACGTTTCCGCAGTTTGATTTACATAATTTCTGAAATTTTCAAAAAATGTCTCAACATTATCCAAGAGACCGCAAGGAAAATTGAAAATATAGTTAAGTTCGCCCTCTCTATCGTAATACCCCACCGAAAGATTTTGTGGATTATCCCTATCAAAAATAATAAACAATTCTGAATTGTCTATATATAAAGGGACAATTGGGATTCTTTTGAGAGTGTGATTGTTGAAATAAGAATGGTATGAACTCCCCATTCTATTATTATATCTTCTAATATCATTTACGAAAGTGGTGGTTTTTAATACTTCAAATATAAACGATCTAACCTTGTCAGAATGTAGGAAATTAATTTCTGAAAATGTCATTGTTTATGATCTCCCACAATTTACTTCAACTTCAAGCTTTCTTTCAATTCTAAAAACAGATACTTCTTTTCCCACAATTCTTTTTTTGAATATCTACACATTCTAATAAACCACTTTACTGTTTCGCTTGATCTTTTCTCTGCGTAATTGCGAACATAAGCCTCAAAATTTTCAGAAAATTTTCTGTAATTGTCAAAAAGACTGGCAGGAAATCTGAATAAAACTACATTTTCTTTACCAAAAGCATGAGCACAAACATTGAAAAATACAGGGTCAATGGCATCAATCGTAATACTTATTTCGTAATCTTTATATGAAGATATAATAGGTTTCATTACAAGAATATTGTTATTGAAATATGAATCCTCATCTAACAAAGACAAATTTCTTTTTTGCTTGATAATATTCACCACTTTTGTGGTTTTCAAAATATTTGTAATATAGTAAAGAATATCATAAGAAAAGACAAATTTAAGTTTATCTGAAAATTTCAATTCAAGATTTCTCTTTTTATTTTGTTTCATTTTTCATCTCCGTTTTGGTTCCGGAGTTAGGAATTGAACCTAAATCTTTGCCTTATGAGAGCAACATCCTACCATTGAACGACACCGGAATAAATATTCATGTGTATACGCCAACAGAAAAGCAAGTTCGGTATTACTACACTTCCTTCAACAAAAAGTTATTCAACACAAAGCTCCCCTCTTCTGAAAAAATCCAAATTGTTTTTCTGAAAAATTCCATTCCGAAATTTGCCGAAGTAGAATATAAGCGGGAGCAATATAATTTATATTTACAAAAGAAATACCAAAATTCATATTTTTTCAAATGTATTCTTCTTCATGAAATGATACATATTTGGCAGCATCTTCTGTATGGGACAATGGATCACGGCGAAACGTTCTGGAACTGGGAACGGAAACTGCTTGATTTTGGGTTTTTCTTGAAAGATAAGTATTGATTTTTACAAATTCAAGTACATTTTTTCTTGTATTTGGATAAAATTGAATCATTCTGTTAGAAAAGATTACCTTCATTGATGTCTCCATTCAGATTGTAAAGTAGTTCTTTGAACGACACTGTAAAAACGTCCTCAAATAGATTATACGGTACAACTTCCGTAGAGTAAAGATTTTTCAGAAATTTTATGAAATTTGGGTTTGAGAATTTTTCTCTCAAAACAGAAAGAATGATATCACAAGATTCTTGCTGTTTTTCTTCATCATACCAAATTGTCCACGGTCCATGTGCATATTCTTGTGTAATAACAATATTAGACGACAACAAAGATACTAAATTTGTCCGGCCTAAAGATTCATAGCAATAATTCATGATGCTGTATTTTGGTGCAGAAATATCAACAAAATGCAACGGATCGTGATTGAAAGGGGAATAGATTCCGACTAATGGGGTATGCTCTTGATCTTCAAAAATTTTGTAATATCTGAGAAAATACATTGGTGGGTAATCTTTGTCTGCCAGCCGGGTGTAAATTGAAGAAAAAACAGATTTAAGTTCGTCCTTAGCTTTTTCTTTTGTTTTTGTTGTAATATCTGTAATAATTGAAGACCCAAAATGTGGAAATGTTGTATAAACTTTGACTGTTTGATTATCTGTTTTTCTTTCTAAACAAAAATCAATTGGCATATCAATATCTGGAATCAATAGTGATTCTTCGGAGATAGTTGGACGCGCTTCAAAAAAATCACCACCGACATAATAAAATGGATTGGTGAAAAGAATAGAAAGAGGAATAAAGATTCTGATTTCATTGTCTGTTTCAAAAACACATGAATTTTTATGATAGGTTAAGTTTCGTAATGCAGTATTGATGTTATAAAAAGAAATATTGTTTTGTGTTAATTTTTGAAATTTTAGTTCTGATTGAACGTAATAAAAATACTTTTTAAAAAATTCCTCTTGTGTAATTTCTTCTATTTTCTTCTTAAATGTATCAAAAACGAAGACTTTCTTGGTATCAAAAAAATTTTGCAACAAATTTGGTGTTTTTTGAAAATTCATTAGATATTATCTCCTTTGCTTATTTCATTTAGGATATCATCCATTGAAATGAGATTGATGTCTTCAAATAAATTGAATGGAATAACCTCAGTTGTTCCATAAATTTCAGTTAAAAATTTCACAAAATTTTTCCGTGAATAATAAGCACGGAGTACTCCATAAATTTTTTCTGCTTCTTGTTTGTTGTGTTGATATCCATTATGAAAAATAAACCATTCACCGTGAGCATATTCTTGAACAATCAGAATTTTTTGTTTTACAATAGAAAACAAATTGAACGACCCATCAAAATCGGAATGATGAAATATAATATTTTCATCATTAATATTCATAAATTTTAATGGTTCGTTTCCATGTATATTATAGCTCCCAAGTAGTTTTGTTCTAATATTATTTACAAAAATTGAATAAAAACGGAAAAAATTAGAATATTTAAAATATCTTTCTTGTACTATTTCATTATTTCCGGAGATGGTCAAATCATTAATAAACATATTCAAAGATTTTTTGATGTCTTCTAAGGAAGTTACCGACAAATCAAAAGTAGAAATTGCTCCCAATAAAGGAAGCATAAAATGAATTTTACAAGCAGTTTGTTTGTTAGTTTCAACAAGGATATGGTCAAAATGAGGATAATCTACAGAAGAAAAGAAAGAAGAAATACTAAAAAAGTCACGATTCAAATAATTTAAAGATGATGAAAAAATTACATATAATGGAATGAAAATATTTAATTCATTATTACTTTTAAAAAAGCAGCCCAAGTTATCATGCGACAAATTATGCAATGCTAAATAGAAATTTTCATAATAGTTTAAAATATTTGATTTGGGTTGATGGGTGTTGACAGAAAACGAATAATAATGAAATTTATTAAAAAATTCTTGACGAGAAAATGTTTCTTCTTTTTGTGTTGATGAAAATATTGTTATTTTTTCTACGTCAATTGGAAAAACTGATAGGTTATCAGATAGCGAAAAGATCATTTTTATTATTTTTCCTTTTAATATAATGTTGCTTCATATTGTTCATTTTTAAATAGGCTTTCTGCGTGCAATTCATCTACGGTGTAGTAGACATCCTTGATTTGAAATTCAAGGATAGCCTTCATGCAGCCTTGGCACGGCTTTGCGTTCCCATAAACCCAAACGTTCGGGAAATTTGATGAAAAACTGCGAACGCGGCATACATAGAGATAGCTGCGCCGGAGAACGTCAACTGTTACCTCTCCCAGAGCATTCTTGATAGCAGCCGTTTCGGCGTGAAAAAAGATGGATTCTGGATTTTTTGCAAATTTCAATTGAAAAGGGTTGCTCTTGTAGTGAGCAACCCCAAACGAAATAATCCGATTTTTATGAACAACACAGGCCGCCACTTTTACGCCCGCGCAGCGGGGAGTAGCAATCGCCACTCCCCGCAAAGTCTCCATGATTTTGTATTTAAACATTGTTTAAAATGCTCCTAGAGCCCGCGCCCACCGATTGACCCCGTGCCACTGGGACTTGGGAATAGTATTCATAATACGATCCACAAGGGGATCAAGAACCTCCTTACAATACGCCATTCGCGCATCATAGGGAAGCTGAATGTAAAAATCGCAAAGGACAGGCATACACCAATGCTCTGCGTGCGGAGACGCATAGAAAGCAACGTTACGCCAGACATAATAAGCCGCACCAATATCAGGATTGGTGCGCCACTGACGCGACCAAGCCGACGGCTTGGATCTCTTCAATTGTCCATTTTTGTTGCAAATTAAAGACAAAATCCGCTCTTCCCATTCGTTCTGGGGGCGGTATTCAATCTTGGGCATCGTACTGATCTTCATGCTTTTATGATACCACAAACGATTCTCATTGTCAAAAATTTTTTGTAATTTTAAAATATTAAATCTCTATCAGAATGGTCTATAACGAGGAGCCGGATAGGGGTCGGTAAGGGTCTACCCTAAGTCCTCCCCTTCCGATTTGCAAATTTTTTTTTTTTT
>FMJZ01020761.1_pt1 | contig 15689 bp, 18 predicted proteins | sample 1987881 | NCBI WGS metagenome assembly FMJZ01 (sample SAMEA4378227, study PRJEB15110) | soil metagenome | biome: soil; feature: Field; material: Soil | place: India | collected 2015-03-11 | depth 0 m | reverse complement strand
CGGATCCTCTGCCAGTCTTTTCTCCAGTGGAGCCCCTTCTTAGCCTAGGCCGTAGCTCTGATTCCCTAGCCCATTCACCACCATCAGAAACTGCGGCCACCAGTGTTCATCCGAATCCAGAGCAGTTGATTCTTGATGTGGATGCTGCCCTGATTGGCTATGAACTCCACTGGTTTGAACGGCTACTGCTGTGGTGCGATCGCCTGTTTCTCTGGATTGAAGAACACTTGATCCGCTTGGGGCGTTGGCTCTTGCAGCAGTGGCAGCGCTAGCGGTTCTCAATCTGACGAATTGCATCCATCCTTTCGTTGTAGGACTGTATATTCCCCTGTTGGCGGTAGAGTTCAGCGGCTTGGCGCAGATCCGCTAGGCTAGGTTTGGGGTTCTGTTCAAGGAGATACGTCACAGCCCGCACCGCAAAGGGGATGGGATCTTTGGGGGTGAGTTGAGTTAAGGCCGTCCAACTGGGGCGACTGAGGGCATAGTCCCCCATGAGAAAGGCGGCAATTCCCCGCAGCAAATGATAGTCGGTGCTCTTGGCGGCAATGAGACGGTCAAATACAGGGATACTGCGGCGAAAATCGCCACTGAGAAACAGCGCCAAGGACTGAATCATCTGTAGATCCCTGTTGTTGGGACTAAGGGCAAGGGCGCGATCCCCATCCGTAACGGCAGTGCCAAAGTTGCCGAGGAGCAAATTCAAAAAGCTCCTGATGCCATAGGCTTCGGTGTACTGGGGATTGAGGGCGATCGCCCGGGTATAGTTTTCAATGAGCACGGTGATATTTTTGGCAATGCGGGCAACTTCTGTAACGCTCACCGCTTGAGCCGAAAAAGGTTGAGCAATGTGGACAGTGGCGATCGCCATTCCTACCAATGACCAACTGTGCCAGCACCCCATCGGGATGTCTCCAAGCAGACTCTAGCCCCGCGATAGCCTATTTCTAGAGGATTCTAGGCAGAACCAAGGGACAGTTGAACCGCCGTAATCGCCTCCACTAAGGGCGATCGCAAGGCAGTAATATACTCTGGCCAGCCAATGAGGATCGGTTGCTGATGGGCAAGGGTCTGTTCCTGTAACCCCGTAGCATCAAAGCGCAAGGGATTTCCCTGCAAATCGGTGCACACCAAACCTGCTGCCGTTGCTAAAGCCAAAGGGGCTGTGGTGTCCCAGAGCTTCACCCGCTGATTTAAGTAGAGGTACAGTCCCGCCCGTCCCAAAATGACTTCAATCACCTTGAGGCCAAAACTGCCTAGAAAGCGAAATTCCACTTGGGGCAACACCCGATGAATCGCATCACCGTAGGTGCAGTAGTCGCGATAGCCAATCATGATCGGGCAATGGTGTTCACTAGGGGAAGGCGGGCAAACGGGTAACAGGGGTACAGGCGGCCCGCCACTGCTCATCTGAAAGAGTCCCCAATCTTTACCGCCGTAGTAGAGATGATCCAGATTGGGGGCATAGATCCAACCCGCCACTGGACTGTAGTGCTCCAGCAAACCAACCATCAGGGCATAGCCTTGGCGATGGTGAATCAGATCATCAGTACCATCGAGGGGATCAATCAGCCAGTAGCGATTTTTCGGTTCTTGGAAGACCGCTTGGGAGGCGGCATTTTCCTCGCTGATGATGCCATCCTCAGGAAACCAAGCGCGAAATTTCTGACTTAGCAGCCGATCCAAGAAGCGATCAATACTGGTGGCAAAATCTTGGCGTCCCTTTTCAATGACCTCAAAGGGTTGCTGTGCTAGTTGCCGTGCCCGCTGCCCCGCTTGGCGCAGGAGTTGATTGATCTGCCAGATTTGGCTAGAGGTCAGGGGGGGAGAAGTCGTCATTTGAGGTCCAGCCGTCCACTTTCCTTTAGTTTGGCGTTAAAGACCAGCGGCTCCTGTAGCGATCGCTGCCGTAGCTGTTCAAGAATGGCTGCTTCAACCCGCCGCGCCACCTGTTTCAGCAGTTTCGGTTGCGTGAATGGATCGGCACTCGCCCATGCGATGTGTTCGGCCTCGGTCATTTGCTCTCTGACATCAATGGCATTTTCCCACTGGGGGCGATCGCGATCGTTGCCGAGGGGCACGGCTCCCAATTCCGCTAGCCACTGTTGTTTTACGGCTTCTAGCCACCGGCGATCGGGACGTTCGATGGTGATCGCCTTATAGCCACGACACTGCTGGGGACAACGCACAAGGTGTTGCAGCAAACTCAGTCGCATATCCCGTGAATAGCCAATGTACTGCACGCTGCCAGTAGCATCAAAAATGGCATAGAGACCGATCGCCCCCTTGAGATCAGGTGCCACATGACCTGAACCATCGATATAGGGATGGAGGGGCAATTCAGCCAAAGTTGGCGCAGGAAGGCTCATGTCGGCAGTGGTGGCTCATCTTTGCGTGCTTCACCCTCAGTATGCCGTATCTGTGGATGTGTGGCAGGCGTGGGAGATTTGGTATGGGCACGTTGGCGCAGTTGTTGTGCCCGTTGGCGCAGTTCTTGAAAGTAGTCGGTGCTGGTAATTTCAGCAACGGATTTTTTGCGTTTTTCTTGGTCAATTTCGATTTTTAGCTCACTCAGTTTCTCCTCCAGTTGATCTTGGCGCTGCTCTACCGCCTGTGCCATCTCCAAAAAGACTTGCGCCAGTTCTGCCATGTCGTCACTCCCTTGAGCATAGTGCGTGAGAACTCTGGGATCAAACTGGTCAAACTGGTCATGCTTGAGGGCGTGGGCAGCACTGACAAGGGCACGAATCGGCTTAGTAATCGAACGAGCCACAATTAGAGAAATGAGAATGACCCCAACACCAACACAGAGAAGACTGAGGAAACCTTGGGTAGCCAACCGCTCTAAGGGCGATAGAAACTCGCGCAACCGTACACTCACCACGACAACGCCCTGATGACGGGTCAGGGGCGCATAGGCATAGATATCATCGGCATCGCCTCGGGAAGAACGACTGGTGAGGAGAGCACCGACCTCTTTTGATTTGGCCTTGAGAAAAACATTGCGCAAGGTGTAGCTGCGATCTGCCACTGTGGGAATAGGTTGAGGCGATGTCAAGAGAAAATATTGGTCGCGAATCTCGGGGGGGAGTGGTTCAATGCTATGAAGATGCAGGTGGGGATTGGTTGTGCTAAGAATCAGACCGTGATCATCAATCAGAAAAGATTCACCGTGAATATCGGGCACTAGGTAGGTCACGATGTCTTTGACTGCGGTCGCTTGTAGAGGTAGTAGAACTGCTCCCAGTCGTTCATCATTGCTATCAATAATCGTTTGGAAGACAACAAACAGGGGTCGCTCAGCAATCGCGCTATTGATTTTGACCCGAGAAATGAAGTAATTTGCTGTTGCCGCCTGCTGCCAGAGGGGGGTGTTCTTGTAGTCGAGACCCAGACGGGTACCCCGTGTCCCTGCGATCGCTTGACCCTCACGATTGAGGAGAATCACTTGATAGTAGGCTGGGTTCAGGTTCTGGACATCCTCAAGGAGGTTGTTTATCCTTGCTTGCTCGATGGCGCCATGGGTATTGCTCCTGAGGAAACGCTGTACAACACCGTCGTTGGCCACCAAGAGAGTGTCATTAAGGGCATCCTGAAAAAGGCGATCAAGGGAACGGGCTTTACTGATCGCCAGCAGTTGCAGGGCATCAATTTCTAAGCGCTTCATCATCTCAGCGCTTTCAGTTTGGTTGTAGAGCACCACCATCCCCATTGGTAACAAGGCAATCAGCAGCATCACCAGCAGCAGCCGCCCCAAAATTGACCACAAAAGCCTTGACCAACGCTGTCGCCACCGAAGCATGGATCCACTCAGGATAGAATGGGAATCTTGATCAAACCACCACTGTTCCAGCCTAGTGCGAACGAAGGATATTTGGCGATGTTTTGGACAACTCGGCTATGGCAACGCCGCTGGTCTGCTTGGCTCCACCCTTGGCGGGGGATGGATTGGCTACTTTTAATTGCAGTATGGTTGATTACGCTGTTGGGGGCAGTGGCCATTCACAGTGCCGAGCTGCACATTGGCGAAAAGGATGGCTTCCAACATCTGGCGATCGCGGGCGTGGGTACGATTTTACTTTTCCTACTGGCACGGGTGCCAACATCGGTCTTTATCTCAGTCCATTGGTGGGTCTATGGCATCAGTTGTGCCCTCCTACTGGCTGTGAGCTTATTTGGTGTTGAAGCTAACGGTGCCCAAAGTTGGCTGCCCATTGCGGGCTTTAACCTCCAGCCTTCAGAATTTGCCAAAATCTCGATTATCCTCACCCAAGCTGCCCTACTCCAGCGAGTGCCTGCCAATGGCCTCAGCGGTATTCTACGGGTGTTTGCGGCAACGGTCTTGCCCCTAGGGTTGATTTTATCGGAACCTGATCTGGGTACTTCCCTTGTCTTTGGCGCCATCACCTTGGGCATGCTCTATTGGGCCAATGCCCGTTTGGGCTGGATTGTGCTGATGCTCTCCCCTTTGGTGGCGGCCATTCTCTTTGCCCTACCGCTGCCCTATGAACTGAATCTGGTGCTGTGGTTTTTGTGGACATTGGCGATGGGGATTGTGGCATGGCAAAATCTTCCCTTGGGGTGGATTGGGGCGATCGGCGGCATTGTTCTCAATCTTGCGGGGGCAGGGCTGGGGCAATTGCTGTGGAGTGTTCTCAAGGACTACCAAAAAGACCGCCTCTTAATGTTTTTAGACCCCGATAAGGATCCCTTGGGGGCAGGCTATCACCTGATCCAATCCCGCATTGCCATTGGCGCGGGTGGCCTCTGGGGGCGAGGGCTGTTTCACGGCACGCAGACACAATTGGGGTTTATCCCTGAGCAGCACACGGACTTTATTTTTTCCGCCATCGGTGAGGAATTAGGCTTTTTGGGTGGGTTGCTGGTTTTAGGGCTGTTTTGGTTGATTGGCCTGCGGCTGCTGCAAATTGCCAATAGTGCCCGCGATGATTTTGGCTCGCTGTTGGCGATCGGTCTTTTTGCCATGGTGATGTTCCAAGCGGTGGTCAATATCGGCATGACCATGAACCTATTGCCTGTGACAGGCATTCCCTTGCCCTTCCTCAGCTATGGGCGTTCTGCTCTTTTAGCAACCTACATTGGTTTGGGGCTGGTGCAATCGGTGGCCAATCATTGCCCGCGATCGCGCTATTGAAGTCAAGCGCCCTTTGTTAAAATTCATGAAGATTGTCCATAGCAGTGAAATCCCATGAGTGAGTCCCCAGAACCCACGTCCTCCCCTGCCGAGCAGCCCAGTTATGTCAAATTGGCCATGCGGAACATGGTGCGCAAGGGGGGCAAATCCCTGACCCATTTTGCCCTCACCAGTATCGGTCTGTTGGCCTTGTTGGTGGGCTTGTCCTACCTCACCCGTTAGGGAGAACGCAGGCATGACGGTTACCGTCTATCTAGAACTTCACGATCCCTCCCTGAGCGCTGAGGTAGCAGCACTTCCTTGGCAAGTATGGTTTCACACGTGGATTGCCATGGTTGAACCTAACCAAGATAAAGCCTATGAAGTGACACTGCGTTTGACGACGGATGCTGAAATTCAAGTGCTTAATTGTCAGTATCGCGATCGCGACACCCCGACGGATGTCCTTGCCTTTGCTACTCGCGATGACGTCCTCCCGCTGTCTCTGGAGGAACCTGAATACCTTGGCGACATCATTATTTCTGGGGACACAGCCCGTCGGCAAGCCACCGAAGGGGGGCATTCCCTCTCCATCGAGATGACTTGGCTCGCCTGCCATGGCCTCCTCCACCTCCTCGGCTGGGATCATCCCGATGAGACTCAACTGGCACGGATGCTGGCTCAGCAGGCTCAGTGCCTCGAAGTGGTGGGTCTTACACCCCCGATTTCCCCTCAATGATGGGCTAGGAACGAAATCGGAAAACCTGTGCTTAAATGGAAGGCGTTAACAGCCAAATTTTTTGAAAAACTTTTTAAGGTGTATGAAATTCAGCGTCAACGCTTAAAGACCAATGTTTAGTGTGATGGGTAACGTGATGACACAAAAAGTTCTTGCCACCTATGCTGAGAAAGTATTGGGGACAATCGTACTGCGACAGCGCTCCTATCGTGTGGCGTCCTCCTTACCGAATAGTTTCCGTTATGCGTGGGCGGGAGTGGTCTATGCTTTCCAGACTCAGCGCAATTTTCGGATTCACACCGCAGTGGGTCTTAGCGCGATCGCCCTCAGTGGTTTGCTAAAACTTCCCCCCGTTGAGGTGGCAGTGATTTTCCTGACAATTGGTATTGTCATGGGGCTAGAGCTGCTGAATACGGCTCTTGAAGCGGTGGTGGATCTCACCGTTGGCAAAGAATATCACGAGCTTGCCCGCATTGCCAAAGATTGTGCCGCTGGTGCGGTTCTCCTCAGCGCGCTCGCAGCGGTGGGGGTGACGATGGCCTTAATTGTACCGCCTTTGGTTTACCCCATTGTCGGAACGTTGTTATAAGTTGTCAGGAGGAGTCGTTAAACGTTGAAACGGAAGAGCATCACATCTCCCTCCTGCACAACGTAGTCTTTACCTTCACTGCGGACTAGGCCTTTTTCCTTAGCCACCGTCATGGACTGACAGGCCACTAGGTCTTCGTAGCTCACCGTCTCGGCGCGAATGAAGCCCCGCTCAAAGTCACTGTGAATGACGCCTGCCGCTTGGGGCGCTTTGGCACCTGCTGGAATCGTCCACGCTCGGGTTTCCTTCGGCCCTGTGGTAAAGAAGGTTTGCAGACCAAGAAGCTTATAGGTTGAGCGAATCAGCGATCGCAAGCCCCCTTCACTGACGCCAAGACTGGCGAGATACTCGGCGCGATCGTCCGCGGGCAAATCCACAAGTTCAGCCTCCACCTGAGCAGAGACAATCACCACCTCCGCCCCCTCCTGCTGGGCAATCTCCTGAACCGCCGCCGTCCATTCATTGCCGGTGGCCAACTCCTGCTCAGCAACGTTAGCGGCATAGATCACAGGCTTACGGGTGAGCAATCCGAGAAAGCGAATGGCTGCTTCTTCGTCCTCCGTCAGTTGACATAGACGAGCAGGCTGTCCCTCATTGAGGACGCCAAGGAGCTTTTCAAGAGCCGTGAGTTCAATCTGTGCCTCTTTTTGCGATCGCGCTGCCTTACGGGTGCGTTCAATGCGCTTTTCTATTTGCGCTAAATCTGCCAGGGCCAACTCTAAGTTAATGACTGCAATATCCTCGACAGGATTGACGCGACCTGCCACGTGGACAATATCCTCATCTTCAAAGCAGCGCACCACGTGAACAATGGCATCCACCTCGCGAATATTTGCCAAGAACTGGTTGCCCAATCCTTCCCCTTTGCTGGCTCCCTTCACCAAACCCGCAATATCCACAAACTCCACCCGTGTCGGCACAATCTGCGCTGATTGGGAAATTTTTGCCAGTACCTCTAGCCGTTCATCGGGGACGGCCACCACACCGACATTGGGTTCAATCGTACAAAACGGAAAATTGGCCGCCTCAGCCTTAGCATTGGCCACAAGGGCATTAAACAGTGTTGATTTGCCCACATTCGGTAGGCCGACAATTCCCGCGCGTAGCATCAGACCCTACAACCTCATTCTTAAGGAAAAACATTCCCCAAACACGACACCCAAAAATAGGACTGTTAATTTTTAATAAGACTCCAACTTATCAGAAATTCCAGCCCTAGGCAACTACGGGCAAAACCTCTGTCAGGGAAGAATCGGCAGCAAAAATAAAAGAGGCAACCCTTGATGAGTGCCTCTGAGTGCTATGTCCCTAACCTAAATGCAAGGCTCTAGCGATTCACTGCCCTAGGCATCAAAGTAGAGGGTGAATTCATAGGGGTGAGGACGCAGGGACATGGGAATCACTTCTGTGTCCAGCTTGTACTGAATCCAGTTGAGGATAAAGTCTTCGCTAAAGACACCGCCCGCTGTGAGGAAGCTATGATCCTTTTGCAGGTTTTCCAGAGCCGCCATGAGTGAACCGGGGGTCGAGGGAATCTTGGCCAGTTCTTCGGGGCTAAGGTCGTAGATATCAACATCCAAGGGGCTACCCGGATCAATTTGATTCTTGATGCCATCAATCCCGGCACACAGCATCGCTGCAAAGGCAAGGTAGGGGTTACTCGTGGCATCGGGGCAACGAAACTCTAGGCGCTTCGCTTTGGGATTGGAACCGGTGAGGGGAATCCGCACAGAGGCAGAGCGGTTGCCTTGGGAATAGGCAAGGTTCACGGGGGCTTCAAAGCCGGGAACCAGTCGTTTGTAAGAGTTCGTTGTCGGGTTGGTAAAGGCCAACAGTGCTGGAGCGTGCTTGAGAATACCACCAATGTACCAGAGGGCAGTTTGGCTCAAATTGGCGTAGCCCTCTCCCCAGAACAGGGGCTGACCATCTTTCCAAATGGACTGGTGGGTGTGCATCCCCGAACCATTGTCGTTGAAGACAGGCTTGGGCATAAAGGTTGCCACTTTGCCGTGCTTGCGGGCAACATTCTTGACGCAGTACTTATAGGTCATCAGCCAGTCGGCGGCTTGAATCAGAGTACCAAAGCGGAAACCCAACTCGCACTGACCCGCTGTGGCCACTTCGTGGTGATGCTTTTCAATGGGCACACCGCACTTAGCCATCGTCAAGAGCATTTCTGTACGCAGGTCTTGCAGCGTATCCGTGGGCGCAACGGGGAAGTAGCCCTCTTTGCCACGGATTTTGTAGCCAAGGTTGCCCCCTTCTTCTTCGCGGCCAGTGTTCCAAAGACCTTCAATACTATCAACGTAGTAGTAGCCAGACTTTTGGTCTTGGTCGTAGCGAACGTCATCAAAAACAAAGAACTCAGCTTCGGGGCCAAAGTAAGCCGTATCGCCAATGCCGGTTGCCTTTAGATACTCAACGGCACGGGTGGCAATGGAGCGCGGGCAGCGATCGTAGAGTTCCCCGGTGCGCGGCTCTTTGATGGTGCAAATCATGCTCAGGGTGGGTTCTTTCATAAAGGGGTCTTCCCAGGCCGTATCTGGATCCGGCACCATCACCATGTCGGATTCGTTGATCGCTTTCCAACCGCGAATACTGGAACCGTCGAAGGGCACACCGTCGGTAAATGAACTTTCACTGATCTGGCTCCTATGAACCGTCAGGTGTTGCCACGTGCCGGGCATGTCAGTAAATTTCAAGTCGATTAGCTCGTACTTGCTGTTGATCAAATTCAAGATTTCTTGGGGCGTTGCCATGTATAGGTTACTCCTTCTGTATTGGGCGCACCGCAGCGACAATCTATGGTAGAAAGTTGCCCTAGTTAATTTTTGTATCGGAGGCTACCAAAATTTCGGTGTTTGCTCCCTAGCGGGAGGCGGCAAGGTGCTGTTTGGGATATAACAGGGGCATGATCAGTAATCCCAAGCCCAATCCAGCGATCGCCCCAAAGGGAAAGGCAATCCAATTGGAATAGTCCCAGACGCCATAGTGTTGCAGTGCCCACTCAAGGGGATAAAACAGCATTAAGAACACCGCCACTAAAAAGCCCCCCCGACCATACTGCGGCAGCCAGTACCACTCCCGGGCAGTGGTGGAACGCTGAATCCACCAGCGGGTCAAAAGAACCCCCAAAAGGGTGCCATAGCAACGCATGCACACCGCCATTTTCCAAGGGGGAGCAAGCATCAAGCCCATTTCTGGCTGCGGACATACATGATTGCCCATCGTGTAGATAATGTGGGCAATGTTAGGCAAGAAAAGAAAATGACTAGCGGCCAAGAAAGGCGCAAACAAAGGGCCTAGAATTAGTGCCGCTAGAATGACATCAGGCCATAGGGGAGAAAGCGATCGCCACCGCACCATTGGATTTCAGAAATGATACAAAACGATAAACAACCCCCTAGAATCTAACAAATTGTTCACAGCAAGGGCAATCAGTGATTGGGCAGAGCGAAGAGAGACGTGATGCTGCTTGATCCTGTCTTCAGCGACTCTGCCACGTCAATTAAGAGGCTTAAGAAGCTACTAAGGCCGCCTTGGTCACGGTTGTCAGTGAGGCTGTGTTCTTAACCGTCTCTAAGCGAGGTGAATTCCCCATGAGGGAGGCGGCAAAGAGTTGCCGGTACAGTTGCCCCATCTGAAGGGCGATCGCCTCCCAGTTGAAGAGGGCTTGTACCCGCTCGCGGCCATTTTCCCCAAGGGTACGCGCCCAGGCGGGATCGGCCAAGATACGTTGAATGGCCTTGGCCAAGGCGGTGGCATCCTGAGGGGGTACCAGTAACCCTGTTTCCTCGGGAATCACCGTGAATTGCAGACCACCAACCGCAGAGGCAATCACTGGCGTGCCACAGGCCATCGCTTCAATGGCCACCAAGCCAAAGGGTTCATAGTAGCTGGGCACAACGCAGACATTGGCAGCACTGTAGTACACTGCCAAGCGCTCATGGTCAATTTGCCCCACAAAGGTCACGCGATCGCCCAAATGATACTCCTGCACTAATCCTTCAATGCGCCGCCGTTCAGCACCATCACTGCGCTGCGGATCACTCCCCCCCACAAGCAGTAACAACCCTTGGGGCAGCTGAGCCATCGCTGCCACCAGCGTTTCAATCCCTTTGCGGGGATCAAAGCGACCCACATAGAGCACAATCGGTTCATCGGCAGGCAAATTCAGTTGGGCACGGGCATTGGCCACAGGGTAAAAGAGATTCAAATTTGTCCCACAGGGAATCAGACGTGTTTGCCCTGCCTTGGAGACCCAACGCCGTAGGTAGGCTTCCTCTTGGGGGCTAGTCACAATCACACAGTCGGCATTTTCAAGAATGGCTTTTTCCACCATGAGGCGGGTTTCATCCCGTTGGGCTTGCTCAGAAGCCACCTGATATTTCACAACCCCCAAGGAGTGGTAGGTGTGCAGCCATTGGAAATTCAACTCCTGACGCAACTGCCAACCCACCCAGCCGGAGAGCCAGTAATTGGTGTGGATCAGGGGATAGCCATATTTCGCATGGTAAGCCTTGAAGGCTGCGACAAACTTCGGTAACGTTTCAAAGAGTTTCTCACGCGGAATATAGGTCAGAGGGCCTGCCTGGAGGCGAATGGTGCGACAGTGGGGGCTGTGCTCAATCACATCCGGGTCATCGGGATGGATTTTGCGGGTAAACATATCCACGTGCCACCCGGCTGCCGCTAGGGCTTCCCCCAATTGCCGTACATAGATATTTTGACCACCGGCGGATTCATGGCCGACATCAGCGGCAGGATCCCCATGAACCGAAATCAAGGCAATGGGTTGACGCGCAGGCACTTGCGGCTGGGGCATAGCAAAGGCCCGCGGAAGTGCACTTTTTGCTGTACGGGTTGATAATGCTTGCATAAATACACCTTTTGAATAGCGGTCAAGGAAACACTTTTGCAAAGGGTTCAGGGATACACCTAACTGGCCAGCAGTTCAATCGTTCCCCTACGATGTCCATTATGGAGAAAGGTATTGGCGAGAACAGTATCATAAACTGCTTCATACTCGCTCACCATCCGCTCAACACTGAACCGCTGCCAAACGTAGTCTCGACAGGCCATGCGATCCAGTTGCGGCACTTGGGCAACGGCAGCGACACAGTCTTCGACGGAGTGACAGAGGAAACCGGTTTTGCCGTGTTCAATGACTTCGGGCGCTGCCCCCTTGGCGATCGCCACCACTGGTGTCCCCGCTGCCATGGACTCAATCATCACTAGGCCAAAGGGTTCCTGCCACGTAATCGGGAAGAGCATGGCGATCGCTCCACCTAGGAGAGCATTCTTGGTTGGATGATCTGCTTCGCCGATAAATTGGATAAATTCACCATCAATGTGGGGTTCAATCAATTCCTTGAAGTAGTCGCGATCAACCCGATCCACTTTGCCTGCCATCCGCAGGGGGATGCCCACTCGCTTGGCAATTTCAATGGCATGGTGAGGGCCTTTCTCTGGGGAGAGCCGTCCCAAGAAGGCCAAATAGGGTGGATCACTGGGCTGGGGATAAAAGTGATGGGTTTCCACGGCAATGGCGTTATAGACCGTGGCAATGTAGTTCAAGTCCCGTAGTTGCCGCTGGGAATGGGAAATACTGACGTAGTTTTGGTTGCGATATTGGCTGAAAATGCGCTCATTATCCGTCGTAAAGCGACCATGGAGCGTGTGAACAACGGGTGTTTTCACCAGACTGGCGTAGGGTAAAGCTGTATAGCCCACATGGGAATGGATGACATCAAATTCATTGGCACGACTAAAGACCTCTCCCAATTGAAGGGCTTCATAGACGGCATATTCCTGCACATTGGGATCGAGGCGAATGGCATGGGGATAGGTAGAAACCAAATTGGCTTGGGTAATGGAATCGCCACTGGCAAACAGCGTGACCTCGTGCCCTCGCTTGACTAACTCCTCCGTGAGCAGACTCACCACCAACTCCACACCCCCGTAGGCTGGCGGCGGTACCCGTTCCCACAGGGGGGCGATTTGAGCAATGCGCATACAAGCCTCCTCGAACAATACGGTTGGTCACCGATGCGTTGATGCTAATCGCGCGATTGACTCAGCAGCATGGCTGCCTCAACGGTACGCAATCTCGCTGAAAAAGACCAAGGGGGTAAACCCCTACCTAAAACTTCGGGAATCCGTACTATTATTTGTTATTATCGCTACATTTTGTCAGTTTAAGGTGTGATAAAATTTGTCACTTAACTTTGAATTTTCTTAAAGAAGAGTGATTCTCTTGATCACAGAAAAAAGTATCGTGCAACCGCTCCTTTGATCGTTATTCTATGAACAGGGGTTGCCCGTTGCGCACTTCCTAAAATTTTAGTCGCAATCGTTCATGGATATTCAACTGATTCAACTGTTTGTTAATGGCTTAGCGGTAGGGAGTATTATTGCCCTTGCAGCCGTAGGTTTGACGCTCACGTTTGGGATTTTGCGCCTGCCCAATTTTGCCCATGGCGACTTTATGACGGCGGGAGCCTACCTGACATTGCTGGCCAATGCAACAGGACTGGATATTTGGCTCTCAATGGCGATCGGTGGCTTGGGAACGGCGGGACTGATGCTCCTGAGTGAGAAGCTCCTGTGGCAGCCGATGCGCGATCGCCGCGCAACTTCAGCAACTCTGATTATTATTTCCATTGGTGTTTCATTTCTGCTGCGCAATGCCGTGATTCTCATTTGGGGCAGTGAAAACCAAACCTATCGGCTACCAGTGATGCCTGCCCTTGATGTTTGGGGCGTGAAAATTATTTACTCGAAGGTGATTGTAATGATTTTAGCGGTGGTGGCGATCGCCACTGTGCATTTGATCCTACAACGCACCAAGGTGGGCAAAGCCATGCGAGCTGTAGCCGATGATCTGGACTTGGCACGGGTGTCTGGGATTGATGTTGAGTGGGTGGTGCTGTGTACTTGGCTCTTGGCGGGGGTGCTCACAGGGGTGGCCGGGGGTCTCTATGGCTTGATTACTGCTGTGCGGCCAACAATGGGGTGGTTTTTGATCTTGCCCCTCTTTGCCAGTGTAATTCTCGGTGGCATTGGCAATCCCTACGGGGCGATCGCTGGCGCCCTGATTATTGGCGTTGCTCAGGAGATGAGTACACTGATGATTCCTTCTGAATACAAGCTGGCCGTTGCCCTCGTGATCATGATGGCGGTGCTTTTGGTGCGCCCCCAAGGGCTATTGCGTGGCACACTCAGTTAGTGTTCCTAGGAGAAGTCCCCTGAACCTTTACACCCTTGAAGCCCTTGTGGCTACCATCAATGCTGCACCCCAAGATTGGCGCCCTCTGGTGTTTACCAATGGCTGTTTTGACCTGATCCATGCGGGTCATGTGCGCTATCTGGCGGCAGCCCGTGCCCTCGGTAAACGCTTGGTGGTGGGGTTAAATAGCGATCGCTCCGTGGCAACTCTAAAGCCAAAACGGCCAATTATTCCCGAGCAGCAGCGGGCAGAGGTGCTTGCTAGTTTACGATCAGTAGATGCGGTGGTGCTGTTTAGCGATCGCACTGCCACGACCCTGATCGAGGTTCTCCAACCGGAGATCTACGTCAAGGGGGGCGATTACCAACTGGAGACCCTACCGGAAGCGACGGCTGTGCAGCGCTATGGCGGTCGCATTGAACTGATTCAAGTAGAGGTCCCCAGTTCGACAACGGCGATCGTCCAACGCATTTTAGAGTTGCATGGGGAGGAGTCACCGGGCGCATGGTCACCACAGAACCAGCCTTAGCCGATTTACGGGAGCAGTTGTACAACGGCAACGAAAAATTCCAACTGGCCGCCATGACCACCCTGAGTACGGCAGGTAGTGAAGGCTATCACCTCTTGGAGGAGTTTCTCAAAGACAGTGCTACCTTTTCCCCCCCACCCCCCCCTTGGATTCGCGGTCAGGCCTATCGTCTCCTGTTCCACAGCCCAGAAGCCTCTGTCCAAGCCTTTTTGCAACAACACTATCCTCAAGGGGTGATACCGCTGCGCTCTGATCGCGGGGTGGACTATCAGGAACTGGCTGAATTATTGGTGGCCGAGAAATTTGAAGCTGCCGATCGCCTAACGACGCAAAAGCTCTGTGAACTAGCGGGACCCCTGGCACAAAAACGCCGCTGGCTCTACTTTACAGAGGTGGAGCAATTCCCGATTGTGGACTTACAAACCATTGATCAATTGTGGCTCGCCTTTTCCTTGGGTCGCTTTGGCTATTCGGTGCAACGGCAACTGTGGCTAGGCTGCGGTCAAAACTGGGATCGGCTGTGGGAGAAAATTGGCTGGCGGCAGGGCAAGCGGTGGCCGCGCTATCCGAATGAATTCATCTGGGATTTGAGTGCCCCGCGCGGACATTTACCCCTGACCAATCAACTGCGGGGCGTACAGGTGATCAACGCCCTTCTCAATCATCCCGCTTGGACAGCCTAGAATAGGGGCAGCAACAAGCGTAGCAGCAGTAGTGGTAAGGTGGCAGCGATGAAAAAAAAGAATATTCAGCGATTCATGGTGGCGATCGCCCTTGTGGCAGGCATCAGTGGCGCAACCCTTTCACCCCAAGTCGTGGCTCAAACCAGTGGCGGCCTATTGACCGCTGAGCAAATGAAAAAACTCAATCTCAGTGTTGAGCAAAAACAGGCCGTACTGCGGTTGACACTGCGCACCAACGATCACATTCTCAAAATCCTTGATCGCGACCAACAGCGCATCTTTCGCAATGCCATCAAACAGGGAAAATCTACCGGTGAAGCCATGGACGCCGTTTCGCTGCGCCCTGATCAAAAGACACAACTCTCGAAGGTGATGCAGGATACCCGTGTGGAAATGCTGACCATTCTCACCCCCGAGCAGGTGAAGCAACTGCAACAAGGATCGCGCTAGCGTGATGAACGTTTTTGTCCTCTGGACTAGTCGCTGCGATTCGGTCACGTTTGCCGAGGCTTGCACCTTCATCGCCAATTTCAACAGCGCCCAGGAATCACGGACATTCCTGCTGGGGGAAGCACACTTGGCCTACCCCGATCGCCACATTGAAGTGGATAATCGCCTTGCTTGGTTTTTGGGACGACTCGATCAAACCTATGGCGATCGCGCCTAATTACGTTCACCTGGGGCGGGGTAACCTCAGTGTTGCCCGCAGCTACCGCCAGCGCCATAGCATCTGGATGATGAAAGCATACCGCGAGGACATCTTGCTAAACTTGCCGGCCAATGCTGACCC
>FMJZ01030863.1_pt1 | contig 15692 bp, 16 predicted proteins | sample 1987881 | NCBI WGS metagenome assembly FMJZ01 (sample SAMEA4378227, study PRJEB15110) | soil metagenome | biome: soil; feature: Field; material: Soil | place: India | collected 2015-03-11 | depth 0 m | reverse complement strand
AAAATAGCACCTATTATTAAATATTTCAGAATTTCTGTCATAATAAAATTTAACAGCCCTATTTATTCTTCAATTAAATCTATAGCATACCTGCTAAGTGATGCAAATAGTTGTATTGCAATGTCTGTCCAAATTCATTCAGGGTTAATAGTCTGACCATAAAATGTCCAAACAGGAAATTATCAAAATATATTATGGTTATTGTCAAATCTTCCAACCCATCTGCATAATAAACATAGAACTTTCCAAAAAACCTTTTCTTGTTAAGAGATTCTCGGTTGATATAAAATATTTAAAAAATAAAAAGGGTAAGATAATGATAAAACAAAAGCTAATAGAATGCAACCTTAGAGAAATTTAATCATTACATTCGGAAATACCTTTAAATGGCATTTTTGTGTGTTATAATAAAAGATGATCCAAGTTTTCCGAGTTTTTTTACTTTTAATTTCAATTCCCCTTGTGTATAGCTGTGCCCATGTAATATCTAAGGACTTAAGAATTATTGCCCAAAAGGATATCCCTATCTCAGATGTTATGAAAAACCCTGATGCCTACATAGGAAATATTATTATCATTGGAGGCGTTATAGCAAGTTCAATAAATACTGCTGAAGGGACATATATTGAAGTTGTCCAAAAACCCCTTGATTATCGAGGCATTCCTAAGTACACAGATATTTCATATGGAAGGTTTATTGTTCTTTATGAAGGCTATCTTGATACAGCTATATACTCCGCTGGGAGAGAAGTAACTGTAGCAGGTGAGGTTATGGGAAAAAGAATTAGACGTCTTGGAGAAATGCAATACCCTTATCTTTTGTTAAGGTCCAAAGAACTACATTTATTTAAATATCGGCCTCTACCCATAAAATTTGAGATAGGCATATGGCATACCTTTTGATTTTAATTCTATCTCTGGCATCTCTTTATACCACTTTTTGCTAATGAAGGGCGATTAAAGGTGCATTTGCTCACTTTATTAAAGAATTTCTAGTGAAAATAGCAGGTCTTTAGGATAAAATCCTTCTCCGAAAACCTCTTAACAAGGGAGTTTGCTATTTTTGAAAGGTTCTATGTCTATTTTGAGGTTTCATAAATAAAGAAAGATAATAATTATGTGGTGGTGTGAAGTTTTAAGCTGCATCCCACATCTTAAGTATAATGGGAGTTAAATGAGAAGTTACTAGTTAGAGGGAGCGTAGCAGAATAATAGCTGGTCCACGTTGATGCGGTTGATAGGTATTTTTTGCATTTAGACTAAAGCGTGGAATTTCACCTTCTGGTAGCCATTTACGGCATATATTTTAGAGTATTTAACCACTTATCTATAACAAGATATTCGTCTGTGCCATGCTCGTTGCGATACCCTATGCTAAGATTAACACCACAAATATGGCGGCAAAGGGTAACAATATCTGTGTAGGACGACCAATCTGGTTCTGAGTAGCCAGTGATTTTACTGACGTATTCCTTAAATTCAACGGTACCAACTGAATAACACTTGAAATCTTTACCGTTTCTTCTATCCAATTGAATAATGAACTTATGGTTTGAGTTTATTTTATCAGCAATGTCAGGATTTTTATTTATCAACCAATTGCTGCCTTTTTGACCACTTTCTTCACCATTAGTTATAAGGATTGAATGTCCCATTTCCTTAAGCAACCATAGCATGGCGCAACCAGCTTTATCATCAGCTCCGAGTCCGCCGTTTCTGTTCTTGATAATACCGTTCTGTTAAGCTTAACATTTGTTATCGTTGCGTTGAAGGATGATATGTCTATTCCGATGGCATGCATGCCCAATTCATTTGCCTGAACTAATGTTGTACCGCTACCGCAAAAAGGGTCTAATACTATATCACCTTTTTTTGAAAATAGACCTCTCTTTTGAATTCATCAGTATGAGAATCAAGAAAATATTCTACCAATTGAGGGATAAATTTACCTTTATATGGATGGAGCCTATGAACATGTTTTGTCCTTTCTGCTTCTGTATACTCTCTACGAAAGATAAATGCCAATTGAGGTCATCACCTAATACTTTTTTTAACCGCTTCTCTTTATTATTAAGTGAGTCATAATAATCTTTTAATTCTTCTATATCCAACAGTGGATTGCCGTTGTTGCCATATTTGTTTATTCTTCCATATTGAATCAGATAGGAAATGTTTGAAATGGTGACATTGCGATTTAGATATCGAGATGCCCAAAGGCTTGCTTCTTTTAAATTAAGTAGGTTTTTATTTTTTCAAGGAATGTTAGCTGGCCCATTGCAGGAATATTATATTCAATTTTGTTGGATTTTTTGTATTAATTTTTATACATCACATTAAAATTGTCTGAAGGCTAATAGCATAAGCTAAAGTATATAAGGATTATGGTCAAATATAAAAAATGTTACTTGAGAAATTTATTAATCAGTGATAAAACCAGATCTCTTTAATGCTGACAATAAAGAGGTATCCTTTTCTATATTATTTGCAAGAGAAAGCTCACTACCTATTAAGAATTTTTCAACATATCTTGCTAATATATCTACTTCAATATTTACCTTATCCCCTTCTTTTTTAAACCCTAAGGTTGTCATCTTTGCTGTATGGGGTATGATTACCACACTAAAGGCATCCCTTAGGACATCAACTATAGTTAGGCTAATGCCATCAACTGCAACAGAGCCTTTTGAAACAAGAAATTTTAGTATATTTTCTGGTGAGCCTATTTCGATCCTAAAGGCATTCCCGATAAATGTCTTTGACTTTATTATTCCAACTCCATCTATATGACCTGTAACAAAATGTCCTCCTAATCTTGAGGATAATTTGAGGGCAGGTTCAAGATTTATTATATCACCCCTTCTCAGTTCTCCGAGATTAGTATTTCTAAGGGTCTGAAAAGATATATCAAAGGAAATTTCTGATTTATATGAGATAATTTCTGTTACAGTTAGGCATACTCCGTTAATAGAGATGCTATCCCCAATATTTGTCTCTTTTGAAATGACAGGGGCGCTAATTGTCAAACTTGCCATATCAGTCTTTTTTTCTAAAGAGACAACCTTGCCAAGTTCAACAATAATGCCCGTAAACATAATTGTTTATTTAATTATCTTTCCTATTCGCTCAATGCGAGGAAGTTTTTTAATACTATCCCATGACCAGTATATGATAAAGGCCTTTCCCTTTATGTCCTTTATATCTACATATCCCCAGTACCTGCTATCATAGCTCTGGTCCCTATTGTCGCCCATAACAAAATACTTATTTTTCGGTATTAGATGTGGTCCAAAATTATCACGTGGCTCTAGTGTCCCGGGTCTGATATTCATATCAGTAAATCTTACATAAGGCTCAACAAGGTGTTTTCCATTTACAAAGATAAGCTTGTTTTTACCCTCTATAATATCTCCTTCTACTGCAATTATCCTCTTGATAAAATCCCTATCAGGATCCTCAGGATATTTAAATACGATGATATCACCTCTTTGAGGGGTATCTATAGCAAGTATTCTTTTGTCAGAAAAGGGTATCTTTATACCATAAATAAATTTGTTTACCAGTATATGGTCTCCTATAAGGAGGGTTTGAAGCATAGAGCCTGATGGTATCTTAAATGCCTGAATAACATAAGCCCTTATAATAAGGGCAAGTATCAATGCTGTTCCTATTGCCTTTGTATATTCCCATAATTTACTCTGTCTCATTTTGTATTTTTCTCCTGAAACCTTATAAGTAGAAGAATTTATATTTTATTCTTTTACCTGCAAAACAGAGAGAAAGGCTTCTTGTGGTATCTCTACCTTTCCTATCTGTTTCATTCTCTTTTTACCCTCTTTCTGTTTTTCTAATAGCTTTCTTTTTCTGGTTATATCACCGCCATAACATTTTGCAAGGACATTTTTTCTTAGTGGTTTTATGCTCTCACGGGCTATTATCTTTCCACCTATAGCAGCCTGTATAACAACCTCAAATAGCTGTCTCGGTATTACCTCTCTTAGCTTTTCTGTAATCTGCCTTCCTTTGTAATATGCCCTGTCTTTATGAACGATCAGGGAAAGGGCATCTACTGCCTCACCATTAAGGAGTATATCAAGTTTTACAAGATTTGATTCCCTAAAACCGAGAAATTCATAATCCATTGATGCATAGCCCTTTGATAAAGACTTTAACCTGTCATAGAAGTCCCAGAGTATCTCATTTAAGGGTAATTCATATGTTACCATAATCCTGTCTTGGCTTATATAATTGAATTCCTTCTGTATACCTCTTTTTTCTTGACATAGCTCTAAGATATGACCTATGTAATTCTGAGGTACAAGAATAGAAACCTTTACAAATGGTTCTTCTATTTTTATATATCTTTCTGGAAGGCTATTTGGATTATCAACATATATGATATTACCTTTCATATCGGTCACCCTATAAATGACTGTAGGCGCTGTGCTTATAAGGGATAGTCCAAATTCCCTCTCAAGCCTCTCTTTAATGATCTCCATATGAAGAAGACCAAGGAATCCACACCTAAATCCGAATCCAAGCGCTAATGATGTCTCTGGTTCAAAGGTAAAGGAAGAGTCATTTAACCTCATTTTTTCAAGGGATGTCTTAAGGTCCTCATACTGATGGGTTTCTATAGGATAAAGACCACAGAATACCATAGGTTTAATTTCTTTGTATCCTTCAAGAGGTTTATCTGCAGGATTTGTTGCATCTGTAATTGTATCTCCGATCTTGGTATCAGATACATTTTTAATGCCTGCAATAACATATCCTACCTCCCCAGATGAAAGGATCTCTGTATCCTCCATTTTTGGCTTGAAAACACCGACCCTCTGCACCTGATATTCCTTGCCTGTAGCCATTAGCTTTATCTTCATCTCTGGTCTTATTATGCCTTCAAAAACCCTTACAAGTATTATTACTCCGAGATAGTTATCAAACCATGAATCAAATATTAGGGCCTTCAAGGGATTAGAATCGCTTCCCTTAGGAGGTGGTATCTTTTTTACAATAGCCTCTAATATCTCTTTTATTCCTATACCTTCTTTTGCACTTGCTAAGATAGCATCTGATGAGTCTATTCCTAAGGCATCTTCTATCTGTTCCTTGACCTTATCTGGCTCTGCAGATGGAAGGTCTATTTTATTTATAACGACGATTATTTCATGATTGTGATCAATAGCAAGATAAGCATTTGCCAATGTCTGCGCCTCTACCCCTTGTGTAGCATCAATTACAAGAAGGCTACCCTCACATGAGGCAAGGCTTCTTGATACCTCGTATGAGAAGTCCACATGACCAGGTGTATCTATAAGATTAAGAATATAGTTTTTCCCATTCTCTGCCTTATAGTTTAATCTTACTGCATGTGCCTTTATTGTTATGCCTCTCTCTCTCTCTAAATCCATAGAGTCAAGCACCTGCTCTACCATTTCCCTTGAACTCAATGCGCCAGTAAACTCAAGAAGCCTATCTGCAAGGGTAGACTTGCCATGGTCTATGTGGGCTATTATTGAGAAATTTCTTATATCTTTTGACATCAGATTAACCTACCTCTTCAAATACAAGACCTGCTGCTCCGATTATCCCTGCATCATCTCCAAGCATAGAAGGGATAATTTTCACCTTAGAATAGAGTTCCTTCAATGACCTTTTTGATGCCTCTTTTATTGCAGAGTCTATATATATATTCCATGCACCTACCAAGCCACCAGCAAGAATTACTGCCTCGGGGCTTAAAATATTTATAATATTAGCGATCCCAATACCAAGCCCCTTACCAGCCTCTCTTAAAACAGTTCTTGCTAATGGATCTCCCTCAAGGGCTGCTTTGTATATGTCTTCAGCAGAAATCTTATAGATATTTCCACTATAGAAATTTTTAAGTATGCTATCTTTGCCTTTCTCTATTTCAGAGACTGCATTGCCAATTATAGCAGTTGCAGAGGCATAAGACTCAAGACAACCAACATTTCCACAGGAACAGGGATTGCCATCAGTGTTAACGCTCATATGTCCTATTTCTGCTGCTACTGGCAATAGTTTATTATTTATGACTATCCCACCCCCTATGCCTGTTCCCAATGTGAGAAGAACAAAATTGCTAAAATTTCTGCCTGAACCTGAATTTTTCTCTCCAAAGGCTGCGGCATTTGCATCGTTTTCTACAATTATAAATGTGTTATACCTATTAAATAATTCTTTTTTAAGCCTTACACCTGTTAGTTTGTGTATGTTCGGAGAACTAAGAACAATACCATTAACATTGTCTATGATTCCTGCTACGGCTATACCAATACCATGAATAATATCGAAACTAAGATTAGGGCTTGATGACAATATAGAATCTATAAGTCTGAAAAGAACCTCTAACGGATTATCACCGATAGGTTCCTTGATTTTTAACTCAACCTCTCCATTCCTATTTATCAATGCAACCCTTATATTAGTACCGCCTATATCTGCACTAATTGCATATTTTTTTTCCATTAAATCTCCTTATTTAATAAATAGGTCTTCAAATGATTTACAACTTCTAATTATAACAAAACATAGTAAAGATTTTTAAAATATTACTTCCCCAATCTGTAATCATGGCATCAAATCCTTTAGAAGGTGTTTGTTTATGTGCAAATGTGTAAATGTATTATTCTTCAATTCACCACCGATGGTGTTAACTGAAACAATAGTGCTATGTATAAGAGTTTTTGAACACATGCTTTGATTATGGAAATGTTTCTTTATAGATTATGGACTTATGTTATACTATTGTTCAATCATAACATGATAATAATTTTCTTTATATATGATATATGCTAAAAATGTTGATTATGTCAGGTAACTTTTTAATTGGGGGAGTTTAGTGAGAAAATTATTACTATCTATAGCAACACCTATTTTATTTTTCATTTTAACATACTATGCATTTGCTCAGGAAATGCCATTTGTTACTTCTATTGAAATTAGAGGCCTAAAGAGGATAGACGAGGGATCAATTAAAAGAAGATTATTACAAAAAACAGGTGAGCCTCTCGGTCCAGAAAAGATAACAGAGGATATAAAGACTATCTATAAAATGGGTTATTTTGATGATGTGAAAGTGGAGATAGAACCTTTTGAAGGTGGAATAAGGGTTATATATTTATTGCAGGAAAAGCCAACAATTGTCAGGGTAGATTTTCAGGGCAATAAAAAATTTGATAATGCAAAATTAAGGGAAAAGGTTGCTATCTCGCCTGGGGCAATCTCAGATGTGGTGCTAATTAATGATAATGCATTAAAGATAAAGGCTTTCTATGAAGATGAAGGATATTATCTTGCCAGCGTAGTGCCAATTGTAAGAAGGATTACTGAACATGAGGTATCTGTTACATACCAGATAACTGAAGGGGAAAAAGTGGTTATAAAAGAGGTGAGGATAGAAGGCAATAAGGCATTATCCTCTGGCAAAATTAAAAAGGAGATGAAGACAAAGGAAAGGGGGTTATTATCTTTTATTTTAGGAGGTGGTTATTATAAAAAAGATGAATTAAGAGATGATTTGGAAAGGATCAAAGACCTTTATCATAACAATGGATACATAAAAGTAGTTGTGGGAGATCCAATTGTTAAGTTAACTGAAGACAAAAGGACTCTAAACATTCAGATAAATATATCTGAGGGTGAACAATTCAAGGTTTCCCAGATTGATATATCAGGCAATAAAGCATTCTCAGAAGATAAAATAAGAACAATTATAAAACATTCTCCCAAGATGGTATTCAATAAAAGTATTATGAGAAAGGACTTTGTAGCTATTTCTGACCTATATGCTAACAATGGATATGCCCTTGTTTCTGTGTCGCCTGATCTTATCCCTGATGAGGAAAAAAAAGAGGTTAGGGTTATCTACAATATTGATGAAGGGGATAAATATACCATAGGAAGGATAAATATATCGGGGAATACAAAAACAAGGGATAAGGTTATAAGAAGGGAAATGAGGCTTGATGAAGGGGATTTATTTAATGCATCAGCCATAAAGAGAAGCTATGAGAGGATAAATAACCTCCAATTCTTTGAGACAGTTGATATCTCTCCAAAGCCAAGATTGGATGAGAAGGTTGTTGACCTTGACATAAAGGTCAAAGAAAAACCTACTGGATTTTTAAGCATAGGAGGCGGCTATAGCTCAGTTGATAAATTTATAGGAATGGTAGATATTACTCAGGGAAATCTGTTTGGCAAGGGTCAATATATAAAATTAAAAGGTGAGCTAGGCGGAAGGAGTTCATTTTATGAATTATCTTTTAGGGACCCATGGTTTATGGATAAACCAATATCCTTTGGAACAAGTATTTATAAGACTACAAGAAAATACAATGACTTTGATAGGGAATCATCTGGATTTGAGCTCTCATTCGGAAAGAGCTTTAAGGAGTACTGGGGTACGTCTATATCATATAATTTTGAAAGTACCACTATATCCAATGTAACAGAAAATGCATCATCTATAATAAAAGATCAGGAAGGTAGAAGGACAACAAGCAGCATAAGCCTTTCTTTAGCAAGGGATACGAGGGATAATTATTTGGACCCCTTAAGGGGTTCAAGAAATGCACTCTATTTTACCTTTGCAGGTCTTGGAGGCGATAATGCCTTTATAAAGGCAAATTTTGATTCGGGATGGTTTTTCCCTGTTTTTGATACAACAACAATTCACATTAGGGGCAGGGTAGGATACGCAACAGGCTTATTTAATAAAAAACTACCTTTATATGAAAGGTATTATGTAGGTGGTATATATACGGTGAGAGGCCTTGGATATGGAGAGGCAGGGCCTAAGGACCCAAATACGGGGAATCCGATTGGAGGTGAAGAACAATTAATATTCAATGCAGAATATATATTTCCTATTGTAGCTGAATATAAGCTTAAAGGGGTTGTATTTTTTGATGCAGGAAGGGCATATGCAAAGGGAGAGACCTTTGGCACTGACCTTAGATATACAACAGGAGCAGGCATAAGATGGATATCTCCTATGGGACCTATAAGGATTGAATGGGGATATAATCTGGATAAAAGAGAGGGTGAGTCTTCAAATAAGGTTGAGTTTACCTTTGGAACCTTCTTTTAAGTTATTTAGAATAATAGGTGAATACGCCTTGCGTGTTATTTAAAGGAATAAAAAATGGGGGATGAAATGAAAAAAATTCTTGTAGTTATTTTTACAGCGGTTTTTGTTATGTCAAGTGTATCTGCACTATTTGCATTAGACCCATCTAAGGTCGGAGTTGTTGACCTTTTTAGGGCACTTAATGAATCAGAAACAGGACAAAAGGCAAAAACAGACTTAGAAGGGCTAATTAAGTCAAAACAGTCAATGCTTGAAGAAAAAGGTAAGAAGATTGAATCCTTAAGGGCAGATCTTGAAAAACAGGCTGCTATTTTATCACCAGAGGCAAAGAAGGCAAAAGAAGAAGAACTTGAAAGGCTTATAAGGGATTATCAGAGAATGGTCTCAGATGCACAGGCAGAGATAAAAAAGAGGGAGGGAGAATTAACAGAGGAGATATTGAAGGAACTGAGGTTAACAATAAATTCAGTGGCTCAGGAAGGTGGATTTATATTGATATTAGAGAAGGCTGAAGGCCTTATACTTTATTCAGATAAATCTATTGACATTACAGAGAGGGTAATAAAAAAATATGATGAATCAAAAAAATTAAAGAAATAGTTTTCTATTTATTTTGAATTCACTAAATATATTAAAGCCTTTAGAAGGACAACTAATACTAAGCCGTAATCAAGCAAAGCAGGCATGCCATCAAGACCTTTAGAAGGTGTTTTGTTTATTTACAAATGAAGGGGATGAAACTAAGAGAGATAGCTGAAATAGTTGAAGGCAAGATTATAGGTCCTTCAGAGATAGGGGATCTGCAAATTACGGGTGTCTCTGGAATATCTGATGCAAAAGAGGGAGATATAACCTATATCTCAAATGTAAAACTAATAAATGACCTAAAAAAAAGCAGGGCTTCGGTTGTTATTACATCAGAACATATAGAAGATATTGATAAACCTCAGTTGATTACAGATAATCCCCAGTATGCATTTGCTGTGCTTCTAAACCTCTTTTATACAAGACCCCATTCCTTTGAAGGGATCAGTGAAAAGGCCTATATAGCAGATGATGTTAAAATAGGGGAGGAAGTTACTATTTATCCTTTTTCGTATATATCTAAAGGGGTTGAAATAGGAAGAGGTTCTGTAATATACCCTGGTGTGTTTATTGGTGAAAATACCAAGATATCAGAAAAATGTATAATTTATCCTAATGTTGTAATTAGAGAAGGGGTTTTTATAGGTAAAGGGGTTATTATACATTCAGGAGCTGTTATTGGCTCTGATGGTTTTGGATATGTTTATCATAATGGTAGGCATAACAAGATACCCCAGGTTGGGGGTGTTATAATTGAAGAGGAAGTGGAGATAGGGGCATGTACTACAATTGATAGGGCTACTACTGGAAATACAATAATTGGAAAGGGCACAAAGATAGATAATCTTGTCCAGATAGGGCACAATGTAAGGATTGGAAGGAATGTTATTATCGTATCTCAGGTAGGTATAGGTGGAAGCACAATAATTGATGACGGAGTTATTATTGGTGGCCAGGTTGGTATTTCAGACCATGCTACTGTTGAGGCAGGTACAATGATTGGGGCAAAATCTGGGATTATGGGTACAGTAAAAAGGGGCATATATACAGGCTATCCTGCAATCCCTCACAGAGAATGGTTAAAGGCATCAGCCATATTTTCAAGATTACCTGAAATCAACCGTAGGGTCAGTGAATTAGAGAATCAGATTAAGGAATTAAGAGCAAAGATTAAAGATACTTAATTAAAAATCTATTTATTTTGTTTAAAAAAATTTAACTATAATGTGCTCATGATCTTTAGGGACTAGGAAAGACTTACAAAACAATAGATATTTAGGAGGTTTAAATGATTGATATCAGGGAGATTTTATCTTTGCTTCCTCACAAGTATCCATTTTTGTTGGTTGATAAGGTTTTGGAAATAGAGCCAAATGTCAGGGCTGTAGGAATAAAGAATGTCACTATTAATGAACCCTTTTTTCAGGGACATTTCCCACCAGACAATCCTATAATGCCAGGTGTACTAATTATAGAGGCAATGGCGCAAGTTGCTGGCATACTTGCAATTAAATCTGGCGCACAGGGTAAGGCAGTCTATTTTGTAAGCATAGATAAGGTAAAGTTTCGTAAGCCTGTTTTGCCAGGTGATCAGTTGAGGTTTGAGGTAAAAGTTGTGCAGACAAGGGGAAATGTCTGGAAATTCTCTGGATATGCATATATTGGAGATAAATTAGCATCAGAGGCAGAGTTTACAGCTATGGTATCTAATAGGGAATTAAGTGCTTGATTTTTTATCGGAGGTCAAATGTCAAGGGATATACATAAAACAGCAATAATTAGCCCTAAGGCAGATATTGATGATGGTGTTCAGATAGGACCCTATTGCGTAATTGGGGATAATGTTGTCATAAAAAAGGGTACAAGACTAATCGCTCATGTTGTAGTGGAGGGAAGGACGGAGATTGGAGAAAACTGTATTATCTATCCATTCGCCTCCCTTGGTCTTTCACCTCAGGATTTGAAGTATAAGAATGAACCAACAGGTCTTAAAATAGGAAAAAATAACATTATCAGAGAATCTGTAACGATTCACAGGGCATCAGTAGGTGGCGATGAACTAACAGTGATTGGGGACTCAAATTTTCTTATGGCATATGTTCATATAGCCCATGACTGTAAGATTGGTAATTCAGTCGTAATGGCTAATGCGGCAACCCTTGCAGGACATGTAACCGTTGATGACTACGCCTTTATTGGTGGACTTGTTGCAGTTCATCAATTTACACGTATCGGGGCCTATGCAATGATAGGGGGGTTTAGTGGTGTTGGACAGGATATACCACCTTATACAATGGCATCAGGTGCGAGGGCAAAATTATATGGGCTAAATGTTGTAGGACTTAAGAGGCGTGGATTTAGTGAAGAGTCGATAAATAATCTAAAAAAGACATATAAAATCCTTTTTAGAGAGAAAAACACATTAAAAGATGCGCTAAAGAAGATTAAATCAGAAATTCCCCAAACAAAAGAGGTAAAATATCTCATAGAGTTTATAGAAAAAAATAAGAGGGGAATATGCCGATGAAGCCGGAAAAAGGGAGATCAGAATAAAATGAGAAATATAGGGATTATAGCTGGAGCGGGAGAACTACCTAAAATAATTGCCCGCGACGCAAGGGATAGGGGATTTAGGGTTATTACTGTTGCTATGGAAGACATTGCATCACATGATTTAGCTGAATTATCTGATGAAATAAAGTGGATAAATATAGGTAAATTGGGATTATTAATAGATGTCCTCAAAAAAAATAGTGTGAAAGAGGTCATAATGGCTGGTAAGGTATCTAAGACAATCCTTTATAAGTCAAAGATAGTTCCCGATTTGAGGGCAGCAAAATTATTATTTTCATTAAAAGACAGAAGTGATGATACTATATTAAAGGCTATTAGAGATGAATTGGGCAAAGAGGGGATCAATATAATTGATACTACTACATTTAGCCCCCATCTCCTTACACCAATCGGTGTCCTTACAAAGGATAATCCATCAAAGGATGAATGGAAGGACATAGAATTTGGCTGGAATATTGCTAAAGAGATAGGCAAATTGGATATAGGGCAGACAGTAGTTGTAAAGGGACTTTCTGTTATTGCCATAGAGGCTGTTGAGGGAACAGATGAGACAATTATAAGGGGCGGAAGACTAGCTGGTGAAGGGGTTGTAGTTGTAAAGGTGTCAAAACCTCACCAGGATATGAGACTTGATGTTCCTGTTGTTGGTATGCAGACTATTAACTCCATGATAAAGGTTAGCGCAAGGATACTTGCATTAGAAGCAAAAAAGAGCATTATCTTGAATAGGGACAGGGTAATCAGAGAGGCTGATGAGGCAGGTATTACAATATTAGGCGTAAATCAATAACTCCTCTCATTATTAAATTAAATAAATAAAATGATTTACACAGAAACAATACGGGAAGGTATTCATACTGTAAATAGGAATTGGCAGTTGGTTTTTATTCAGCTTATAGCGATGATAATAAGCTGTATAAGTTTTTTTATTATTGTTGGTCTCCCTATTGCTTTTGCCTTTATAATGTTTGGATTAGACCTTACTGAGATATTAAAAATCCAGGATATAGTTAGCGCTATTACTGAATCCTTTGGTCTCCTTAACAAATACTTTACCATAGCAGTGATGATAATAGTAAGTCTCTTTTCCTATATCTTATTTTTGATTTTATTATGGATCTTTATTATAAGCGGAACTATTGGGGTATTGGGCAATGCTGTATGTGATAAAGATTATAGATTTGGCATAAGTAGATTTTTTGAAGAAGCAAAAAGATACCTCCGTCCTGTGTTCGGATTCTCTATTATTATTAGTACTATCTTTATTTTTGCTGCCTTTATGCTGGGAATGCTCGGCGGGGGAGCATCTGCTCTTATTGATAGGATTAAGGGGTTGGAAATGACATTGGCGCTTTTCCTTAGTGTTTTTTTTGCGCTTGTACTTATAAGTATAGGCCTTTTTTTGATATTTAGCATCATGTCAGTAGTTGTATATGGATTTGCTTATCTTTTCTTTCATAAATCAAGTCCCTATGATGCTTTAAAGGGGAGTATAAGATATATTTATTCAACCCCCTCATCTATTAGTTTTTATGCAATCCTTCTTGTATTATATGTCCTTATAGGTTTTATTGTTTTATTTATTGGGTCTTCCTTTGCGTTAATTCCAATAATCGGTATTTTTCTATCAATGCCATATCAGATCCTTTCATATCTTATTCAGGCATATATAGGACTGATAATGCTGTCTTCGGTATTTCATTATTATCATAAGACTGTTTATTCCTCATGCCCTCTATTGTCCAAAGGGGATTCTGATATTTCTTTAAACAAAGCTCTTGGGCAAGCAACTCCTCCTGATGAGAGGTCTTAGATTCTATAAGTATTATATTAAAGGTCTCTTCAAATGCTAACCTCAAAATAATTTTAAATCTTTCCTTGTCAAAATTGGATATTAATTCTTCAAGGCAATACAGTTTATTAGTAGGATATTCTAAAGATAAATTTCTAATCTTAAATACCTTTGATACCCTTTCATAATCAATAGAATAGGGAATTGATCCTTGCTGTAAAAATCCATCCTGCCATCTTTTTTGTGCCGAACCAATAATCTTTGAACCGTTTAAGCTTATCTCGCCATATGATAGAGATGAAAAACATATAGGATTATGAGCAATATTCCTTCCCCGCTCCCTTGTTATTTTTTTTGTTATATTTAACCCGAGCTTTTTAAAGGCATTCTCAAAGGGCTCACTCAATCTTTTGTATGTCTCTAAAAGCCCTTTTGAAAATTCTCCTTCAGTTCTTGCAGAGAAACTATATGTTAATTCATTCCAATGTAATATTCCCCTTCCACCAGTAGTTCTTCTAACCAGAGGAATATTATTTTTTAAACAATAATCAAAATCAATATCATCAATTTTCTGAAAGGCACCGAGTGTTACAGATGGTTGATTCCAGCCATAAAATCTCAATGTTGGTGGTGATAGGTTATTCCTGACAGAAATAGCTATTGCCTCATCTAAAGCCATATTATATGCTGCGTCACATTGTCCTGAATCTATAAGCCTCCACTTGTTTAAACAGTTCATAAATATAATGAGCTATTTTATCTCTTCAAGCAATATCTTATGTTTCAATAGGGATATCTCTTTAACATGACCATTAAATGTCTTTTGTTCCCCAAAAAGATTTCTTAGAAATATCTTGTTGCCTTCCGGGATTAGGAGATCAACATTTTCAAGATAGAGCTCTTCTTTCCCATCCCTGTAAATATAGGCATTTGCCTCGCACATATTAATTTCCTCCTTAATTGTATTTCCTAATTTACATGTCCTCTGCTTGTATTAATTTTTTTATAACCCCAATCAACCTGTCAATCAAATGTGGTAATGGCTCTTTTTCGGTACCAATTACCTCAACGCCCTCTTGATTTAATGGAAGGAGTATCTTTTTTGCATTGGATGAGACGATTGCCTCTGCCATTTTCGGTGTTAGCTCACCAAGCATACCATTAGGAAACGTAATGCTTAAAGGTCCTACAATATAATCAGACCTTTTTATATTCAATATTATTGCATTCTCGCCCGTTGCCCCTTTATTTGCCCTCGCCTTCATCATTGCGGTGGTTGCAGTAGAATTTGTACCAAGTGCAATTATCTCAATAGCATCCCCAAATTCCTCTTTTAGTCTTTTAACAATAAGGCTTCCAATGCCTCCTCCCTGGCCATCTATTACAGCTATTCTTTTCACTATAACACCTTATTAAGAAAAATTTATAATTAATTTAAAGTATAGAGATTAACCTTTGATTATGTCAATAAAACTACATTAATAGTTAGCATACCATTTTTCATGGATAATGCATAAGATTTAATTAGGGCAAATGTTTTTATTATCTCCCTATCATGTAAAATCTTCCCACCCTATCTTTAACATTTAGGCCGTATTATTTATAAATATATCGTACAACCCTTTT
>FMJZ01038182.1_pt1 | contig 15714 bp, 9 predicted proteins | sample 1987881 | NCBI WGS metagenome assembly FMJZ01 (sample SAMEA4378227, study PRJEB15110) | soil metagenome | biome: soil; feature: Field; material: Soil | place: India | collected 2015-03-11 | depth 0 m | reverse complement strand
AGCGGCTCGGTATTTCTGCGATTCGATTGCACAATTGCATGGCTGTATGCCCGTACGATAGTGGATTGCGCGTAATACTAGTTACGGTTTGGGATAGTGTTGTTGCCAAAAAGCAAGGCGCGAACTCTGTGCGCACTGTTGCATTGGTACCGGCCAGATGGGTGCTTAACCCACTAAGCCAGAAGAACTGGATTAAGGAATAGATACGCTGCTGTGTGTCGCAGGCGGAGTTTGCGTTCGGCACATTTCTGTGCGGCGAGCTGGTCGGGTCGTGAACAAGTATGTCCTGAGTGTGTTTTGTGCCAGGGCGCGTAAAACCGCACGCAGGGTGCATGCATTCCCCCATACAGCCAAGTAATCCCGGCTACATTGTGCAGTTACAAGGTGAAAACGCTATTACACCGAATGACTGGAGCTCGAAAGGAATTTGAATGGTTGTCGAAACGTGTCGCTACCTTTTTATGGAAATGTTCTAAATTCGCGGCCGGTTACTTTTGGTTGGACCACGGAATACCTGGTTTATGTGAAAAACGCTGTGCCGGCACCATGCGTACTGTGTGTATGATGAGGTTCTCCCACTCGGGCCACATAAAAAACGCAGCGTGGCGAAGAAACTGCGGGGGCTTTGTTTCTTTGTGTTAGAAAACGTCGCTCACACACACCGCGCCGGTAAAGATAACTGGTGTAGCCTGCACGCGTCTGGATTTATCTCGCTGCCGATGTCACAACTGTACGCGTACGCGGTAAAATCTGACTGGTGCGCCTGTGTTTGGGTCTATGATTGTGATTGGACTGCCTAAGCCACTGAACGTAATGATAGGTGTCCAATGGACAAGGTTTGTCGAGTAAAGCAACGTGTACATTGCGCCGCTGAGGGTGTTGAATTGGAACTGGAACTCACCGGTCGGCAGTCGGCGTGCAGATTCGATCACAGGTACTGGACTTGGCGGAGGCGTAATTGTGAGGGTGACAGTTTTGTTGGTGAAATTCGACATCGAATCTGTCACACGCACTGTAAAGTTGAACGTGCCGTTTGTTGTGGGGACACCTTCTAAACGCCCGTCCTGCCTGAGCACCAGGCCAGGCGGCAGCGGTGCTGAGCTGGGTGCAAGCGACCAGTTGTATGGGGGTACACCGCCGGTCGCATTTAGCCAGACCAAATAATTAATCCAAACCTGGCCAGACGGCAGCATTGTCGTTGTGATGATGAGGGGCGGCGCAGCAATCGTGATTGATAGTTGTTTATTTGTCCAATTACCCAAATTATCGGTCACACGTACGGTGAAATTGAACGTGCCGGTGGCAGTTGGGGTGCCATTGATCTGGCCCCAATTCTGTAAAATCAGCCCAGGCGGCAACTGACCTGAGCCGACCTCTAGAGCCCAACCGTATGGTGGCACACCGCCAGATGCCCTCAACAATTCGTTGTAATAGTAACCGACATGGCCGTGTGGCAAACTCACAGTTGTAATCTCCAGAGGCGCGAGCGGGTAGATCGTGAAATTGACTGTGGCATTTGATGGCGGGACAGACACGACTTGTTCAGGTGGGCATTGATAACCGTGCTGTTGAAGCTGCGGACAGTTAACTCCAACACGCCACGTGTCATCAGCAACGCGTAACAGGTAGATGCCGTCTGGTCCCGTCTCGGTGTAAACATAGAAGTGGTTTGTGCCTATGTTAGCCCAAGCGTACACCCCGAGGCCCGGTGCAGGGTTACCGTTGGTGTCGCGCGCCCAACCGCTGATCGTACCGATGACAGGTACTGCTACAAAATCCAACTGTATAGCCTGGTTCGACCCCACATAGGTGTTTGTGCCGGAGCTGACGACATAGTTTGGCAGAATTTGGCTACCCGCGTACTCGGGTCTGAAATTCCATGTGCGGCCGCCCAACACACCGGCTGCATACAAGCCATTTGTGCTGGTTACGCTGTCTGTTTCATACTCAGCATAAGCGTCGTTGCCATAGAACCATACGCCCGCCAGTGGGACACCTGTGAAGGTGCGAACAGACCCATAAAAAAGCGCGTTTGCTTTTGGCACAACCAGAAGCGCATTAGTCACGTTCCCATGCGTTGTATAGAACTGCGGCAGGGTTTTTTCATCCAACCCAACGTAGCCAAGCCGGCTAAGTGCGAGCGTGTTTGGTTCAATTGTCCAAAAGCCTGTGCCGACCGGCAGTGCAAAGTTACCGTTTGTGTCTGTGGTGCCGAGTGTGACCGCACCACTTGCGCTCATTGTGAACAGAAACACACCTGGCAATCCAACATTTGTATTTGCCGCGTCAACAACGCGCCCGGCAAGTAGGCGAGTGGCGCCGATCACATTTAGATTAGTCGAAACAGTTATGCCCTCGGGCAAGGTAACAATGGCCGGATTAGCTGCATCAAAAATGTAACCTGGACGGACAGCCATTGTGATGTAAGTACCGGGGGGTAACCGGTTTGTGAATGTGCCGTCGTTGGCGCCGACAACACCGCCTGCCAGTTCTTCATCAGGCGTTAGGAACACAATCAATGGGTAAGGAACATTCGTGTCTGCGCATTTGACCGTGCCCGTGATCGCCTGCGCAAACGGCGCGTTTGTTACGGTGAATGTTGTTGTTGCTGCACCCGATGGACCTGTGACGCGAAACAGGTATCGCCCGACAAAGTGGTCGAGCTGATTTGGAAGGCAAAAGTTAAGCTGCGCGGTGATTGCGCCGTTTGTGCCCGTAAGGTCAAATGGCACGGCGTAGTTTGTTACCCCACCGATTTTCGGAACGAACCCGTCGGTGAGACTCAAACATTCCAATAACCAATCAGGACCGTCGAGTACGCCGTTTGCGTTTGCATCGAGATATTTCTGCAATTGCACAGTCTCGCCGTTGCTCAAGCCGGTGATTTGAACTGTCACCATCCCTACGTAAGTGTTGCTAATTGTTGACGGTGCCACGGTGACACCGACTGCGCCAAATGCAACTGAGCTAATGAACGTAGCCAACAGTGCCGAGGTTAAAACTGCGAGTAACGATTTGTTTTTGTGTGTGTTCATGGCGAGAGGGATTTTCGGTTTAAGTGAGGTCCGGTTAAACAATAAAGCAGTGTGGCTGCTCTACCCGGTTCAACTGGCGCGTCCGGCAGGACTCGAACCTGCAACCTTCTGATCCGAAGTCAGAAGCTCTATCCAATTGAGCTACGGACGCAATGTCAGTCGGCACCATGCCAACACAGCACTTAATACCCCAACCGGCCGGGAAAATCGAATCAAAAATTTTAGTCGGGCAAGCAAACTTTTACTCGCCCATTATTGTTACCACCACAATACGCCTGCGGGGTTTGATGTCGCACTCGATGTGAAAGATTTGTTGCCATGTGCCAAGCGCGAGCTGGCCGTTGCTGATTGGCACGCTCAACGCCGGGCCAAGAAGCGTCGCCTGCAGATGCGAATGACCATTACCGTCGTGCCAAGCCTGTTCATGGCCGTAATTTCGGCTGGGCGGAACCAACTTGTCCAACAGCTCAGGCAGATCGCGTTGGAGGCCCGGCTCGAACTCGATTGTGCCTACGGCAGCCGTGCTGCCCAGTGCGAACAGATGTGCCACACCGGTTTTGACCCCTGATTCGGCAATGACTTTTGCTACGTCGCCAGTTATATCGTGCATGTCTCGATGCCCGTTTGTGCTGAGCGAAATTTGTCGTTGGTAAACCATGGCGCACAGCTTCGGTTGGCACATGCTGAGTGGCAAGTCCAGAGTAATTTCTCGAGCAAGATGCACAAACAGTTTGCATGACATTTCCGGCCAACCGGATAGCTTTTCTCGTGGTGCTTGACGATGAAACTGCCACGCCCGTTGCACAAATGGAACCTAAGTCCGGCTCAGGCAATTGCGCTGCAGCGCGAGCTTGCAAATCGAGTCAAAGCTGTCCCACTGAATGAACCGGTCCGGTTCATAGCAGGACTCGATGCCGCGTTTTCCAGGGACGACAAACTCTGTTTCGGCGCAGTAGTGTTGTGGGACATGCTCGAGCATCGGGTGATCGAACAACACACCGCTTGTGGCAAGCTCACGTTTCCGTACGTGCCGGGTTTGCTCAGTTTCCGCGAAGTGCCAACGCTTTTGCTTGCGCTCAGAAGACTCGAGCACAAACCAGACGTGCTCATGTGCGACGGCCAAGGCCTGGCGCACCCGCGCAGGTTCGGTTTAGCATGTCACTTGGGGGTGTTATGCGATATGCCAGCAATTGGCTGCGCAAAAAGCAGGTTGGTCGGCGTGCACGCTGAGCTGGGCAGGTTACGCAGCTCACGGGTGCCGTTGCTGGACGGCACAGAGGTTATTGGTTCAGTCCTGCGCACGCAGAGCTGCGTTAGGCCTGTTTACGTGAGCGTCGGACACAAGATTGACTTGGCGAGCGCAGAACAGATTGTGCTTGCGTGCGCTACACGGTCCCGCCTGCCTGAACCAACCCGACTTGCAGACCGGCTTGTGTCGGTGTTCAAGCAGCATAAGTTGGCTGTCATGAAACGCACCTAGCCATATACTCGAGCGGGTGCCGAAAAAACTCTGACTCCACCATGGCCGAGACGCATCACAAGCTTTTGCAACGCAAAACGCGCTTTTGCTTCTGGTATAAAGCTGAGCGGGTTTGATTCAAAAAGGCACGAACCTGAACACGTACCAGCCGCGCTTGAAGCGCACGATACTGCGTTAGTGTAGTATTGAGGCTAGGTCACAATTAATCGTGCCGGCACTCATGCCCAGCTTATGTCCGGAGGCACAGACCCGGGGTTTGGGCGCAGTAGCATCTGGCAGTTTAGAATGCACCTTGGTACTGTTGGCGTCGTTACGCGACATGCCTGAGCCGATACCAGAGTTAAGCTTTGTTATACCGTGTCATAACGAGGCGGCAAATTTGCGCCCGTTGGTGGGCGCCATCAAAGCCGTGGTTGAGCCGCTGAACCTGTCTTATGAGATCATCATAACCGATGACGCTAGCACGGACGCTTCTTGGGCTGTGCTGAAAGAGCTGGCCGCTGCTGAGGGGCGCATTCGCGCACAACGATTTGAGTTTAATTGTGGTCAATCGGCTGCGCTGTGGGCAGGGATGAAAGCCGCACGTGGCAGGTACATTGTGACGCTGGATGCAGATTTGCAAAATGACCCGCGCGACCTACCGTTGTTTCTGGAAGCATTGAAACATTACGATTGCGTTTGCGGCACGCGTGTGGCTGCGCGCAAACAGGGCGACAACTTCGTGCGCATCATTTCATCTCGCATAGCAAACTGGGTCCGCAACAAGCTTTCGGGTGAGACAATCAGTGACGCAGGCTGTTGTTACCGCGCTTTCAAGCGCGAATGCATTGCAGAGCTGAAATTTTTCAAAGGTATGCACCGGTTCCTGCCCACGCTCATCCGGCTTGAGGGGTACACAGTCGTGGAAATCCCAATTCGGCATAACCCACGTGCTGCGGGCAAAACGCACTACGGGATTTTCAACAGGCTGTTCAGTTCGTTTTACGATCTTTTGGTTGTCCGGTGGATGAAAAAACGCATGTTCAAATACAAAATCGTCGAGACGCTTAATTCACCCCGAGACTAACTTGGGTTAGCACCGGCGCAACTTCCAACCTATGGTTCGTACGCCAGATAATGTGCCAGCCATTTCACTGCCTCGGCTAATGGGATTGCCTTGCGCGCAGCATAATCTTGGAGCTGGTCTTTGCCGAGCTTACCAACCGCAAAATACCTAGAAGCCGGATGTGCAAAGTAAAGTCCGCTCACGCTTGAGCCTGGCCACATGGCGCAGCTGTCGGTTAGCCGGATGCCAGTGTTTTTTTGTACATCAAGCAGCTTCCAAATCGTGAGTTTCTCAGTGTGATCCGGGCAGGCTGGATACCCCACCGCCGGCCTGATACCACGATATTTCTCTTCGATCAGGTCTTCGTTGGTCAAGTTTTCGTTTTTGCCATACCCCCATTCAGCTCGAACGCGTTTGTGGAGAAACTCAGCAAATGCTTCGGCAAGTCGGTCTGCCAGTGCCTCGGCTAAAATTGCGCTGTAATCGTCGTGATCGCGTTTGAACCGCTCGACAAGTTCAGCTAAGCCGTGCCCGCTGGTGACGGCAAAGGCACCAATGTAGTCGCAGTAGGGATGCGCCGCCGGCGCGTCTGCAGACGAGCCAGGCTGTTCGTTCCAACCTTTCGGCGCGATGAAATCTGCCAAACACAAGTTTGGCGAGCCATTGTCCTTGGGCATCTGCTGGCGCAGAAAATGCAGCTTGGCAAGCACCGTGGTGCGCGTTTCATCGGTGTAAAGCTCGATGTCATCGCCCACACGATTAGCCGGGAAAAAACCGTACACACCGCGTGCGACGAGCAGTTTTTCAGTGACAATTTTGTCCAGCAACTTTTGCGCATCTGCAAACAATGCGCGGGCTTCTTCACCGTGCTTAGGATGATTCAAAATGGCCGGATACCGACCGCGCAGTTCCCAAACATGGAAAAACGGCGTCCAGTCAATGTACGGGACGAGGTCATCCAACGCGATTTTTATGGGAGCACACGTGCCTGGTGTGTTCTGCACGACGCATCGTTGCGCAGCCGCGGACGACGAGGCGTCGAGCGATGCACCCGAGGCGGGCGTGCTGTCCTCTGCATCTGACGCTAAGAGACGTACACCAATGAATTCGGGCTGGGGCAAATCATCGTAGGTGAGCTTTGGCGCGTTTGCCCGGGCAGCCTCAAGTGTAAGCAATGGTTGCTGCCGCGCCATATGCTGTGCGCGGATACTCTCATATTCGGTCCGGATTTGGCGGACAAACGCTGGTCTTTGCTCGCGGCTCAGCAGACTGCTTACAATGGGCACCGCGCGTGATGCATCAGGCACGTAAACAACCGGCGGGGTATAACAGGGCGCAATTTTGACTGCAGTATGTGTTTTGCTTGTTGTTGCACCCCCAATGAGCAGCGGAATGCTAAAGTTTTCACGCTCCAATTCACGTGCTACGTGCGCCATTTCGTCTAACGACGGCGTGATCAATCCGCTCAGGCCGATAATGTCCACGTTGTGCTCGCGCGCAGCCTGCAAAATCTTTTCTACTGGCACCATCACGCCAAGATCAATCACTTCGTAGTTGTTACAGCCTAGGACAACGCCGACGATGTTTTTGCCGATGTCGTGCACGTCGCCCTTGACAGTGGCCAACAACACCGTGCCGCGTGGGCGGCCAGCAGCCTGTTTCTCAGCCTCAAGATAAGGCCGCAGATACGCCACTGCCTTTTTCATCACGCGAGCCGACTTGACGACCTGCGGTAGGAACATTTTGCCGGCTGCAAACATGTCCCCCACCACGTTCATGCCTGACATGAGTGGGCCTTCGATAACAGCCAGTGGTTTGCCATATTTCCTGCGCGCTTCTTCAACGTCCTGCTCGATGTAATCCGCAATCCCTTTGACCAGCGCATATTCAAGCCGCTGCTCGACCGTGCCAGCGCGCCATGCCAACTCCACATTCGCTACATTTGCCTCTTGAGCCGCGCGTGTTTTTAGCGTTTCGCCAAAGGCAACTAGCCGCTCGGTTGCGTCAGGCCGACGGTTCAGCAACACGTCTTCGACACGCTCCAGCAGGTCCTTGGGGATTTGCTCATACACAGCTAACATGCCAGCATTGACAATTGCCATGTCAAGCCCGGCGCAAACTGTGTGATACAAAAACGCACTGTGCATAGCTTCGCGCACAGTGTTATTGCCACGAAACGAAAATGACACGTTGCTGATGCCGCCACTGACCTTTGCCAACGGCAGGTTTTCCTTGATCCACCGTGTGGCACGGATGAAATCAACGGCGTAGTTGGCGTGTTCTTCCATGCCGGTGCCCACCGTCAGCACGTTAGGGTCGAGGATAATGTCTTCAGGCGGAAAGCCGGCGCGTTGTGTAAGCAGCTCATAACTGCGCTTGCAAACTTCAATCTTGCGCTCGAACGTATCGGCCTGGCCGCGTTCGTCGAAGGCCATTACCACCACTGCAGCACCGTAACGGCGGATGAGCCGCCCTTTTTCGACGAACTTGGCTTCGCCTTCTTTGAGACTGATCGAGTTGACGACGCCTTTGCCCTGCAAACACTTCAAACCCGCTTCGATCACCGCCCAGTTCGACGAGTCAATCATAATGGGCACACGCGCAATCTCTGGCTCAGCCGCGATGAGGTTCAAAAAATGCGTCATGGCCGCCACACCGTCCAGCATGGCTTCGTCCATGTTCACATCCAGCATCTGCGCGCCGTTCTCGACCTGCTGACGTGCGATTGCGACGGCTGCCTCGAATTCGCCCGCCAAAATGTGCCGGGCGAACTTGGGGGACCCAGCTACGTTTGTGCGCTCGCCGATGACAACAAAATTCTGTGCAACGTTTTGTTGTGGGATGGCAACTGTCTCGGCTGTTGCGCCAGACGCTGCGTCCGCCGCACTCTTAAGCGCGGACGCCGACGAAAGCACACCGGGTGTGAACGATCCTACTCCAGAAATGTTCCCCCGTATTACCAATGGCTCAAGCCCGCTCAACCGTAGGCAAGGCTCGATTCGCGGCGGTTTGCGCGGCGCAACACCTTTCACCGCCTCTGCTATAGCACGGATATGCGCTGGCGTACTGCCGCAACAACCGCCCACTAGATTAAGCAGCCCTTCGCGCGCTAACTGGCCAAGAATACCAGCCATATGCTCGGGCGTGTCGTCGTACTGCCCGAATGCGTTTGGCTTGCCGGCATTCGGATAACAACTGATGTAACAGTCCGCCACTGCACTCAGTTCTTCCAGATGCGGGCGCATCTGCGCTGCGCCAAGGCTGCAATTCAACCCCACTGCCAACGGCGATGCATGCCGGATCGAGTACCAAAACGCCTCAAGTGTTTGACCTGATAACGTGCGCCCTGACGCATCGCTTACTGTGGCAGAAATCACCAGCGGCAACCGCAGGTTCAATCGTTCAAACAGCTCAAGAACAGCAAAAATACACGCTTTTGCGTTTAACGTGTCAAAAATGGTTTCCAGCAGCAGAATGTCCACACCGCCTTCGAGCAATGCACTGGCCTGTTCGGAATATGCCTCAGCAAGCTGATCAAACCTCACCGCCCTGTAGGCTGGGTTTTGGACATCTGGCGAAATCGATGCAGTCCGATTTGTAGGCCCGATTGTCCCAGCCACAAAAATGCGCCGGGCTGGATTCTTCCTAGCAACCTCATCGGCAGCACGCCGTGCAATTTGCACTGCCGCGCGGTTCATCTGAACCACGAACTGTTCCGTACCGTAATCAGCTTGGGAGATGCGGTTTGCGTTGAATGTGTTTGTGCCGATGATATCTGCGCCAGCGTCAATAAATTGGCGGTGAATATCGTAAACAATATCCGGCCGGGTTAAATTTAGAATCTCATTATTGCCTTTTAGCTCACGCGGATGCTCCTTGAACTGTTCACCGCGAAAGTCGGTTTCTGAAAGCTTGAGCGCCTGGATCATCGTGCCACGCGGCCCGTCCAAAACGACTAGCCGCTGGCGCAGTAGCTCGTGCAATTGCAGGCATTTGTCTGACTCACTTAGCATTGTGATTTTTGCTTGGCCAAAACCACGCTACCGCTGTTTGCCCCTCAACACGGTTGCGATCGCCACAGAAAAACTAATCGGACTTTTTATGTTTGCAATCTAAATATCTTGATATCCGGATATGTCGTTACACGCTCAATTTTTCCCTTAACCCGGGTTAGCACGATGGTTTTTTGCCACGGCCCGCCCAAGGTCCAGGCCCAGCCAATTACACGCAACTAGCCGTAAATCGTAATTGACAGGCTATGTTTAGGTGTTAGTTTTTGCAGTCCTTTTCTTCGGGACGGTCCCGAGAAACAAAATTAAAACGCGAAGCTTATGTCCGAACGAACCAAAACAAAAAAGTACGTTTATTTCTTTGGTGGCGGTAAAGCCGATGGTAACGAGTCAATGAAAGAACTGCTCGGTGGCAAAGGCGCGAACCTGGCCGAGATGGCTGGGCATCCTGAGCTGCGCTTGCCAGTGCCACCTGGTTTCACCATTACAACTGAGGTATGCACTTACTTTTACAAACACAACCGTACCTATCCAAAGGAGCTTAAACCGCAAGTCGACGCTGCCCTTGCGCGAGTCGAGAAACTCATGGGCCGCAAGTTTGGCGACCCGCAAAACCCGCTGCTTGTATCTGTCCGGTCAGGTGCACGACGTTCAATGCCGGGCATGATGGAAACGGTGTTGAACATTGGGCTGACGGAGAAAACCATCGGCGCGCTGATCGCCCAGAGCGGTGGCAACGAACGGTTTGCTTACGACGCGTACCGTCGGCTCATCATGATGTATTCGGATGTTGTGATGGAGAAAGCCGGCGGTTTACCACCTGCCAACGGCAAAGGCATCCGCAAACTGCTCGACGAACGCCTCGAAGAACTGAAACACACAAAAGGATACAAGTCCGACACTGAGTTGACAGTCGAGGACCTCAAGAAATTGGTTGTTGAATTCAAGCAGATGGTCAAAGACCACCTCGGCAAACCGTTTCCGGACGACCCGATGGAACAGCTTTGGGGTGGCATAGGCGCAGTGTTTGCCAGTTGGATGGGCAAACGCGCCGTCGAGTACCGCCGCATCGAAAAAATCCCAGATGACTGGGGCACAGCAGTTAACGTCCAGGCAATGGTCTTTGGCAACATGGGCGACGACAGTGCAACTGGCGTGGCGTTCACGCGGAATCCTGCCACAGGCGAAAACGTTTTCTACGGTGAATACCTCGTCAATGCCCAGGGCGAAGACGTCGTGGCCGGCATCCGCACGCCTGCGCCAATTAACGCTGCCTCTGCCAATGACCAAAGCCGGCACCTGCCCACGCTCGAAAAACTCATGCCTAATCTTTACAAAGAGTTGGACACCTACCGCCGGCGACTTGAGAAGCACTACAAAGACATGCAGGACATCGAGTTCACGATCGAGAAAGGCAAGCTTTACATGCTCCAATGCCGCGTCGGCAAACGCAACGGCACGGCGGCGGTTCGCATAGCAGTCGAAATGTATAAAGAAGGCCTCATTGATGCTGAGACTGCCATTATGCGTGTTGCACCTGCACAACTTGTGGAGCTGTTGTTGCCCATGCTCGATCCGAAGGCTGAGCAGGCTACCCACCCCATCGCAAAAGGTTTGCCTGCCGGACCAGGCGGCGCGATCGGGCGCGCTGTCTTCACCGCCAAAGACGCCGTGGACTGGGCGGCTCGCGGCGAGAAGGTCATCCTCGTTCGTGAGGAAACTTCGCCCGAAGACGTTGACGGCATGCACAAAGCCCAAGCCATTCTCACCAGCAAAGGCGGCATGACAAGCCACGCTGCGCTGGTAGCGCGCGGCTGGGGTAAATGCTGCGTCGTCGGCTGTGGCGACATCGAAATTGCAGACGACAATAAATCGTTCCGCACCAAGAAAGGCGACGTGGTCAAAGAAGGCGACTGGATCAGCCTCAACGGCACAAAAGGTTTGGTGTACCTAGGTAAACTGCCGTTGGTTGACGTTGACCTTGAGCACAACAAGCACTACACCGAGCTAATGAAGCTGGTTGACAAGGTCCGCGTGCTCAAAGTCCGCACGAATGCCGACACACCCAAAGACGCCGCACAAGCGATCAAGTTCGGCGCAGAAGGCATCGGCCTGTTCCGCACCGAGCACATGTTCTACGGCGAAGGCAGCGACCAACCGCTGTTCCTGCTCCGCAAGATGATCATGTCAAAGACCGAGGCCGAACGCCGCAAGGCACTCGACGAACTGTTCCCGTTCGTCAAGAAAGATGTCAAAGCTACGCTCGAAGTCATGGCTGGCCGGCCGGTCACCATCCGGCTGCTCGACCCGCCCCTGCACGAGTTCGTCCCCAAGAGCGAAGAAAAACTACAGGAACTTGCACGTGCACTTGGTGTTGACGTCGCCGAAGTACGCAAACGCGGCGATGCATTGCACGAAACCAACCCGATGCTCGGCCACCGCGGCGTGCGGCTTGGCATCACTTATCCCGAGGTCACCGAAATGCAGATCCGCGCAATCCTCGAGGCAGCCGCCGAGCTGATCAAAGCAGGCAAAAAAGCCGAGCCGGAAATCATGATCCCGGTCACATGCGCAGCCAACGAGCTGATCCACCAGCGTGTTATCTTTGACAAAGTGTTGGCCGATGTCAAAGCCAAGTTCGGTCTCAAAAAACTACCGTGCTCATTCGGCACGATGATCGAAATACCGCGGGCAGCGCTGCGCGCTGAAAAAATGGCCGAGGTAGCCGAGTTCTTCAGCTTCGGCACAAACGACCTGACCCAGATGACATTCGGGTTCAGCCGCGACGACATCGGCAGTTTCCTGCCCGACTACCTGAACAACAAAATCCTGGTTGACGATCCGTTCCAGACAATTGACCAGGACGGCGTAGGCGAGCTGATCCGGTTCGCCATCGAGCGCGGACGCAAGACGCGGCCTGAGCTAAAGGTGGGCATCTGCGGCGAGCATGGTGGCGACGCGGCGAGCGTCAAATTCTGCCATCGCGTGGGCATGAACTATGTAAGCTGCTCGCCGTTCCGCGTGCCAATTGCACGGTTAGCCGCTGCACAAGCTGCCATCGAAGAAAAACGCGCCAAGAAACCGGCGAAGAAGAAGTAAACAGGGACGGCCCGCCGGACTGTCCGCGGACGCCGCGGCGCGGCGTGCTCACCGAGAAATTACAGCCGCTCCGGCCCGCCCGGGGCGGCTTTTCGGTTTTTGAATGTGCTTGTAGCCCTCCTTGGCGTTCCGCTGTTTGTTCTCAAGCCTTCGGGCTGTGGGAGAAGCGCATGCGAAAAAAGTCACGTCTCTGCGATCTTTGCGTTCTTTTGCGGCTGTTTCAGAATCTTCTGAACCCGCCGCATCAGCCGCGCAAAACTGGTAGGGATATCCCGCTGGGATGTCCGCCCACCATCCGGACGCGCGGGCCGCGCGTCCCTACCTTGCAATTCGTGTTCCCAAATCCGAATCACCCACCAGCCGGCGCGAGACAACAATGTGAGGTTGGTCGAAACTCAGGCGGCGGCCGTCGGCGCAGGCTCGAGGTTTTGCCTTGATTTTGGAATCACCGCTTCCAAAATACGGGGTATGTGGAATCGCCTCCATGCCCCACGCTCGCGCAGCTTCGCCCGCCAGTTTCCGGCCGTGCTCGTCATAGGCCCGCGCCAGGTGGACAAGACCGCGCTCGCCCGCACCACGTTCCCCACCGCGCCGTATGTGGACCTGGAACAGCCCAACGTGCACCAGTTGTTTGCCGACGACCCGCAGTTCCAGATCGAAAGCCGTCTCACCACCGGCACCCGCACGTTTGTGCTGGACGAAGTGCAATGCGTGCCGGCCGTCTTCGCAGTGTTGCGCGCGTTGATTGACCAAGAGCGCCGCACAGGGCGCACCTGCCGCCATCCCGTTGCCAAACCTCGACTTTGACATACGCGGGAATCAGGCGCGTGTGCGGTAGCTCAATGCATTTGCCAAACGGTTTCTTTTCAACTGGGCGCAAGTAAAACTTGAACACATTGCCTTTACCGTCGTGAACAATCTGCGCATCAATCAGCTCGAAGAACCCTTTATAACACCAAATGCACCGAGCAATTTTCTCATACACCTTAACCAACTCAGGAGTTTTGCGCAGACCAGTTTTGAAGTCGGTGGCAGCCCGAACGAATTTGCCATTCTCGGTCCATGAGCCGTTCGCGGTAGTCATTGGTTGGTCCACCGTTTTTGGATCTGGGCCGCCGCGGGTTCGCGGGATGTCATGCCCTTCGTAGATTAGCGACCCCCAGTTTTCTCATCAATCGCATCGGCATAAGGTGCTCCCTTGCGCACTGACATGAGAAACACTGAGCACCCTTTGCCCAGGTCGTAATTCATACCTTTGTGCGCGGTAGCTTTATCGGCGTGTACGATTTCGTGGTAGCCGATGATATCGTCTGGTCTCACGCAAAGACCGTTTTCATTTCAGCCAGTTGATTTTGATTTCCTTTTCCAGCGGTTTCAAGTCCGGGTCGGCGGGGACGAGTTCGGCTCTTTTGCTTTTGGCCAGCGCGGCGGCAAAGGCGTCGGCCAGACCAAGATTGTGCGCCAACTTCAAATGCGCGGCAGCTTCGGCCAACTCGCCATCAACAGGCGCGACTTCCTACGGCATGGTGCGATCGAAGCAGCGCGCAGTTTCCAAACCTTTGTGGCCATGTTTGCTTTCCAGTTTATGAAGCACTTCCGCCCAGTTGACCGCACTGATGAGCAAGAGTTTGTCTGCCTCAGCGGCTTTGTGAAAGAGATCGCGCACCTACGCCATGCCCGGTTCACCAAAGAACATCGCCAGCAACGCGGCGGCGTCGAGGATGGTGGTTTTCATTTGCGGTTCTCCCGGTCGCGTTCGGCCTGCGGATGAGGTTTGGACTGCGATCGTGGCTGTCTTAGGCTGGTCCCTGGTGTTCGGTGATGACCTTTGCACCGATTTGATTGAGTGTCTCACGGACTTTCTGCTCGAGGGTGGTTTTCTTGAACCCACCCGGAACAGAGCGCGCTTGGAGATGAACCTCCACAGTCAGCTCTGCACTGTCATCGCGCAGTGGTTTAACGACCCCGCGCACGAAATCGGAGAGTTTGTCCCACGGCACCTGTACCTGCAATGTGTAGGTTTGCACAGTTGACGGTTGAGCTGCAGTAGTTCGCCTTTTGATCTTTGCGCCTTCAAGAAGCTCAGCCCAATCCAGCTTTTCAGCCGCCGCAGGCACATCGCAAACGAATAACTTGCGCTCAATACCGTCTTTGATTGCCGCATCAAAAGCTACACGAAACTCGGCCTCGTCTTTGAAATCTTTCGAGCGCTGGATCCACAGATTGCGGTAGAGATCTTTTGCAGCAGCCTCCGATGCTGCCCCCAAGACACTGAGTATCTCATCGGCAGCGACGCGCCCGGGCATAATGGTTGGCGACGGGCTCGGCGTTTGCAGCACGGCCGGCTCACGGACCAGGACCGCCCCGTATTCAAGTTTTTGAGCGGGCACAGGTTCTTTGAAATAAACGCGGTTGCCACTGCGCAGGCCGAATAGGCCGCCACTTACTCCTTGAACAATGGCATCCCAGACTACGTGCGCGCCCTCGACCGACGGTAAGTTGGGGTATTTCAAGAACGCCTCGACGATTTCCTCGACGGGCTCCTCCTTCTCATCGGCCCGCAGCGTTTTGTCCAGCAGCGTTGGGGCGGGATCTTGTCCAGCAGAATGTCCCCGGCCCGCAGATACTCGCGGACACGCTGCGACAACGATGCTTTCTGGCCGACCGTCGGTAGACCCAAATGGAACCATTTCACGCCTTGCTCTCCGGCTTTGGCCAGGTGCCGGTAGCAACTGACAATACGGAAAGCTATCCCGCCCTCGCTGTCCTTGACCTTGCTGTCGAGCAACTTTTTGTTCTCATCAGTCAATCGCCGCATCAACGCCTTGTCGTCGGAAATGGCGCGCAGGGCCAGATACCGTTTGACTTGGACGCGCAGCCCAGCAGATTCGGTCGCATCCGCCGCCAGGACCAGCAGCGTGTTTTGATACACGCGGAAAGTCAGACCGCATTTGTTGAGTAAGTCCTCCACAAGCTTTTGAGTGGCCCCGGCCTGGCGGGTGTGCTCGGGTGAGAGCACGGCCAATTTGAGCGACCGGTCGTCCC
>FMJZ01045148.1_pt1 | contig 15735 bp, 13 predicted proteins | sample 1987881 | NCBI WGS metagenome assembly FMJZ01 (sample SAMEA4378227, study PRJEB15110) | soil metagenome | biome: soil; feature: Field; material: Soil | place: India | collected 2015-03-11 | depth 0 m | reverse complement strand
GAATGTAATAGAAAGGGCCTTCAGGGAGGTGAGAAGAAGGGCGCAGAAGGAATTAAAGCGGTTAAATATAATTCACAGACATAATTTTATTTTAACCTCTATCCCTCCAACTCCTTTAAATTTTTTATCTTTACAATAGTGCCCTCTTTTTTGAGATAGACAACCTCTCTTATCATTGCATTTTGGATCATTCGGCGACACAGCAGGCATGGCTTGCCATCTGCAAGTGTTTCATCCTCTTCAAAGCCTGCAATGTAAATGGTTGCCTCTTTCATCCTATCAGGAGGCCCGTTGATGACTGCATTCTGCTCTGCATGGACAGCCTCACATAGCTCATACCTTTCTCCTGCTGGCACATTGAGTTCCTTTCTTCTGCAGACCCCCCTGTCAACACAGTTCAAAGAGCCCCTTGGGGCCCCATTATATCCGGTGCTGACAATGACATTATCCTTTACAATTACAGCTCCATAACGCCTTCTCAAGCAGGTAGAGCGTGAAGAGACTACCTTAGCTATTTCTATGAAATATTCATCCCATGAAGGTCTGTTGATAAATTGTCTGTTTTGATTGTTTCTATTTATCATTTCCTCTAATCACTCCATAATAATTTTAATCCCTATCCACATTTTGTAAATCCGCAATTGTGGCAGACTGCGCAGCCACCTTCATGCTCAACGGCGCCTCCACACTCAGGGCATGCACCTATCCGCATCACATCATGATATCCTGGTTTGCCATTACCATTGTCGCCTTTTGCTGAGTAACCAGGGTATTTTTCTAATGCCTTTGCGATAGCATCGGAACAAGACAGAACCCTTCCCCCTTCATGCCATGAGGGTTGATGACAAGATATACCTTTGAGCTGTTTTATTATTTCATCAGGTTCTATATTAGATCTCAATGCAAGGGATATGAGTCTTCCTATTGCCTCTGCCTGAGAGGATGCACATCCTCCGGCCTTGCCTATGTTTGTAAACACCTCAAAGGGCCTTCCACTTTCATCTTCATTAATGGTGACATATAGGTTTCCACATCCTGTCTTCATAAATCTTGTAGCACCTTTAATAATAGAGGGCCGTTTTTTAGGAATAATCTTGTCTGTAGTTGTTTGTCTGTTTTTTTCATCTGTCTTTTTGGTAGATAGAACCTGTTCTTCCCTTGAGCCATCTCTATAAACTGTGACGCCTTTGCATCCGAGCTTGTATGCAGTTATATAAACATTCTCTACATCCTTTGTTGTTGCTGAATGAGGGAAATTCACTGTCTTTGAAACAGCATTATCAGTATATTTCTGAAATACACTTTGCATCTTTATGTGGTCTACTGGTGAGATGTCATGGGCTGTTACAAATACCCTTCTCATCTCTATAGGGAATTCATCAAATTTTGATATTGAGCCTGTTTCTGCTATCTTTTCCATCAGTTCCCTGCTCCATAATCCGAGGGATTTTGCCTTTTTTTCAAAGTAAGGATTTACCTCTATCAGTTTGGTACCCTCTATCACATTTCTTACATATGTTACTGCAAATAAAGGTTCTATTCCTGATGAACATCCTGCAAGTATTGATAGGCTACCTGTTGGGGCTATTGTTGTGACAGTGGCGTTTCTTATAGGTTTGCCCCCTTTATATATACTATATTCATAATTAGGGAATGCCCCTCTTTCCTCTGCCAACTTAATAGAGGCAGCCCTTCCCTCATTCTGAATAAATCCCATTACCTTTGATGCAAGCTCTAATGCTACTTCAGAATTATATGGGATATTTAATTGAATAAGCATATCAGCCCATCCCATAACGCCAAGTCCTATCTTTCTATTTGCCTTTGTCATCTCTTCTATTACCTTAAGGGGGTATTTATTTACATCTATCACATTGTCCAGAAAGTGTACAGCCTTCCATGTTACTTCCTTGAGTTTTTTCCAATCAACCTCATAACCGCCTTCGGGTTTTTCCTTTACCATCCTCGCAAGATTTATTGATCCCAAATTGCATGACTCATAAGGCATAAGCGGCTGCTCCCCACAGGGATTTGTGGATTCTATCTCTCCAAGTGCTGGGGTTGGATTGGTTGCATTTATCCTATCTAAAAATACTATTCCTGGTTCTCCATTTTTCCATGCCTGATATACAATAGCATCAAATACTTTTCGGGCCTTTTGTGTGGCTACTACCCTCTTTGTCCTCGGGTTAATTAATTCATACTCTGTATCTTCTTCCACTGCCTTCATAAATGCCTCTGTGAGGCCAACAGATATATTGAAATTATTAAGCCTATAATTATTGTCCTTGCATTTTATAAAATCAAGTATATCAGGATGGTCTACTCTTAATATGCCCATGTTAGCCCCTCTCCTTGTGCCTCCCTGTTTTACAGCCTCTGTAGCAGTATCAAAGACCGTCATGAATGATACAGGACCTGAGGAAATGCCTTTGGTAGATCCTACAACATCGCCCTTTGGCCTTAATCTTGAAAAACTAAAGCCTGTTCCCCCACCTGATTTATGTATAATGGCTGCATATTTAACCGCATCAAATATGGATTCCATAGAGTCTTCAACAGGAAGGACAAAACATGCAGAAAGCTGTCCGAGCCTCCTTCCCGCATTCATTAATGTAGGGCTATTAGGAAGAAAATAAAGGGAGGTCATTAATTCGTAGAATTCCTCTTCAAGATGTTTTAAATCTCTTTCTGTTTTTCCATAAAAACTGTCAGCCCTTGCAACATGCCTTGCGACCCTTCTGAAAAGCTGTTCAGGGGTCTCAATTATTTTTCCCTCTTCATTTCTAATAAGATACCTTTTTTCAAGCACTGTTATTGCATTAGGGGATAAGTTAAGGGTGTTTTCTATCTCTTTCATAATGCCTCCATTAATGAAATTTTCTTTATTTAGTATTGCACTATAAGTTTAAGCACAAGATATTGTGTAAGTCAAGGAAAAAATAATTTTTTTAAAAAGTAATTGTTTTATAAAAATTTTTAAGCAAGAGGGTTTTAATCTATAAATGCATTATTTGGTTTAACCTAAATCTAAAATGATATAATGAAGAATTATTATGAAAACTAACCTTAAATTACTATCCCAGAAGGGATTAGAGTCATTTATAAAGAGCCAAGGACTCCCTCTTTTTAGGGCAAGGCAGCTTATTCACTGGATCTATGAAAAACATGTTGACTCAATTCAAGAGATTACAGAATTTTCAAAGGATTTAAGGGAGTTTCTTTCAGAAAGGGCATACATAAGTAGACTTGATTTTGTTGATAGAAAAATATCAAAGGATGGAACAGAGAAATTTCTATTTGGGCTTGAGGATAAAGAGACTATTGAGAGCGTACTTATTCCTGATCTTGATAGGCTTACTCTATGTATTTCCTCTCAGGTTGGTTGTGCTATGGGATGCAGATTCTGTCTGACAGGTAAATTAGGTCTTAAGAGAAATCTGCATGCCTATGAGATTGTTGATCAGATTATTTCTGTAAGTAAAATCATAAAACCAAAAAAAGTAACAAACATTGTATTCATGGGCATGGGAGAGCCACTCGCAAATTTTGAAAATGTGGTTGATTCATTATGGAGGATAACAGGATTTATGAAGATATCTCCCAGAAGGATTACCCTATCTACAGCAGGGATTGTGCCTAAGATATTAGAGATACCTAAGGCTGCACCTATGGTCAATTTAGCCATATCCCTTAATGCAACCACTGACAGTGTAAGGGATTATATAATGCCAATAAATAAGAAATACCCTATTAAAGTTCTTCTGGATGCCTGCCGAAGGTTTCCATTGCCTCCGAGGAGAAGGATAACCTTTGAATATGTGATGTTAAGGGATATCAATGATTCAGATGAGGATGCCCATAGACTTATATCTCTTTTAAAAGGGATACCATCAAAGGTTAACCTAATACCATTTAATCCCTTTGAATCCTCTGAATTTAAAAGACCAGATGATAAGAGGGTATTCAGTTTTCAGGAAATTCTTCTGAAAGGAAATATCACTGCCTTGATAAGAAAAAGCAAGGGACAGGACATTCTTGCAGCCTGTGGTCAGTTGAGGGCAGGGTATGAGGTTGATAATTAGGATTTATTTTTAAGTTTGAGTGTTTCTTTCATCATCAATATATATTTTGTATAATCAAAACCTAATTTCATCAACTCTATCTCATCATTTTTTATCCTTTCTATAACATCTTCTTTAATATCAAAGATATCAAGAAACCTTGATTCAAATATAAATTTTCTGAATGTGTCTATATCATAACATGCCATATAGAATGCCTTTTGTTTCCTTTCATCAAGTGAATGTCCAGGTAAATTTTTTCTAAAGAGTATCTCTTTCCATCCCCTATTCATATCATCGTATATATCTACTCCCTGATCTTCTCTCCAGCTTCTTATTGTCCACTCTGCATCCTCTTTAAATCCAAGACAGTGTTCTTCTTTTACAAAAAAATAAAATTCTTCGGTTATTATCTGATTTGTCCCATCATCCATTTTTTTAAGTGATGCCTGTCCAACTGGATAATACCTGCAATTAGCAGGCCTGTCAGAATATATCCTACATCCCTCTTCTGATACAAAGGGGCATAGTCTATTTGTATCATCGTTCATCTTTAAAAAGACAAATGGATGGGAGGTTTTCTCATCAATGTGTATATAAGTATAATTACTAAGAAACTCGGATGAAGATAGGCCAAGTCTTTTTTTGAGCCTTAAAATATCATATGGTGTCAGAAGAATGTCAATATTGCTACAGCATTTTGTAAAACATCCTATCCCTTTATGACATTTGAAACGAAATCTTGCATCGAGTGAGAGCCTAACGGGCTCAACAGATTTCATACTTAACATATTGCCTCCAAAAAAATGAAAATTCACCCATTTTAACATTTTTAACTAAAATAGGGCTAATTTTATTTTTCCTTTAAAGCTAAAATATAATATCCAGATAGGTTTTTATAGCTTGACCTATTAAAGGAGAGTTTAATATATTTATGCTTGATTATCTTATAAAAAATGGATTGATTGTTGACGGCAGCGGGGCAGAACCATTTGAGTCTAATATCGGGATTATTAATGACAAAATTGCCTATATTGGAAGGGAGGAGCCCTGTTCTAATGTTGTTATTAATGCCAATGATTTAATTGTCTCACCTGGTTTTATAGATGTCCATTCCCATTCAGAATTTACTATCCTTGCTGACAGCAGATGTCAGGCAAAGATATCTCAAGGTATAACTACTGAGATCAATGGAAACTGCGGACTTTCTGCTGCACCTTTATATAAAGAGGCAATGGAATATAGAGAGGTTGATTTAAAAGAGTTTGGCATAAAAGAGAGATGGACTGAATTTAGAGAATATTTTGGGATATTAAAAGATAAGGGTATAGCACTAAATTTTGCAACCCTTTGCGGGCATGGAAATATAAGGGCATCTGTTATTGGGTATGAGAATAAAATGCCCGATGAATCTCAAATTGCAGAGATGAAAAGACTCCTTTTGAATTCATTAAATGACGGGGCAAAGGGTCTTTCCACAGGGCTTATATATCCTCCTGGAATATATTCTGATACAGAGGAGCTTATAGAGTTGTGCAGATCACTAAATTCTTCTCATATTTATACCTCCCATATGAGGTGTGAGGGGGATAGGCTAATTGAATCTATAGCAGAGGTAATAAGAATTGGCCGGGAAGGAAATGTAAAGGTGCACATATCTCACATAAAGATTTCTGGAGATAATAATTGGCATAAAATCAAAGAGGTGATTAATTTACTTGATGATGCGAAGAGGTCAGGTGTGAATCTTACATGCGATGCCTATCCCTATACGGCAGCAAGCACAGATCTTGATACAATACTTCCATCATGGGTATATGAAGGAGGTATTAGCATGGAGATTAAGAGACTAATAGATCCCATGACAAGGAATAGGGTCATAGAGTTTCTTAATCATAAGCATGAAGATTACTGGCAAGGGGTATATATCTCCAATGTTACAAAGTCTAAAAATAAGTGGATGGAAGGAAAGAGTATATCTGAGATTGCTACAAAATTAAATAAAAGAGCTACAGATTTAGTTGTCGATTTATTAGTTGATGAGAGGGCAAGGATAGGTGCAATCTTTTTCTTAATGAGGGAGGATAATCTAAAAAGTTTTCTATCACTTCCATATGTAATGATAGGATCTGATAGTTCCTCTAGGTCTTTTTCTGGTCCAACTTATTTAGGGAAACCCCATCCAAGGGGATTTGGCTCCTTCCCAAGATTCATAGGTAAGTATGTTAGGGATGAAGGACTTATTTCATTGCCTGAGGCAATAAGAAGGATTACCTCTTTACCATCAGAGACATTTAGACTACAGGGAAGGGGGCTCATTAAAGAGGGCTTTTTCGCTGACATTACAGTATTTGATTACAATAATATTATTGATAAGGCGACATATAATGATCCTTTTATTAAGCCAGAAGGTATTAGGTATGTCTTTGTTAATGGGCAGGTTGCTTATAGAGATGGAGAGTTTACAGGAAGTCTCTCTGGAGCTGTTATATGAAACCTATCATAGGGATAACATCTGATATAGATAAAAATAGGTATCACTTAAGACAGGATTATATCAGTTCTGTCTCTTGTAATGGCGCTATCCCATTAATTATTCCCCCTTTAAAGGGAGATATAGGTCAGATTGCTGATTTTATTGATGGGCTTTTAATCCCAGGCGGTGACGATTTGTCCCCAGAATATTATAATGAGGATATTTCTGTTCCAAGTAGGTTTATTAAAATGGTAAGAAAGGAAAGGAGTGATTTTGAGATAGCACTCTTAAAAGAGGTTATAAAAAGAAGAAAGCCTGTTTTAGGGATATGTTATGGCATGCAGCTTATAAATGTCGCTCTTGGTGGTAGTTTGTATCAAGATTTAAATTATCAGTTTAAAGGTGATATTAATCATAAAAATAACCAACATGCCATAAAGATTATTGATGATTCTATATTGAAATCAGGATATTCAACATTTGTTGTAAACTCCTTTCATCATCAGGCAGTTAAAGGGTTAGCTAAAGGTCTAAAGGTATTTGCAATTTCAGAAAAGGGGTTGGTAGAGGGGTTTTATAAGTCTGGATATCCCTTTCTTGTAGGCGTTCAATGGCATCCAGAAAGACCAATAAAAAATACGAAAAAAAAAGAAATTGAAAAATATGATAAACTTTCATTAGGTATATTTAAATCATTTATCAAATCTGCTACTAAATGATATTAGCTACATAGGTTTGTCTCTAAATTAGTAGGTAAATTTGGAATAATTTAAGGCATAGATTATGGCATTTAATAGATTCTACTATCTAACTTTGATAATTATTGCAGCTGGCCTGGGATATCTCAGCTATCAGATACTTTTGCCATTCATGTTGCCTATTGGATGGGCAATAGTCTTTTCAGTAGTATTTTATCCAATTTATGCCTTTCTCTTAAAATATATAAAATGGACATCTGTTGCATCCCTTATTACCCTCGGATTCATATTATTGCTTATTTTTGGACCTTTTTCATATCTTACCTTTTTGCTCATTGTTGAGTTAAAGACCCTATTAGAATATATTGAGGCTGACAGTCTTGAGGTAATAAGGAATTTATGGAAACATCCAACTGTTGCAAGAATACTTAATACGCTTACATCATGGTTTGGCATCACAGAGGCTGATATTAATAAGGCTATAATAGAGAATGTATCAAGGATCGGAGATACCTTATTGGGAAGAATAAGAAAAGGTATGGCAGATATTGTATCTATGACATTGAATTTTGTATTTATGTCATTTTCAATTTTTTTTCTTCTTAAAGACGGACCAGGATTTTTGAAAAAGATTCAGGAATACCTGCCCTTTACAGATGAACAGGAAGAGAGGATTATAAAACAGATAAGAGATATAATAGTATCAACGATTTTTGGAGGGGTTCTTGTGGCGATCGTTCAGGGTATAATCGGTGGTATAGCTTACTCATTACTTGGGGTGCCTTCTCCTGTTTTATGGGGATTGGCGACCTCTGTAGCATCTTTTATACCCCTTATAGGCACAGTTATTATATGGGGACCTGCTACAATTTATCTTTTTTATCAAGGCATGGTGTTAAATGCAGTAGTGCTTTTTATTATTGGTTTTTTTGGGATAAGTCTCATTGACAATGTCCTTAAGCCTATTATTATTGGTAGCAGGACAAAGATGAACATGCTTATAGTTTTTTTCAGTGTTATTGGTGGATTGAAGTTATTTGGATTAATCGGGCTTGTTATGGGACCTCTGGTAATGGTGCTTTTTATATCAGTTATAGAAATATTTAGAAATCTTGAACAAGGAGGACAAAATGCTTGACAGAGAAGAATTAAAGGAGCTTGCATCTATTGGTGGGAAGGATAAGTATTGTATAAGTCTTTATCTCAATACGGATCCATTGTTTAATACAAGGGGTGATTATATTGTTCATTTTAAAAATATGATAAAAAATACCATAGAAACAATGGATAAGTCAGTATATAAGAGATTGAAAGAGGATATTGAAAAGATAGAAAATTATGTGCTCATGAATAAGAAAATCTTTAAAAAGGGGCTAGCATTATTCAGTTCTTCGGAAAATAATTTATGGAAGGAATATCATCTTAATGTGCCTTTAAAAAATGATATTATTATTAATTCAACCCCCTATATAAAACCTCTCATTTATATCCTTGATAACTACCAGAGATATGCCTTATTGCTTGTGGATAAAGAGTCTGCACGGATCTTTGTAGTGCATCTTGGAGAGATTGTAGAATATGGTGAGGTTCATTCAGAGGGTATCCCAGGTAAGCATAAAAAAGGTGGTTGGTTTGCCCTTTCACAGAATCACTACGAAAGGCATATAGATTTCCATGTAGGTATGCATCTAAAGGATGTAGTAAACAAGTTTGATACATTTATTAGTGGTAAATATATAGGTAGAATAATAATCGGTGGCTCTGATGAGGCTGTATCAATGGTAAAGGGGATGCTAAATAAGAATGTGCTTGATAAAGTAATAGGGACTGTAAGGATTGAGATGTTTGCAAAGCCTGACGAGGTATTAAAGAAGGTTCAGCCTATTGTATCTGCCTATGAAAAGAAAAAGGAGGAGGAAGATATTGAAACACTTATTGAAAAGGCAATGAAAAATGAAAATGCGGTGCTCGGATTAGATAATGTATTGAATGCCATTCAAGAGAAGAAGGTGATGAAACTTGTTGTTATGAAGGATTATAAGGCAGATGGTTATGGATGTGTTTCTTGCGGATATCTTAGCACACAGAGGTTTGAATCCTGTCCCTATTGTAAAGGAATGGCTGAGAAAATTAATTATATTTCTAATTTAGCTGGTGAGATGGCTATTCAACAAGGGGCATTGATTGAGGTTGTTGATGAGAATAAAAAATTGCTTGATGCTGGTGGCATAGGTGCCTTTTTAAGGTTTTAAAATCCTTTTTTAGCTGTGTCAGATTAATTGGGAAGATCTATACCAATTATAATAACAATTATAATAATATTTTCTCTTGCTTCTTATGAAAGAAATACTATCTGGGGAAATAGCATAGTTTTATATGAAGAAGGGATAAGAAAGAGTCCTTTAAAATCAAGGGCACATGTAAATCTGTGCACCGAATATCTAAAAATTAAGCTATATGACAAGGCATTAGATCACTGTCTTACATCGTTAAGACTTAAGCCATATTTAAACACCTATTATAACCTCGGTGTTATCTATTATAAGATAAGAAATTTTAATGAGGCCTTGAAATATCTTCTTATTGCTTTAAGGATTGAACCTGATAATGAAAAGACTCATAAGGTAATAGGTGATGTTTATGCAGAAATCGGATTTACTGATAGGGCAATAGGGCATTATAAAACTGCTATTAGATTAAATCCCGATTTTGCAGAGGCACATTTTGATTTAGGGCTTGTCTACATTTCAAATGGGTATATAGAGAAGGGAATAGAGGAACTTAAAGCTACATTAAATATAAACCCTGAACATCAGGAGGCAAGAAGATTTCTGAATTATTTAGTAAACATAAAAGGATAAGTACTTTTTTCAAAAATGTATTTAAAGGGATGTGGTTGCTTTAAATTCAACCATTTTTCTAATTCTATTTTTTGGGTATAATAAAAGAATGTATAAAGAACAGGATTTTGATGTAATAGTAATTGGTGCAGGACATGCTGGATGTGAGGCATCCCTTGCATCTGCAAGGCTCGGTATGAAGACATGCCTCTTTACCTCAAATATAGACACAATAGGTCAACTCTCCTGTAACCCAGCTATTGGAGGACTTGCAAAGGGACATCTTGTTAGAGAGATAGACGCCCTTGGAGGGGAGATGGCAAAGGTTACTGATAAGGCAGGTATCCAATTTAGGATGCTCAATATGTCAAAAGGGCCTGCAGTATGGTCATTGAGGGCACAAGCAGACAGGGTCCTTTATAAGATATATATGAGGCAGTCTCTTGAGAAAGAGAGAAACCTTATTATAAAGCAGGCAATGGTAGAGAAGATTGTTGTTGAAGACAATAGGGTTAAAGGCATTATTACTTCCTTAGGTGTTTTTTATGGTGCAAGGGCTGTAATTGTTACAACAGGGACATTTCTGAAGGGTCTAATCCATATTGGGCTTGACAGTTATCCTGCTGGCAGGGCTGGTGAATTTCCATCAATTGGATTATCTGAATCCTTAAGGGAGCTTGGCCTAAAGATAGGTAGGCTAAAGACAGGCACACCACCAAGGCTTGATGCCAAGACAATTGATTTTTCAAAGACAACACCTCAATGGGGAGATAATCCACCAATACCTTTTTCATACTATACGGATGAGATAAAGAATCCTCAACTGCCCTGTTACATAACATATACAAATTCAGGGACTCACGAGATAATTCGGAGGAACTTAGATAGGTCACCCCTTTATGGTGGGAAAATAGTAGGAATTGGACCAAGATACTGCCCCTCTATAGAGGATAAGGTTGTGAGGTTTTCAGAGAAAGAGCGGCATCAGATATTTCTTGAACCAGAGGGACTTGATACAACAGAGTATTATGCAAATGGTATCTCAACAAGCCTTCCATATGATGTGCAGGTAAGCATGGTAAGGTCTATACCAGGCCTTGAGGAGGCAGTAATAACAAGACCTGCTTATGCAATAGAGTATGACTATGTATATCCTTCCCAATTAAGACATACCCTCGAGGTCAAAGGGATTGAAGGACTTTTTCTCGCTGGACAAATTAACGGGACATCAGGTTATGAAGAGGCTGCTGCACAGGGGATAATCGCTGGAATAAATGCATCTTTGAAATTAAAAGGTAAAGAGCCCTTTATCCTTAGACGGGATGAGGCATATATTGGTGTTCTAATTGATGACCTTATAACTAAAGGAACAAAAGAGCCTTATAGGATGTTTACCTCAAGGGCAGAGTATAGACTCCTTTTGAGACATGACAATGCAGACCTAAGATTAACAGAGAAGGGCTTTTCCATTGGCCTTGTTTCAGAGGAAAATTATATGAAGTTTATTGATAAAAAAAGGATGTTAGATTGGGAAATAGAAAGGCTTAAAAATACAAGGATAAAACCCTCTGAAGAGATTAACACTGAATTAAAAAATCTTGGCACATCACCTATAAGTGATGATACTACCCTTGAGAAACTATTAAAAAGACCAGAGATTAAATATGATTTTATAAAAAGGCATTTCCCTTCAATAAAAGGGCTTACAAGGGAGATAGAGGAGCTTGTAGAAATACATATTAAATATGAGGGGTACATACAAAAACAGATTGAGATGGCCGAAAGATTGAAAAAAATAGAAACAAAGAAGATCCCCGTTAATATAGATTATAAAAGTATACCTGGTCTGTCAAGAGAAGTGTGTGAAAAGCTTTCTGAAATAAGGCCGGAAACGATTGGACAGGCAAGCAGAATCCCTGGGATTACACCTGCTGCTATTGCTATTTTACTTGTATCTGTTGAGAGATATAATAGACAGAAAAGTTAAGGATTTAATGGAGATAAAGAATGAAAAAATTTTATTGACAGAAGGCTTAAAGGAGCTAAATTTAGAGCATAATGAACATATCATCAACCAGTTTATAAAATATCTTAATGAGCTAAAAAGATGGAATAGGGCATATAACCTCACATCAATAAAGAAAGATGAGGATATTATAATTAAACACTTCCTTGATTCCTTGCTGTATCTAAAGGCTATTCCAGCGGGCAGATGGGAGATCTGTGATATTGGTAGTGGGGCAGGATTTCCTGCAATACCAATGTCTATTGTAAGACCTGATCTTATTATATCCCCTATTGAACCATCAAGAAAAAAAACAGCCTTCCTAAGACATATAAAAAGTATGTTATCGCTGATTAATGTAGAGATAATTGAGTCAAGGGTTGAGGAGGTTAGGGATCGCCTCTTTGATATAGGTGTTTCAAGGGCATTATTTGATATAATGGATGTTATAAAAAGGGCATCACATATTTTAAAAAAGGGTGGTTTTTTTGTACTTAATAAAGGGCCAAAGATAAGAGAGGAACTTCAATCCTTCCAAGGGAATATTAAAGTTGAAATTATAAAAGCACCTCTACCATTTACAAAAATAGAGAGGAATATAGTGATAATAAGGTTATGAAGAATGAGGAGATCGCAAGGATATTTAATGAGATAGCGGACCTCCTTGAGTTAAAGGGGGAGAATCCCTTTAGGATAAGGGCATACAGAAGGGCTGCACAGAATATTGGGGGATTACAGAAGGCCATAGAGGAGTATAAAAAAGAAGAACTACTTAAGATCCCAGGGATAGGTCAGGATTTAGCTAACAAGATATTTGAATATATAACTACTGGACATATACAGACACACGATGAATTAAAAAAAGAGCTCCCAGAGGGTCTTCTTACCATTCTTTCTGTACCAGGTATCGGACCAAGGACATCAAAATTATTGTATGAAAAACTGCATATAAAGGATATTGATGAACTTGAAAGGCTTGCCTCTGAACATAAACTCATTGGTCTTCCAGGGATAAAGGAAAAGACAGAGGAAAATATTTTAAAAGGGATAGAGATGCTTAAGAGAGGCAGAGAGCGTCAGCCTATTGGAAAGGTGCTTCCTATAGCTAATGAGATAATAGAATATATTAAAAGAAATGCCCCTATCTTGAAAATAGATTTGGCAGGGAGTTTAAGGAGATGGAAGGATACAATAAAGGATATTGATATACTTGCAACATCTGATAATCCCAAGGAGGTAATGAGGGTATTTGTCCACCTCCCACATGTTAAAAATGTATTAATGCAGGGACCAACAAAATCAAGCATAGTAACCCATGAAGGCCTTCAGGTTGATTTAAGGGTTGTTGAAAAGGACTCCTATGGTGCCGCACTCGCATATTTTACTGGAAGCAAAGAGCATAATATTAGGCTCAGGGAGATGGCTGTTAAAAAGGGGCTTAAGATTAATGAATATGGTATATTTCGTGAAAGGGACAATAAAAAATTAGGGGGTGAAAGGGAAGAGGATATTTATAGAATTTTAGGCATTCCATATATTCCCCCTGAATTAAGGGAAGACAGGGGGGAGATAGAGATAGCCTTAGAAGGAAGACTTCCTAATCTTGTTAGTATAGAAGACATTAAAGGTGACCTTCATGTTCATTCTAAATGGAGTGATGGAAGTCATGCCTTTGAAGAACTTGTTGAGGCTGCAAAGGACCTTGGTTATTCCTATATTGCAATTACTGATCATTCAAAGGGGCTTGGTATTGCAAAGGGGCTGACAGAGCAAAGGCTTCTTGAACAGAAAAGGGAGATAAATGCCTTAAATAAAAGGCTTAAGGATTTTAGAATTTTGCATGGGGTAGAGGTTGACATAAGAAGCGATAAGACCCTTGATCTCTCAGATGATATATTAAAAGAGCTTGATATAGTTATTGCCTCTATACACTCTGGATTTAGACAAACAAAAAAACAGCTCACCGATAGAATAATTTCTGCTATGAAAAACCCATATGTGAGCATAATAGCCCACCCCACAGGTAGATTAATCGGAGAGAGAGACGCCTACGAACTTGATATGGATGAGGTATTAAAGGTAGCTAAAGAGACAGGCACAGCCTTGGAGATTAATGCCTATCCATTAAGACTTGATATAAATGATACATATGCAAAAATAGCAAATGAAAAGGGTATTCCAATTGTAATATCTACTGATACACATGTGGTAAATCAATTCTATTTTATGAGATATGGGATTTCTATCGCCCGTAGGGGATGGCTCGAAAAAGGGGATATCCTAAATACCCTTGATGCTGAAAGACTTCTAAAGAGGCTAAAGCCTCTTAAAAAATAAATTCCTTGCTAATAATTGGGGCAAATATTCCAATGACTGCTATTGAAAAATTTCGTGAAATTTCTTCTCTATTAAAATCATATGGTATTAAGGAAGCAACCAAAGAGGCTGAAATATTTATCATGCATGTCTTAAATATATCCAAAACAGAGCTTTATTCTGCTATGCGTAAAGTCTCAGAAGAGGAATCCTGCATTTTACACTCACTCATTGAACGGAGGATAAAAGGAGAACCTATCCAATACATAATTGGTTATGTTGAGTTTTATGGATTAAGAATAAATGTAGGCAAAGGTGTTCTAATACCAAGACCTGAGACAGAACTGCTTGTTGAAGAGGCTATTAGGGAGATCAGTAAAGGAAAAGTATCTGTTTACTGTCAACAAGGGATTGAAGGCTTTAGGTTAAACATCCTTGACCTTTGCACAGGCAGTGGATGTATAGCCTTAGCACTTGCATGGCAATTTCCAGATGCAGATGTCTATGGAGTTGATAAGTCAGATATTGCTATAGAGTATGCAATGCGCAATGCTATTGAAAACAAAATAAAAAATGTTTATTTCCTAAAAGGGGACCTCTTTGAGCCTGTTAAAAATAAAAAATTTGACTGTATTGTTTCAAATCCTCCCTATATAAAAAGAAGCGATGTTAAAGACCTTCAAAAAGAGATAAGGGATTATGAGCCCATTGATGCCCTTGATGGTGGAGAGGATGGACTTGATTTTTATAGGAGGATATTTAATGGGTCACCCAATTTTCTTAATAAAGATGGATTTCTAATGCTTGAGATAGGTTATAACCAGGCAGATGAAATTAAAGAAATGGCAATAAAGAGTGGTTTTAAGGATATAAATTTTAGGAGAGATTATTCAGGCATTAGAAGGATATTTGTTGGTTATAAATAAATCCTTTCAACATACATACCAGCATTGATATAATACTGAAAAATGGACAGAAAAGCAAAAATAGCAAAGTCTGCTGGATTAATATCTTTAGCCACCTTTATCAGTCGTATCCTCGGGTATATAAAGGATATGATCCTGGCAAAATATTTTGGTGCAACTGGCACTGCAGATGCCTTTTTTGTAGCCTTCAGAATACCAAATTTATTAAGGGAACTCTTTGCAGAAGGTTCAATGTCTTCAGCATTTATCCCTGTGCTTAAGGAACAGGAGACCATGAAGGGCAAAGAAGAGGCAAACAGGCTTGTAAGGGCAGTATTTATATCTATCTTAATATTTGTTGGAATTATTTGTGTCCTTGGAATTGTTTTTGCCCCTGCAATTGTCTCTATTATAGCCCCTGGATTTTTAAA
>FMJZ01024354.1_pt1 | contig 15747 bp, 16 predicted proteins | sample 1987881 | NCBI WGS metagenome assembly FMJZ01 (sample SAMEA4378227, study PRJEB15110) | soil metagenome | biome: soil; feature: Field; material: Soil | place: India | collected 2015-03-11 | depth 0 m | reverse complement strand
ACATTTTTTCAGCTAAATCTTCAGGATCACCTGCTTTGAAAAAAGTTACATATTCATCATTGATTTCTTTATTTACAGGCATATCAGATACTATTGCTGGAATACCTATTGAAAGTGCATCATACACAGATCCACCGCCAGGACCTCCCTCAAAAAGAGTTGGTTGAATTACACAAAAAGATTTTTTCATAATGACCATTTGTTCATCTTTATCGATAAATCCTAAAAAGTGTATTCGATCCTGAAGATTCATTTTTTTTATTTCTTGATTTAAATTATTAAAAAAATTGGGTTGGCGATAGTCAATAGTTTTGCCAGTGCAGATAATATGTATATTGTTAATCCTATACTTGTCTTCTAAAATCTTTAATGCTTTAAAAGCAGTGATATGAGACTTGTGGTACCAAAATTGATTGGATATAATAAAAAATTTTTCTGGTAGATATACTTTTGGCTCAATTTGGCAATTTAACCAATCTTTTCTCGGAAAAGGGCAAAAAGGTAAAACAAAAATCTTTTTTTCATCTGCTCCATAAAATTTTTTTAAATCTTCTTTTACAAATTTGGAATTCACTAACACTGCGTTAGAGTTATTAATTATATCTTCGATGTTACTGTCTCTTGATTTTTTTTCTCGTTCAGTGAAGAAGTCAGGAAGATATTTGTGTTAAAGGTCAAAAATATAGCCAATCCAAGGCAAAGGAAAATTTCTTCCTAAAGAATCAGCGGTAGGACAAATCACATCAACTTGATTACTATTTAATTTTCTTTTAAGGTCATTCCAATCGTCGTTGGTATAGTAAATAACTTTAAGCTCTTTATCGAGATCTTTTAAGTATCCTAATCCTTCTTTTTTTGATAGTTCATTTTTCTTTTTAAATAAACTTTTTACATAAAACTCTAGTTGTTTGAAGAAACTTTTTTGTGGGATCAACATATACAATTGATTATTTTTATTTTTTTCTAAATTATTCCTCTTGAGAGAGCTTATAAAATAACCAAGTAAGTCAACTCCCCCTCCCCAACTCAAAAAAGTTTTTCCATGGATTGCAATTTTCATCTATTCTCAACCATCTTAGCAAGAATTCCAATATAAGTGCCAGGCTCATTTATATTTTTTACTACAACAGCTCCAGCTCTATTATTGTGTTATAAATAATAGATACATTTTCGGAAACTACTGCACCGGTTCCCAAAAAAACATTTTCTCCAACTTTAACATTTCCAGAAATATGGACACCGGGAGAAAAAGTTGTAAAAGACGCAATTTCAACATCATGTCCTATTGTACAATTTAGGTTAATTAGAGCAAAGTCTTTTATAATTATATCTGTTGTTAGGATTGAGCCAGCACATAATATATTGCCTATCCCCATCTTAATTTTGTTATTTCTTGTATCAAAAACTACAGAGGGGTGAATAATATTTAGAAAAAAAGCTTTATTTAATTTTGTTTTAATTTTCTCATATATTTTCTTCCTAATAATTGGGTTACCCACCGCTATGACACAGTTTACTTCTTTGTTTTTAAATTTAGCAAAAAATCGCTCTCTGATAAAACTAATTTTGAGTTTATTTCAGTGCCAACTAATGGATTGGGTTCTTCAGCAATAAAATAAGATGGTCTTAGATCTTCAGCTGATTTAATAAATATATCATTAAGTAAGAAATCTACTTCTTTAGCAAAACCGGCGCTTCCAAAAATTACATTCATAAATACTCAGTTATTTTTAAAAAATAATTCTATATTTTTGCAAATATACTCTATCTCTTCATCACTAATGTCTGGATAACTTGGAAGGTTTATCCCTCTTTGTGAAAGGTTCTCTGCTATAGGATAACTTTCACCTTTAAAGTACATTGGCATGAGATGTACAGTATTAAATAAAGGCCTTGTTTCTATCCCATTTTCACAAAGATATTTTCTCAAAGGATCTCTTAAAGAAATATTTTTTAAAAGAATAGAAAACATCCAGTGGGAAGGAGTAATGTGTTTTTTTACCTCTTGAAAATCAAGAGGTAACCCTGATAATAGATCTTTATATTTTTCTGATAATTTACGTTTTTTAATTAAAATTTCTTCAATTCGTTCGAGTTGAGCTAATCCTATGGCAGCACTAATATTTGTCATTCGATAATTATAACCGATAACATCATGCCAGTATTCTCTCCCTTCTGATAATCCTTGTCCTTTTAACTTACATATATTTTTATATAGTTCTTCCTGTTGAGTACAAACCATTCCTCCCTCACCACATGTTATTGTTTTATTTCCAAAAAAACTAAAGGTTGATACATCCCCAAAAGTTCCTACATGTTTACCTTTGTAAGTGGTACCTATTGCTTCAGCACAGTCTTCAATCACATATAAATTATACTTTTTAGCAAGTGCGATGATTTCGTCCATATCACAAGAATTGCCATAGAGATGAACAACTACAATAGCTTTTGTTTTTTCTGTTACCTTTCTTTCTATTTCTTTAGTAGCTAATTGCCATGTTAATGGATCTGAATCTAAAAAAACCACTTTGGCATTACAATAGGCTATAGCATTGACAGAAGCTATATAGGTTAGGGTAGGTACTAGTACCTCATCATTTTCTTTTATACCTAAGTTTCTCAGTGCTACGTGAAGAGCAACAGTTCCATTAGTAACTGTTGCTGCATAACTTGAGCCAATGAATTTAGAAAATTCTTGCTCAAAAGTGTTTATAAATTTTCCTTTTGAAGATATCCATGTAGAATCCAAACAATCATTTACATATTTTTTTCATTTCCGAACAAAGAAGGTTTATAGACAGGTATTTTATAATTTTTCATTTTTATAGTTTTTCTCCCAAATCTTTAAATGTCTAAAAAAGTAGTTTAAAAATATCATAAAAGCGCATATAAATCCATGAAAACCATCTTTGTAACCTTTGTGAATAATGTATCTACTAAAAAATCTCTCTAAAGGCTGAAAAAAAAGCTTGAAATAGCTGAACTTGTTTTTTTGTGAATATTCAAAATCTGCGTCTATGGAACTATATTTATTCATTTTTTGTATAAATATCTCAATACTTTTATATGAATCATGGCATATTGGATTTTTAAAAGTGTACTTAGCACCATTGTAAATAACGTGTTCATGTAAAACACCTTCCCACTTTCCCCTATCTTTTCTATAGAGTCTCACTCTATAGCCAGGATACCATTTTCCATGTTTTATAAATTTTCCAATTACAAAATCCATCATGGGAACTTCACAGGCTACATAATCATCCGTTAAATTTTTATCAAAAAAATCATAAACTTCTTTTCCTAAAGCCTCTGATATTGTTTCATCGGCATCTATGAACATAACCCAGCTATAAGTTGCCTTTGAAGCAGCGATATTTCGTTGTTCTGAATAATTTCCTGTCCAAGGATGTACTAAAACTCTTGCACCCAAACTCTCAGCAATCTCTCTGGTCCTATCAGTACTTTCAGAATCAAAAACCAATATCTCTTTAGCCAATCTTGCTGAGTTTATAGCTTTTTCTATGTTCTTTTCTTCGTTTTTCGTAATAATAATTACTGATAAATCTAGAGACTTTTCTTTCATTTTTTCTTTCTAAATATTTTATTAAAAAAATTTTGAATTATATACCAATAATGTTTGTAAATTAATTTATTTATCAAATCATTTGTGTATCTCCGGTTCACCTTTATCTTTTCTAACGCCATTTTTGTATAACTTCCTACTGTTTTAGAGTTAGTGTGTAGTCTATATCCTGATAGGATTACCTCTCCTAAATTTAGAAATGGTCCCTCCTTTATTAATCTAATCCAAAGGTCGTAATCCATACAATAATTTAAACTCTCCTCTAAAAAACCCACTTTTTTTAAAAAATCCATTCTAATTAGGCTTGATGGTTGTGCTATTGTTGAATGTTTTTGATAAAGTAATTTTTCTAAGTTCATATCAGTAAAAGAAAATTTTTTGATAATTTTATCCTGTTCGTCTATAAAGACGCCGCCACCGTATGCCAAGGCGTATTCTGGATGTGACTCTAAGGCATTTGCCATAATAGATAGAGCGTCTTTAAATAAGATATCATCGGAGCAAAGCCATGTTACGTATGTACCTTTTGCAATCTTTAATCCTTTATTTATTGCATTTGCTTGACCGTTATCTTTTTCAGAGACCCAATAGCTTAGAAATTTTTCGTACTTTTTTATTATCTCTAAAGTTTCATCTTTTGAACCACCATCTATCAAGATAATTTCAATATTTGTATATGTCTGTTTCAGTAGAGACAACAAAGTTCTCTCTAAATATCTTCCTTGATTATAAGACGGAATAATAATAGAGATAAGAGGGTAAAAAGAACTCCCTTGTTTAAAAATTATATTTTGTCTATCATTAAACTCTGTTATGTCAGTAAGCTCTTTTTCTATATCTTTGAAAGTATTGTTATTCATAATTATTCTCTTTTATCTTTAAAAGCTTTATCCGCATTATTATTTTTCATAAAACCAGAAAAAGAAAAATATACAAAGTATATATGTCCCTGAACAGCGTCCCCAAAACCTAAAGGCAAGAAATAACTGTAGATAAAAGTAAAAAAACGTCTGACTGTTATCTTAAAGATATTAAAATTTCTTTTAATCTCGGGATTTGTTTGATCTGAGAAATAAGAATACTTAAGGCTTGAAACTGTGTAATCATAAGCAATTCTTATTATAAAGTAAAGGATTGGGCTCTTTAATTTACTAATCATGCCTTTTGAGACTAAATTACTTTGAATAATTAGTCCACCCCATTCGCTTTTTTCTTTATTACATAGTCTCGGGAAGATGCTTAGACACCAGTCTGAAAGTTTAATCATTCTATTCATAAAAAGCTTTTCTAGTATTTGATAACATTTGTAACCGTAACCATATAGCTCAAGAGACCCTATTTCTTTTCTAACTCATCAATTATATTCTTCTCTTTATTTAGTTTCTACTTAATATTTTAGCTTTGGAAATGCTATAACTCCTTTAATATTTCTTCAAATACTTCTTCTGTGCTAATTGCTTCTATGCACAGGGGAGTCATTCTTTCACTTGGTTTACATTCTTTGAAAAATTTTTGTTTGCAGGGCGAGCATGGAAAAGCTTTATAAATTACTCTTGATTTTTCTGAATGGGGCCCAAATTTTAGGGGCCATTGGGGTCCAAAAATAGCTACTAAAGGTATGTTTAATGCTGAGGCTAAATGCATGATGCCACTATCGTTACAAATTAAAGCTCTACATTTACTTAGTATTGCCATTGTCTGTCTTAATGTTGTCTCCCCAATTAAAAAAGTAGAATTATGTAAAGATTTTTCTTTTATATAACCTATATAGTTTTTATCCCTTTTTCCGCCAAAATAAATTGTTCTATAGCCTCTCTCTCCGAGTTTGTTTGATACCTCAATAAAATTATTGATATGCCATGCCCTATAGGGGTTTGCAGCAAAGGGGTGTATGGCTACTGTTTTTTCTGTCAGACTGTTTTCTATGAAAAATTTCTCAGCATATCCTTTTTCATCCTCAGAAATCCATGCTTCTAAGTAGTTATCTATAACAGGTATTCCTTCAGCCCTTAAAACATTTAAAAAGTTTTGAACCTCATGGATGTTATGATTGTATTTTACCCTTTTCGTTAATAAAAAACCTCTTCCTTCCGTGTCAAAGCCAACTCTTTCTTTGGCACCTGTTAGATATGCCATTATAGCACTTGATAGTGATCTTTTTAAGACGTAGACCTTATCAAACTTTTTCTCTCTTAGGCTTTTTATAAACTCGATTTTTGACTTAAGGGTTTTGTGTTGACCTGTGCTGTCGGCATGAATAGTTTCTGGGTCCCAATATATTAATTCATTAACGTAGGGTATTCCTTTTATCACGTCGGAAGAGATTGGTGCAACAACCCAAGCTATATATGCCTCAGGCTCTGCATATCTTAGATTTCTTAAAAAGGGGACAGTAAGTATAGTATCGCCAATAAATCTATATCTAAGGACTAAGATTTTTTTCATAATTGGGGATTACAAAATTTTTGGCATTTATTCTATCAGATTTTTAAGCTTTCTTAAAAGACTATTAAAAGGTAATTATAAATTTTGCTCCCTTACCAGGTTCGCTCTCCACAGTAATATTACCTTTGTGAAGCTCTATAATATGTTTTACTATTGATAGACCTAACCCAGTTCCCCCAAGCTGTCTTGAACGAGATTTATTAAGAACAAAAAACCTCTGGAAAATTTTTTCCTGATATTCTTTTGGTATTCCAACACCTGTATCGGCAATTTCAATAATTATATTTTCCTCTTTTTTTCTCGCTTTTATTTCAATATTTCCTCCCTCTGGGGTATATTTGATTGCATTTGAAATAAGATTGATTAGCGCTTGTAGAATAAGGAAGCTATCTCCATAATAGGTTAGTTGTTCCTCAATTTCCATTTGTAGTTTAATTTGTTTTAAAGCAATCTCACTATTAAAAGGCTCGATAGCGTTTATCATAAGCTCTCTAATAGAAAAAGTTTCCTCTTCCAATGGTACTTTTGCATCTAATCTGGAAAGTAGTAATACATCACTCACCAGATTTGAGATTCTATCAATATGTTTTTTCAGAACACGTATAATGGGTTTTTTGCTCTCTTCAATCTCATCTTCTAATGTCTCGATATACCCTTTTAATACAGTTATTGGTGTTTTTAGTTCATGAGAGACATTTGCGGTAAAATCTGTCTTCATTTTTTCAGTTTTTTTAATTTCAGTTATATCAATAAAAGATAGCAAGATTATCTCATTATTTTTGTTATTAATTTTGTTACAAAAAATAGAGAAGTATTGTTCTTTGAAGCTAATCTCTATATTAAAGTTTGATTCGCCATACTCAATATTTCGGATATATTTATATAGATTTTCATCTCTTATCAAGTTTACTAACTCATCTAACTTATTGACATTAGGGAAGAACTCTCTAAAATACTTATTTGCCACAAGTATTTCTTGATTTTTGTCAGCAATAAGTATAGGAAAGGGGAGATTTTCCAGTATATTTGAGAGCAACTCCTTTTGATTTTTTATATCTTCCGTGAGCTCTTTTATAGATTGTCCATGTTTTTTAATACACTCGGCTATTGAGTAAAAAATATCATTCTTGTTAAAGTTAATTGACACATCAAAACTTCCCAACTCTATTTCCCTAAGAGCTGATTGTAAGTATTCAATTTTCCTTGCATAGCTTCTTATGTATAAAAATGCCGATATAAAAATAAGAAAGAATAGAAAGCTTAAAAAAACTAAAAACTTGTTTTTATAGGGTCTTATATAGTGTTTTAGATCTGAAACCTCTTTAGAAACCCGAAATATGTATATTTTTTCGTTAATTACAAATTTTTTAGCAAAATATAACATCTTTGAGTTAAGAGTATTGCTATATCTTATGTTGCTACCCTCACCTCTTTTCAAGCTTTCTTGTACTTCTTCTCTATCTAAGTGATTTTCCATTCTCATAGAATCTATATGGGAGTCAAACAAAATATCTCCAGAATTACTAATTACTGTTATCCTAATGGCGTTGACTTCAGATAGGGTTTTTAAAAAACTATAATTTCCGCTCTTCTCAAGAGATTTAAGATGTTCTATAGTTTTTTTTGTAAAGTCCCTTAAGCTCTTAAGAGACGAGTTAATATAAACTCTTTCTATGAAAATAGATGACAAAAGGATAAAAAATACAAAACTTATAAAAAAGAGAATGAAAACACTAAAAAAATGTTTGTAGATGTTGTTCATTCTTCTGGGTTGAAGGTATAACCGATGCCACGAACTGTTTTTAGATATTTACCGTAAGAACCAAGTTTGTCTCGTAATCTTTTTATATGCACATCTATAGTTCTATCTACAACGTATTTCTCGTTGCCCCAAAGTTTATCTAATAGCTCATCTCTGCTGAAAACTTTGTTTTTGCCCTCTATTAAGTTTTTTAGTATATAGAACTCTGTCTTAGTAACGTCTACTTTCCTTTCGTCTACAAATAGAGAGAAAGCATCTAAGTCTAGACATATCCCCTTAAAAATAATTGTTTTTGTATTATCAGCTACTGATTGGACTCTTCTTAAGACAGCCTTAACTCTTGCGATTAGTTCCCTAATCCCAAAAGGTTTTGTAATATAATCATCAGCCCCTAACTCAAAACCTAAGACTTTGTCGCCCTCCATATCTCTTGCAGTTAGTATTATTATTGGTATTTTAGATTTTTCTGGATCACTTTTTACTAATCGTAATATCTCTAAACCATTCATTCCTGGTAACATAAGATCTAATATAAGAAGGTCGAAGGGTTCTTTTTTATAACTTAAAATAAAGTCATCGGGATTAAAAAAACACTCAACAAGAAAACCTTCCTTTTGTAGGTTGTGTTTTATAAGCAGAGCTATGTCTTCTTCGTCTTCAACTATGAGTATCTTAAACATAATTATTTTTTATTATATTATATTTAACTATACATAACATAATATTCTTTACATTACCTGTTGTCAACCTTGTAAGATAGTTTTAGAGTTAATAAAAAAGTAATTTGCATTTAACAAAAACTTAACAAAATTTATCTAAACTCAATCTATAAAAAAAAAAAGGAGGTATTAAAGTATGTTTAAAAAAGTTTTAGTTAGCTTTATTTTTCTTATGATGATGTTGGTGATTAAAGACGTTCATGCCGTAGAAAAGATTATTAAGATTGATGGTTCAAGTACAGTCTATCCCATTACTGAAGCCATTGCAGAGGAGTTTCAGAAGCTAAAAAAAGGTTCAGTAAATGTAACTGTTGGCATTTCTGGTACTGGAGGTGGTTTTAAAAAATTCTGTAGAGGTGAGACTGACATTTCAAATGCTTCAAGACCAATATCAAAAAAAGAGATCGATGCATGCAAAGAACTAGGTGTTGATTATATTGAACTTCCTATAGCCTACGATGGTTTGGCCGTCATGGTTAATCCAAGAAATAACTGGATAAAAAGCTTAACAGTAGAAGATTTAAAAAAGATGTGGGAGCCAGCAGCTCAAGGAGTCGTTACTAAATGGAATCAAATAAGGCCTGACTGGCCAGATTTAGCGTTGAAGCTATATGGTCCTGGTGTAGATTCTGGTACCTTCGATTATTTCACAGAAGCAATAGTTGGTAAGGCTAAGTCATCAAGGGGTGATTATACATCTAGTGAGGATGATAATGTACTCGTACAGGGTATAGCTGGAGATAGAGGTGCTTTAGGTTATTTTGGACTTGCCTACTATGAAGAAAACAAAGACAAGTTAAAAATAGTTCCCATAGTAAATCCTAAAACCAAAAAAGAGGTTATTCCTAATATGAATACCGTTATGGATGGTGAATACCAACCCTTATCAAGACCTTTGTTTGTCTATATAAGCAAAAAATCTGCTGATAAACCAGAGGTTAGAGAGTTTATTGAGTTTTATCTAAAAAATGCTAATAGACTTGTTAGACAGGCCAAGTATATACCTCTTCCTGATAGGGCCTATAAGTTAGCCGAAGAGAGATTTGTGAAGAGAAAAACTGGTACGATGTTTGGTGGTGAAGCAGAGGTTGGAATAAAAATAGAAGAGCTGCTTAGAAGAGAAGAAAAGAACTAAAGCATAATTAATAAAGCTTAAAAAGGGGTTGGACTTAAAAAGCCTAACCCCTTTTTTTATTTTATTATCTATATAGCTAATACTCTTAAACCGATATTTAATATTTTTTTAATAAAATTTTAACAATTTTTTGGTTTGATAACTCGAATGAAAAAAAACAGAAAAACATCGACAAAAATTAAAGAAATGTTAATACAGGGCTTATGTTTTCTTTGTGCCCTTGTATCGGTTATAACTACCTTTGGAATTGTTTCTATTCTTTTCTATGAATCCTTTGATTTTTTTAAAGAAGTACCATTGAAAGAGTTTTTTTTTGGCACTCAGTGGACACCACTTTTCGCTGACCCTAAGTTTGGGATACTGCCTCTTGTTGTTGGTACCTTAATGACCACGATAATTGCCCTCTTGGTTGCCCTTCCAATAGGACTGATAACGGCAATATTCTTAAGTGAGTATGCATCATACAAAGTTAGAGAGACTGTTAAACCTATACTTGAGCTACTTGCTGCTGTGCCCACAGTTGTTTATGGGTACTTTGCGCTTCTATTCTTAACACCTATTCTCAAAAATTTTATGCCTGATTTATCCACATTCAATGCTTTGAGTCCTGGAATTATTATGGGGATAATGATTGTGCCCTATGTAAGCTCAGTGAGTGAAGATGCCCTAAAGGCAGTGCCAATGCAGATTAGAGAGGGCTCCTATGCCCTTGGGGCCACTAAATTTCAGACATCTTTTAAGGTTTTGATCCCATCTGCTTTTTCAGGTATAGCAGCTGCTTTTATAATAGGAATTGCAAGAGCCATAGGAGAAACTATGGTTGTTGCCATAGCCGCAGGGATGATGCCCAACTTTACTCTTGACCCCACTGAACCAGTTCAGACAATTACATCCTATATCGTTCAGGTAAGCTTAGGGGATGTACCACACGGGACACTTGAGTACAGAACAATCTTTGCCGCTGGTATAGTGCTATTTTTTATGACCTTGTTCTTTAACTTATTTGGATATTTTCTAAGAGGAAAGATAAGAGAGAAGTACTAAAAAGTTAAGAATAATAAGATATAAGGTGGCTGCAGTTTATCGGTTAAATAAATTAATATGTCAGGCCGTAAAGGATAAAAGGGTGATTATTTATGGAACTTGAGAAAACTGGTATAAAAGAGATTATTAAAAGAAACAAGATTTGGGAACTTATATTTTATATTGTAGGTCTTATCTCATCCTTTTTAGGACTAGCCCTTTTATGTGTACTTTTTTTAGACCTTTTTATTGATGGATATCCCAGAATAACTTATAAATTTTTTACTTCCTTCCCTTCTCGTTTTCCAAAAGAGGCAGGGATTTTGTCTGCCTGGGTGGGTTCTTTTCTTGTGATGCTTGTTACTGCCATATCTGCTATTCCAGTAGGAGTTCTTGCTGGTATATATCTTGAAGAGTACTCAAAAAAGAACTGGTTTACAAGCTTTATTGAGATAAATATCTCAAATCTTGCTGGTGTACCTTCAATAATTTATGGTCTTTTAGCCCTGGGATTATTCGTTCAAATTTTAAAATTTGGAGAGAGTATATTAACAGGTGGTCTTACTCTTGGTTTATTAATATTACCAATGATAATTATGGCAACAAGAGAATCAATAAGAGCAATACCTGACTCAATAAGAGAAGCCTCTTATGCATTAGGTGCTACAAAGTGGCAAACAATTAGACATCATGTGTTACCATACTCTGCTGGTGGTATACTTACTGGTATAATAATTGGTCTTTCGAGGGCAATCGGTGAGACAGCCCCAATTATAACTGTTGGTGCCCTTACTTTTATAGCTTTTTTACCCACTTCTCCAATTACTGATACCTTCCCCTATATATCTTTCAAATGGCTTTCTGATCCCTTTACAGTAATGCCCATACAGATGTTTAATTGGGTATCTCGTCCACAAAAAGAGTTTCATATAAACGCAGCCGCAGCAGGTATTGTTTTGCTATTTATGACACTAGTTATGAACGCTATCGCTATATATATTAGATATAGATTTAGAAAGAGGATAAAATGGTAAACGAAAAAATCAAAACAGAGGCACTTAATCTAAACTTTTATTATGGAGATACACAGGCACTTAAAAGTTTAAACATCAAGATAGCTGAAAAAAAGGTTACAGCCCTAATCGGACCTTCGGGTTGTGGCAAAACTACTTTTCTTAGATGTTTTAACAGGATGCATGATTTGTATCCCAACAATAGATATGAAGGAGAGATATTTCTCTATCCTGAAGGGGTAAATATAGTCTCACCAGAGGTAGATCCAATAGAAGTTAGAATGAGAATAGGTATGGTCTTTCAAAAGCCCAATCCCTTTCCAAAAACCATTTATGAGAATATTGCCTATGGTCTTAGAGTTAGGGGAGTCAATAATAAAAAGATACTTGATGAGGTTGTGGAGAAATCATTAAAAGGCGCAGCATTATGGGACGAAGTAAAAGACAAGCTTAACAAGTTAGCCTTTGAGCTTTCAGGTGGTCAACAACAAAGATTATGTATCGCAAGGGCTTTAGCCACAAACCCAGAGTTACTTTTATTTGATGAGCCAACTTCTGCATTAGACCCCATAGCTACAGGTAAGATTGAAGAGCTTATAGAACAACTAAAGGAACATGTAACGATACTTATAGTTACCCATAATATGCAACAGGCAGCAAGAATATCAGATTATACAGGTTTTATGATGTTGGGCGAGCTTGTCGAGTTTGATACAACCGATAAGATATTCACAAACCCCTCAAATAAACTTACAGAAGACTACGTTACAGGGAGATTTGGATAATGGATCATCAGCTGGACCAAGAGATAGAACAGATAAAACAACAAATATTATTAATGGAAGAAAATGCCGAAAGGGCAATCTTAAGTGCCTTCAAATCCCTTATGGATAGAGAGGACTTTTTGGCAAATAAGGTTTTTGAGATTGAAAAAGAGATTAATTTATTAGATGTGGAGATAGAAGAAGATTGCATAAAGACAATAGCTTTGAGACAGCCTGTGGCAACTGATCTAAGATTTCTTATTACTGCTCTAAAGATTACATCTCATCTTGAGAGAATAGGTGACCTTTCAGTAAATATTGCAGAAAGAGTTTTAGAATTAAATGAAGAACCACCTTTAAAGCCTTATATAGACATACCAAATCTTTTTGAGACAGTAAGGCTTATGGTTAGGGATGCTTTAAGAGCTTTTTTCGAGAAGAATGTTGAATTAGCTTATAAAGTAATTAAAGAAGATGATAAGGTAGATAAGCTTACCGAACAAATTACAAACGAACTAACTCTATATATGATAAAAGATCCATTAACTATCAATAGGGCTACAAGAATTTCATATTTAACCAAGTATTTAGAAAGAATTGCCGATCATGCGGAAGATATAGCCAGATCCGTTATATATTTCGTAGAAGGAAGAATTGTAAGGCATAGACTACCTTAGTAAAAAATAGTTTTTTCTATTTGTTTTTAGTTTACTTGTAAGTTAGAAGAAGGAAGTTAGCAAATCTAAAAAATGTCCTCCTAAAGTTCTTGACAAAGGCAATTAAAATTTGATATTGTTAATATCCACATAGCAAAAGTCTCTATGTCAATGCGGGAATAGCTCAGTGGTAGAGCATCTGCTTGCCATGCAGAGGGTCGCGGGTTCAAATCCCGTTTCCCGCTTTTTTATTTTTTGGCACCGTCGCCAAGTGGTAAGGCAGTGGTCTGCAAAATCACTATCACCGGTTCGAATCCGGTCGGTGCCTCCAACCATAATGCCTGGGTGGTGGAATTGGCAGACACAAGGGACTTAAAATCCCTTGGGGCTTAGCTCCGTGCGGGTTCGAGTCCCGCCCTAGGCATTCTTTTTTGGAGGTATAATGAAAATATCAGTTTTCGGCACGGGATATGTAGGTCTTGTTACTGCTGTTTGTTTGGCTGAGAGCGGTAACGATGTAATTGGTATTGATATTGATGAAGAGAAGATTAAGCTTTTAAGTTCTTGCATACCAACTATTTATGAAAAGGGGCTTGAGGAGCTTCTTGAAAGAAATTTAAAGAATAAAAGGCTTAACTTTACCACAGAGGCAAAAACTGCCGTCGAAAACTCCCAAATAATATTTATTGCTGTAGGGACACCATCTAATGATGATGGTTCTTGTAACCTAAACTATGTCTTTAACTGTGTTGAAACAATAAAAAAATATGCTAATGAGAGTAAAATAGTAGTTATAAAAAGCACTGTACCTGTTGGAACAGCCAAGAAAGCCAAAGAAATAGTAAAAGATAGTTTTTTTAAGCTCCATATATGTTCCAATCCTGAGTTTTTGAAGGAAGGAGTTGCCATTGAGGATTTTATGAAGCCTGATAGAGTTGTTGTGGGAGCAGATAATGATTATGTCTTTGATATTATGAAAGAGTTATACGCACCTTTTGTTAGAAACGAGAAACCTATTATTCTAATGGATAACGAGAGCGCTGAGATGACTAAGTATGCAGCTAATGCACTTTTAGCTGTTAAGATATCTTTTATGAATGAGATAGCCCTTCTCTGCGAGAGGGTTGATGCTGATGTTGAGATGGTAAGAAAAGGAGTTGGCGCTGATTATAGGATTGGTTATCAGTTTTTGTTTCCAGGTGTAGGTTTTGGCGGCTCTTGTTTTCCTAAAGATGTTAGGGCTTTAATACATTTGGCTGAAGAGAACAGTTTTGACCTAATGATACCCAAAGCAGCTTATAGTGTAAATGAGAGACAAAAAAGGTACATGCTTGATAAAATTTTCAAACATTTTGGTGAAAATTTAAGTGGCAAAACCTTTGGTATCTGGGGTCTATCCTTCAAACCAAATACTGATGATATGAGAGAGGCGCCATCTATTGTAGTTATTAATGGTCTTATTGAGGCAGGTGCAAAGATTAGAGCCTATGATCCAAAGGCAATGGAAGAGGCAAAAAAAATATTTGGTGACAAAATATATTATGCAAGTTCAGATTATGAGGCTTTAGACGGAGCAGATGCTCTTATTTTAATAACCGAGTGGCAGGAGTTCAGAAATCCAGACTTTGATAAGATTAAATCTCTTCTAAAAAGCCCTGTAATATTTGATGGTAGAAACCAGTATAGTCCAAAAAAGATGAAACAGTTAGGTTTCAAATATTATGGGATAGGAAGAAAGGATGGATAAAAAAACAGTCCTTATTACTGGTGGAGCTGGTTTTATAGGCTCCCATCTTTCTGATTATTTTCTTCAAAAAGGTTATAGGGTCATTGCCCTTGATAATTTAATTACTGGTGATTTAAAAAATATAGAACATCTCTTTGGTGATTCAGATTTTTTATTTATAAACCTTGATGTTACTAATTATATCCATATAGCTGGACCTGTAGATTATATACTTCATTTTGCCTCTCCTGCAAGCCCTATAGATTATGCAAATTTACCTATTCAGACACTTAAAGTTGGTGCCCTTGGTACCCACAAAACTCTTGGGCTTGCTAAGGAAAAAAGGGCTGTATTTCTTCTTGCTTCAACCTCTGAGGTCTATGGAGATCCCCTTGTGCATCCTCAAAATGAAGATTACTGGGGAAATGTAAATCCCATAGGTCCAAGAGGTGTTTATGATGAAGCCAAGAGGTTTGCAGAGGCGATGACGATGGCTTATCATAGGTATCACAAGGTAAACACAAAAATTGTTAGAATTTTCAACACCTACGGACCAAGAATGAGAATTAATGACGGCAGAGCTATACCAACTTTTATAGCACAGGCTTTGAGAAATGAGGATATTACTGCTTTTGGTGATGGCAACCAAACAAGGAGCTTCTGTTATGTCTCTGATCTTGTAGAAGGAATTTATAGGCTGCTTATGTCTGATTATAACCTGCCTGTTAATTTAGGTAACCCCTATGAGATGTCTATTAATGAGCTTGCAAAAGAGGTTATAAGGCTAACAGGTTCAAGAAGTAAAATAATCTATAAACCATTACCCGAAGACGACCCAAAAGTAAGACAACCAGACATTACAAGAGCAAAGACGCTTCTTAATTGGGAGCCTAAGGTATCACTTGAGGATGGGCTAATAAA
>FMJZ01015919.1_pt1 | contig 15777 bp, 11 predicted proteins | sample 1987881 | NCBI WGS metagenome assembly FMJZ01 (sample SAMEA4378227, study PRJEB15110) | soil metagenome | biome: soil; feature: Field; material: Soil | place: India | collected 2015-03-11 | depth 0 m | reverse complement strand
CTCACCCCTCAGCCCACCGGCTGAGGGGTGTTGTGTTTTTCAGGGAAAGCGCATGTTGTTGTCTGCAACCAGCGCGCAAACGCTCTTGATGAGCGATCGCGATCACCAGCACGAACGTTCTGCGAGGGCGGATTGTATACGCTTCCTATCACAAAAATAGTACCTTCAGGTGATTTTGGTATTCTTGAATTAAGATTACAGTATTGTCAGGTGCAATCTTGAATCCATCCGTACGGTAACGTTGCAACCGCTTTATGTGATCGCATAAAGGCAACAATCGTAAGCTTCCTCAACGTAATCAGGATCAAACCGTATGGAACTCACCCGACGCGACGTGCTTGAAAGCGGCGTGGTATTGCTAGCCGGATTGGCCGCCGCTGGCTTTGCCGCAGTAGGAACACCTGCCCCGCCGGCTGCGGCTTGTTCGTATATCCAGCCTGCTTCGCTCCGTACCATCGCTATGCGCCGCTTAGCCTTCGGCCCCAGTCCTGAACTGATGGCGATGTACGATGCCACGCCGGGAAGCAATGACGAAGAGCGGTTCGACAACTGGGTACGCCAGCAACTCAACTATACCGCAATTGACAACACACCTTGCGCCAACCGGATTGCCGCAACCCGACTCAAGATTCGCTACACCTACAATAACCGGACTACGAATGAAATCCGCCCGCTAAATTGGCTCAACGCTTCCCGCGAATCGCTCTGGCAGAATCGGGTGGTACCTGATTTAGCTTGGGCGGAACGGATGCGCCCGTATGATGAAGTGCGAGTGGCAACGTGGATTCGGGCGGTATATAGCCGGCGACAGCTCTTCGAGGTGATGGTCGATTTTTGGCACAATCACTTCAACGTGCGGGCCGACTCCGACTCGACCATTGCCGCGACGTGGCCAGATTATGACCGGATCATCCGCACCCATGCCCTCGGCAATTTTAACGCGCTGTTGCTCGATGTCACCAAGAGCGTGGCGATGATGTACTACCTCGACAATGTGAGCAACAAAGCGGGCGGTGGCGAGGGGGGCAATGAGAACTTTGCCCGCGAACTCTTCGAGTTGCATACACTCGGCAGCGATCATTATCTCAAGTTCTACGACCAACGTGAAAATATTCCGGTCGTCGAATACGGCAGCGAACGGTTTGCCGCAGCGTACATCGACTACGACGTCTACGAAGCATCACGGTGCCTGACCGGTTGGACGATCGCCAACGGGCGCGATGGGAGACCGAACACCGGCGCGTTTTACCTGATGGAAGCGTGGCACGACAACTTTCCGAAAACGGTGCTCGCGCCGGCGCCGCTCCCCGGCATCCCGCCAGCGCCCAATTTCCCCTTCAACAACGGTGCACAACGCGACGGCGAGGCTGCGCTGCGCCTCGTGGCCCGTCACCCCGGCACAGGACGTCACCTGTGTAAAAAGCTCTGCCAGCGGCTGGTAGCTGACGACCCGCCTGAAGTGCTCATCAACGCCGCTTATACGGTCTGGATGCAGCACCGCGATTCGCCCGACCAGATCCGGCGCGTGGTGGAGACGATTTTGCTGTCGCCGGAAGCCAAAAACACCTTTGGGAGCAAAGTGCGCCGGCCATTGGAAGCGATTTGGGCCTTCTTACGGGCCACGAATGCCAATCTCCCAAGTGATGTCGCTGCGGTCAATGGGGATGACACCAGAGGCAACTATTGGCAGAGTCTGTTCTGGAACGTTGATCAGACCGGTCATCGCCTGTTTGGGTGGGATACGCCAACCGGCCATCCCGATCGGGCCGAGTATTGGGCCAACACTAATGCACTGCTGCGATCGTGGAATTGCTTTTACACCATCCCCCAATCGTGGGGCGGGAATGTTGGCATCGACATCGTAGGCCAAACCCCTGCCGGCCTGTCGTGCGCTGGGATTGTTGATTTCTGGCTCCAGCGGATGCTGACCTACACGCCCACCGGTGATCTGCGCATGCTCCTGATTAACTTCCTTGCCCAAGGCGGCGATCCGAATCAGCCGCCGCAACCGTTGCGCGGCGCGCCCGATTGGGGCAGTGCCGAAGCGGTGCGTGATCGAATCAACACGATGGTGCAACTGTTGGCGATGAGTCCCGAATTCTGGCTGCGGTAAGCAGCACCCCATCTAAGGAGAACACTACAATGCAATGGACACGCCGTGAGTTTCTGATGGGTTGTAGCGCTGCGATCGCCGCGATGGCGGCGGCCCGGATCGGGCACTTGGCCTTCGCCGAGCCGGCCCGGCCGCAAGCGACCAATGAGATCTTTGTGCAAATCTTTCTGCGTGGCGGTTGCGACGGCCTCAGCCTGCTGAGCCCCTACGACGACAGCCACTACCGCACGGCGCGCGGATCGCTCGCGTTGCCGTTGAGCGGCGCCAACGCGCCGTTGCGAATCGACACTTACAACCCTTCGTACAACGCGAACAGCTTCGGACTCAATAGCAAGATGCCGCATCTGCGCGATCTCTACAACAGCGGCCATCTAGCTTTGATCCATGCCTGCGGGTTAGATGATGATACCCGCAGCCATTTTGATGCGATGGACTACATCGAGCGCGGGACGCCGGGCAACAAAACGACCAGCAGCGGCTGGATTACGCGCCACTTGCAATCGCAAGGCGGCGCGAGCAGTTTGCTGCCGGCAGTAGCAGCTAACACTGCTACACCGGCTTCATTGCTCAATTACGCGGCGGCAGTCGCGATGACATCGCCGAGCAGTTTCACGATTAGCACGCACTGGCGTTACAACCGCCCCAATGAGAATTATCCGTTCTTGACCACGCTCCGCGAGATGTACAACCGCAGCGCGATAAACCCACTGACCCCGGCTGGCCGGCGGGTAACGCAGGTGATCGATCTCATGCGGAATATGGGCAGCTATAACCCCACCAGTAGTATCGCGTATCCATCAGGAAGCTTTGGTGATGCGCTCAAGACGGTTGCCCAGTTGATTAAGGCCGAGATCGGCTTGCAAGTGGCGACGATCGACTTCGGTGGCTGGGATACGCACGAATCGCAGGCGAATAGCGATGGCAGCGGCTATCTGCCTGACCGACTTGGTATTCTGTCGCAAGGGATAGGTGCATTCTACAACGATCTGGCGATGCATCACTCGCGCCTGACGATCGTGGTGTTGAGCGAATTTGGCCGCCGACTGGGGCGCAACCAGTCGAACGGCACCGATCACGGGCACGGCAATGTGATGATGGTACTCGGCGGCAATGTGAATGGAGGCAGAGTGTATGGCACGTGGCCGGGATTGCACCCCGATCAACTCGATAAACGGCAAGATTTGCAGATTACGACCGACTTCCGGCAGGTGCTGAGCGAAATCTTGATCCGCCGGTTGGGCAATCCTCGGCTGGGAACCGTCTTTCCCGGCTTAGGGTCGTATATGCCGCTCGGCATTGTCCGGGGCACAGATCTGCCGCCGGTGCTCTCAGCAGCAGAAGCGGGGCCTGCCAATGCAGAGCATCGCGTGTTCGTGCCGGTGATTCAGCAGTGCCGGTAAGTAACTCCTTCTTTTGCGTTTACCCTGCGTAAAGGTGCTCTTCCCGTGCTCGCGGGAGAGTGCTTCGCCGCCTTCCGGCGGCGCGCAATGACAGGCCAGTATGTCATTGCGAGGGCACGCAGCACCCGAAGTAATCTCCCGCTTCAGCGGATACGATGCCTGAGAGGATGCAATCCGTACTCGCGGGGGATTACTTTGGTTGGGCGGCCCCGCGCTCCGCGGGGGCCACCACTCCCTCGCAAGGACAACTAGGACGAGCGGCTCGCAAGGATGCGAGCACACGATCCTAACCGATTGCCGGCACTTGTTGGCTGAGGCAGTGCCACGCCCCCAACCCCCAAACTACGTCGGTAGCATCGATGCCCACCACGCGCCGGTCGGGGAAGCAGCGCTGCAATACCTCGCAGGCGCGGTGGTCGTTGGGATGGTTGAAGGTTGGCACGATCACGGCGTGATTGGCGATGTAGAAATTGGCGTACGAGGCCGGCAGGCGCTGGCCTTGGAAGACCACCGGCGGCGGCATCGGGATGGTGAGCACCGTGAGCGGCTTGCCGGCAGCGTCGCGCATGAATTGCAGGCGACGGAGATTGTCTTGCAAGGCATGGTAATTCTCGTCGCTGGGATCCTCTTCAACGGCGGCGATGACCGTGCTTGGCGCGACGAAGCGGGCAATGTCGTCGATGTGGCCATCGGTGTCATCACCTACAATGCCCTCGCCGAGCCAGAGAATCGTATGCACGCCGAGCAGCTCGCACAGGCGTTGCTCGATCGCGGCCCGGTCGAGGTGTGGGTTGCGGTTGGGGTTGAGCAGACACTGCTCGGAGGTGAGCAGCAGACCGTTGCCATCGACATCGATCGAGCCGCCTTCGAGCACCATCTCGCCGCGGAAGCGCGGTACGCCGAGGTATTCGGCCATGCGGGCCGGAATTTGGTTGTCGAGATCGTAGGGCGGGTACTTCTCACCCCACGCATTGAACTCCCAATCGGTTGCGGCCAATTCGCGCCCATTGGGGCCATTGCGCACGACAAAGATCGCGCCGTGATCGCGGCACCATGCGTCGTTGGTTGGGAACTCGTGCAAGCGAATATCGCCGCTCGCGCCGGCCTCAGCCAAAAACGCGCGGGCCTGCGCGGCCATCGCCGCATCGTTAACATTGATATGCACTGTCTCGCCGCGGGCCAACTCGGCGACAAAGCGCGCGTAGACCGGCCAGATCCGGTCGATAATCCCCGGCCAGCTCGCCTCTTTATGCGGCCACGACAACCACGTCGCCTGATGCGGCTCCCATTCGGCAGGCATGAAATAGCCAAGTTCGGCAGGAGTCGCCATCACACCTCCTCCTCATCGATATAGCGGCGGGTAATCTCGCCGTAGGCATCGATCCGGCGATCGCGCAGAAACGGCCAATGGGTGCGTTGCACATCGATCTTGCCCAGATCGACCGGGGCAACCAGCACGACTGGCTCGTCAACCGGGGCGCGGGCAATGATCGTGCCCGACGGGTCGGAGATAAAGCTCTGGCCCCAAAACTCGATCCCGCCGGACGGATCGCCTTCATGGCCGGTGCGGTTGATGCTCACCACATAGCAGCCGTTGGCAATCCCGTGCGAACGCTGGATAGTCTCCCAGCTTTGGTGTTGGGCGACGCCATACTCGGCTTTTTCAGCGGGATGCCAGCCAATCGCGGTCGGATAGCAGAGCATGTCAGCGCCGCGCAGGGCGGTGAGCCGGGCGGCTTCGGGGTACCACTGATCCCAGCAGATGAGCACCCCGATACGAGCGTAGCGAGTCTTGAAGACCTTAAAGCCCAAATCACCCGGCGTAAAGTAAAACTTCTCGTAGAAGAGCGGGTCATCGGGGATGTGCATCTTGCGATACTTGCCCAGATAGCGGCCATCGGCGTCGATCACCGCCGCCGTGTTGTGGTAGAGACCCTCAGCCCGCTTCTCGAACAGGCTGGCGACGATCACCACACCCAACTCAGCCGCCAGCTTGCCAAGGCGTTCGGTGCTCGGACCGGGCACCGGCTCGGCCAGCGCAAAGTTGGCGTGATCTTCGCTCTGGCAAAAATAGAGCGAGAGAAACAGTTCCGGCAGACACACAATCTGCGCGCCTTGGGCCGCAGCAGTGCGAATGCCGGCCTCCGCCGCGGCCATATTGGTTTCCGGATCGGCGGTGCAGCGCATCTGCACCAAACCAACGTTAACAATGCGTTGGGCCATTTCACCTCTCCTTCAGGGCGGCTCACCACACGCCGCCAGCAATTAACCGTAATCGCCCTTGCCGGATCGCCTCTTCAGCGCCGGCGCCAGCAACATAGACCCACGCCTCACAAGGGCCGTTTGCAGTCTGCACCGTTATGACAACTCGCTCGTAGAGATTACCGGCGCGACCGGGCACAAAATCCTCTAACTTATCGAGCAGCGCCAACACCGGCTGATACTGGGCCGGCGCCACTTCCATCAGCTCACCGAAAACGGTCGAACCCGGCGGCACCAGATCAACCGCTCGGACGAGAAACGGGTACGGGCCAGCGGTATAGATCGCAGCGCCGGGCAACCAAGCCGGCGTCTCGCTTACCGTCTGCCCGGCCAGCAGGCGGGCATAATTCGATTGTCCCCGCTTTAACGTTCCGTAGACAAAAAATGGACGCATCAACTATTTTTCGCGGTATACTAACAACGACACCGCCACGCGGCACTCTGATACTATACCATCATTGTACGGGCAGAGCGGCGCTCTGCCCCAACGAGGAGCACATGCATGCCGATTGAGATCGCCCTCATGATCGAAGGCCAAAACGGGCTGACGTGGCCGCGCTGGCAGCGGCTAGCGCAAGCCGCCGAAGACCTCGGCTTTGCCGGTCTTTACCGCTCTGATCACTTCACCAACGCCAATCCGCCGGAAAAAGAATCGCTCGAACTGTGGATCTCGCTGGCATGGCTGGCTTCGCACACCAAACGGATTGAATTCGGGCCGCTGGTCTCGCCGGTCTCGTTTCGCCACCCGGCGCTCACGGCGCGGATGGCCGCCGCGGTTGATGATCTGTCTGGCGGACGGCTCCAGCTCGGCTTGGGAGCGGGATGGCAAGAGCGCGAACATACGATGTTCGGCTTTGACTTGCTGCCGGTCAAGGAGCGATTCCAACGCTTCGCCGAAGGGCTAGAGGTGGTGACGCGCCTATTACGCAGCGACACGCCGGTGACATGGATCGGCGAATATTACCAACTGCGCGACGCGATCTTACTCCCGCGTCCGCAACGACCCGGAGGGCCGCCAATCGTTATCGGGGGCAACGGCGAAAAGCGCACGCTTGCCCTCACCGCGCAATACGCCGACGAGTGGAACGCGGTCTTCGTACCGCCGGCGCGGTTCGCCGAACTCAACGCCAAGCTGAACGAATTGTTAGTCACCGCTGGCAGACCGCGCGCGGCGGTGCGGCGGTCGTTGATGATCGGATCGGTGTTCGGGCGCGATGATGCGGAAGTCGAGCGCCTGCTGGCCGGACGCGATCGGGCTAGCCTCCGTGCGCGCGGGATTCTGGTGGGTACCGCCGGCGAGGTTGCCGAGCAGATTCACGCCTTCGCCGCGGCAGGGGTTGAGCGGATCATGGTGCAGTGGCTGGAGTTAGATGATCTTGACCGGTTGAAAGCGTTTGCAACGCAGGTCTTGCCGCAAACAATGTAATACCATCAGCGTAATGCCATGCAGACACGTTGGCAAACCACACTCTGGATCATGTTCATCGCCCAATTTCTGTCGGCGATCGGCTTTTCGATCATCTTTCCCTTTTTGCCGCTGTACGTGGCCTATCTCGGCGTGGCTACGTTCGGCGATGTGGCGCTCTGGGCCGGGTTGGTCTTTTCGTTACAAGCGCTAACGATGGCCATCGCTGCGCCAATTTGGGGATCGCTCGCCGACCGGCTCGGCTACAAGCTGATGGTCGAGCGCGCCATGTACGGCGGCGCGATCATCCTCTTGTTGATGGGGTTTGCCCGGTCGGCGGAAGAACTCACCCTGTTGCGCGCGATTCAAGGGATGATTACTGGCACCATATCGGCGGCCAATGCGCTGGTCGCCACCGTCACCCCGCGCGAACGGATGGGCTTTGCGATGGGGACGTTGCAGATGGGCTTGTGGAGCGGCACTGCTGCCGGGCCGTTGATTGGCGGTCTCATGGCCGAGATGCTCGGCTTTCGGGCGACATTCATCACCACAGCGGCGCTCTTGCTCGCATCGGGGATACTGGTGACGGTAGGAGTGCGCGGAGGCGGGAAGGCGCCGGAGACATCGCAGCGCCAACGAACTAGCATGGTGCAGAGCTGGCTAAGCATCGCGCGCACTCCTGGCATCGGGCCGGCTTACGGAATGCGATTTCTAAGCAGCTTGGCGCAGACAATCCTGCTGCCGTTTGCGCCCCTCTTCATCGCCAGCCTGCTCAGTGCCGGCGATCCAGTCAGTGCCTTCACCGGACTGATCGTCGGCGTTTCGTCGGCAGCGGGCACGGCCACTGCCATCTGGCTCGGCCGGCTCGGCGACCGGATCGGGCACCGGCAGGTGTTGATGGGCAGCGCGTTGCTAGCAGGACTGGCGTTCGCACCGCAAGGGTTAGTGACAAATGTCTGGCAACTGCTGGTGTTGCAGGCGCTGAGCGGGGCCGCGATTGGCGGCATCACCCCCTCGCTGAGCGCGCTGCTTGGGCGGTACACGGACAGCGGCAGCGAGGGAGCGGTGTACGGCCTCGACAGTTCGATCGTCTCGGCAGCGCGGGCCGTAGCGCCCCTGATTGGGGCGCTGGTCGTAGGGCCGTTTGGGTTCGGCAGCGCCTTTTTCGTTAGTAGCGCCGCGTGTATCGCGATTGGTATCGGCGTGGCGCGCTTGCCGGCGGAAGAACGGCGATTAGCACCAGCAGATTAAACAGGAGGAGGTTGGATCGTGGCGCGCCGGTTCTGGATCACTGGTCTCGCCCTCGCGGGGGCCATCGGTGTAGGCGGATTATGGGCCCGGCAGCGGGCGTGCCGCTATGAACCGCTCTGCCACCTTGTGCGGCTCAACCTGTTGGGGTTCACCGCGTTCGGCGGCAAACCGGCGCCAACCGCGCAGATTGTCTTGTTTGGCGACTCGCGGGCCGCAGCGTGGCCGGCGCCAGCGGGATTCGCCATCGCCAATCGCGGCCTCCCCGGCCTCACCAGCACCCAAGCGCGTTTCCGCTACCGGTGGGACGTAAGCCCGCTCAAACCTACCTTAGTGATCGTCCAAGTAGGAGTCAATGATCTGACAGCGCTCGGGTTTGGGCATGCGGAAGAGCGCATCATGCAAACCATGGTTACCAACCTCGGCGCGATCGTGAACGAAGCGCGCAATGACGGCAGCCGGGTGATTCTCGCCACCATCTTTGGCCGCAGCCCTAACGACTACGAGCGGCGTGATCCGGAGACAGCACAGATACAGGCGGCGATTGAACAGGTGAATCGAACGATCCGGGCAATGGCAGCGCCGGATGTGCTCATCTTCGACAGCGCAGCGATGCTAGCTGATGAAAGCGGGTACGTTGCCGAGCGATACCAAGACGATCTCCTACACATCAATGCTGCAGGATATCGCATCTTGAACGAGGCGCTCGGCAACCTGCTGGCAGAGCAGCTACGGCGTTGAACGAATCGTCTCACCCTCCCCGCCGTAATTCGAGCGGCACCGCATCGAGCGACGCAAAGATCGGCACCTCGCGGCCAAGGGTCACACCGGTCATACCCACGGGGCAGACGTAGGCATACATCTCGACCCCTAGCGAACGAGCGGTGCGCAAAGCGCGGCTAAACGCACGGTCGATCGCCTCGTCAGGCGCGAACGCAACGCCTTGCGAACGCTGAATGATAAACACGACCGCCGACCGTTGCCCATTACGAGCAGCGTTGATCAATAGTTCGAGATGGTGGCTACCGCGCTCGGTGGGAGCATCGGGAAAGACAGCGACATTATCAACCACGCGCGTCACCGATTTCACTTCCAGCCAGCAGGTATCAAGCCCTTCACTCAGGCGAAAATCGATCCGGTGCGGACCGAGTTGCACTTCGCGTTGCACGCGGGAATAGCGGGCAAACTGCGGCAGAGCGCCCAAGGAGAGCGCCGCGGCGACGAGCCGGTTTGGCAAGTGGGTATCGAGCGACACCAAATCGTGCCCTTGATAGACTGCCACCACCTGAAACGCCGTCTTGCGGCCAACTTCTTCGCGCGGGGCAAGCAACAAACGCACGCCGGGCACGAGCATATCGGTCAGACGACCGCGATCAGCGAGATGGGCCCGCACCATCCGCCCACCCATCTGCGCCTCAACCAAAAACTGGCCGGAACGGGAAGCGAACGTTGCTTCGACCAGCGGCGCGCCGGTCGAGAGGGGCACCCGCACGGTGGGGTGAATATAGGGGCCGGTGTGTTGCTCTGAGTTCATAGTAATAGTATAGCATTCAACCAAAACAACATCAGCAATTCATTGCGTCATGTGCATCACGGCCTTTATTTGCCGCACGGATGACACCAACACAGACTATGGCAGCTTATCGCCAGTATTCAAGACCATTGCCTGAATTGTATGCACCATCACGCCAACTAGCCGCGCTTCTGTCGGCGGCTGCCAAACTGGTTCGACAGCGAGTTTCAGCGTAGTATGACCGGGGGGAAGCACAAGCATGACCGTATAAAGCCTTGGTTGAGTTGAAACGTTGACGGTCAACTCCGGCTGCGCGCCGCGAATAGTAACGGTTGATGGCGGTTGAAACGCTGACATGTTGATCTAAAACCTCTATAGTCCTTGTAAAAGTATCCCCCAACCTCATTCACGCCAAAGGCGTATAGCACGACCGGTTCGGCTTGTGGTCTGCGCCGCTCGATACTGCTGATGGTACAATTGAGGAGGAAGCTTGGCTACGAGGATACTCAATGCTGACCCATGATGACATTGCCCGCGTACTGGCATACTACGATGTCGGCGAGCTACGGTCGAGCCGGCCAGCGAGCCATGGCGCGATCAACGAAACGGCCTTCATTGAGACCACGGTTGGCCGGTTTGTCATCCGGCGCAACCGGCGCCATATTGGGTTTCAATCGATCAAGTTGCGCCATCGCCTGCTGGATTGGCTGCGCCAGCGCGGCTTCCCGGCGCCGCGGGTGTTGCCGGCGCACAACGGCGATACGGTGGTGATCCTCAATGATCGGGTGTACGAGCTAAGCGTGTTTATCATCGGCGACGAGTTTAACCCCAGCCGCCCGCGCCAACTGAGCGATATTGGCCGGGTGTTGGCCAGCTATCACCGCGCCGTGACCGGCTTTCCCAATCCGCCCCCACCCCCGCCGCCACGCTATTTGCCATCGAGCTTGAGCAGTCTGACCGAACGCCTGATTACCCGTGATTTGTTGGGAGACCTGACCGTTACGCTCCACTGGTACGAACGGCGGATCGCCGATTTGCGCCGGCAATTGAGTGATGAAGCTTACGCCGCGCTGCCGCACGTGCTGATTCACGGCGATATGCACCGAGACAACCTCATTTTCCGCGGCGATGCAGTGGCGGCATTAATTGATTACGACCAGATCGGCATCGACGCACGGCTGGTTGATGTGGCTGATGGATTGGTCGATATGGCGGTTGGCCCGCCGCCGCCCAATTGGTCAATGTGGGGAGTGTACCGCGCGCCGCTTGATCTTGAGCGGGTGAAACTGTTTTTGAGCGCGTATAATGCGATTGCACCGTTGTCAAAGAGTGAGGCGCAAGCGCTGCCGGCAATACTGGAAGTGATTTGGCTGCAAGGCAATCTGCGCCGCACCTTAAGCACGCCAGACGCTGAGCCAGATTACCACCTTGAGCTGTTAGGGCAAGGGCAGTGGTTGTCGAAATGGATGGATCACCACCGTGAGCAAGTGCTCGCCGCAGCGATGGTATACTAAACTTGTTCCTGATGATTCATTGCAGTACAGACGATAAGCTTGGCATGATGTGAAGCACACGTGGCCAATCCTCGTCCTTGCGAGCATTGCTGTGGAGGTCTCTTCATTGCACGGTTTGACCAAGACCCGCTCTGGCAACGTCAGAACGACACCGCTATCCGCCGCTACCGTCGCGGCATGGTAGAACGGTATGGCGCATTACCCACACTATCCAGCATGAGAATACGCATGCAGCGTTGGATGCGCGTTTTGGCCCGTCTCTGGACAATGATGCTGGCCAGCATAGTTGTAAGCTTGCTTGGCGGGCTATCCATCCGCTGGCTAGCGCCGGTATCGCCGTGGGTAACAGCGCCAACGGTGCAATTGCGCGATCCCTTGCCGCAGAGCCAAGCGGTGCCGCCACGCAGCACGATCACACTCGCGTTTAGCACGCCGATGAACCCCTTTACGGTCGCGCGCGCGCTGCGGATCGATCCGCCGTTAGCAGGATCGTTTGAGTGGTCGGACGATATGCAGATATTGCGGTTTGTGCCGGCGCAACCCTTGCAACCAGCCACAAGCTATCGCGTACAGGTGATGGCCAATGCCCAAAGCCGGTGGTGGCGACCGCTCGCGCAACCCCTCGACGTTGCATTTACCACCGCTGCGCAACCTGCCATCGTCGCTGCGCTGGCGCCACGCTTGCGCGACGCGCCGATCGCACTCGTCTTTAGCCAGCCGATGGTCGCCGCGAGCGCGGTTGGCCAACCGGCATCACTGCAATATGTGCAACTGGCGCCACCGTGGCCGCTGGAAGGACAGTGGCTCGATCCGCAAACCTTATTGTTGCAACCGGTCATCGCGTTTACCGCCGCGACAACGTACACCCTTACCCTTGACGCCAATCTGCGCGATGCGCGCGGCATCGAACTCGGCCAGCCGTTCCGGTGGCACTTTGCCACGCCTTGGCCAGCGTTGATCGCCCAAACCCCGCCACCCGGCGAACGGTGGGTGAACCCGCAACAGCCGCTGACACTGGTCTTTGATGCGCCGATCGATACCCGGCTGCTCAGCGCCGCTGTGACGATTACGCCGGCGATCAGCGGCGATTTCAGCAGCGCCACAACCGATGGCCGGTACACCGTTACCTTCACGCCATATAACGGCTGGACTCCCGGCCAAACCTATCACGTACGCCTCCAACCGCCATCCGCCAACCAACCGCTAGCCGAATGGCGCTTCACGGTGGAACCCGAACCGGCGCTGGTCGCTTCGTTTCCGGGGCAAGGCCAAACGCTGGCGCCGGGGCAAGAGATTCGCCTGATCTTTAGCACACCAATGGAGGATGCCGAGCTGCGATCAGGATTACGCTTTGATCCACCGGTGACGGAGGTTGAGCTACAGGTTGACGAGAATCGGGTTAATCTCCGACCCGCATTGCAGGCAGCCACCACTTATACGCTCACCGTCGCTGCCGGCACTCGTGATCGCAGCGGTGTACCGCTTGCTGAAGACGTTTCCCTCACTATCCGCACGGCGAGCGCGCCACCGCTGTTGCACATCACCAGCGATCCGATCATAAGTTTCCCCGCCGACGCGCAGCCGGCAGTGACGTTAGAGCGGATGAATGTGAGCACGGTTGATGCCCAACTCTACCAACTCGATGCAACAACGCTGGTGCGGGCGATCTCGCGCCGGCCAACCGAATGGTCTAGTTTTGTGCCCGAACGCTATGGTCAGCCGCTCGTGCGGGCTTGGCGAGAGACCTTTTATGACCCGCCAGACACCGTTATGCGCAGTCTACTGCCGTTGGCAACCAACAGCGCCGGCGATCCGCTACCGGCGGGAGCATACTACTTGCGCTTGACGACCGGCAATGGTTTGCGCGTCGACCGGCTGATCCTGATTTCGGCCCTGCACCTGACAATGTTGCCAAACGGCAATGAGGTGTTGCTCTGGGTGACAAGCAGTGGCAATGGCGCACCGGTGAGCAATGTTGCGGTGAGTGTCTATGCCGGTGAAACGATGCTCGCTCGCGGCAACAGCAACGAGCAAGGGCTTTGGCGGATCAAGGCAGACGCGCTAGGCTTGGCGAGTGCCAATGCGCCGGCCCGTACCCTGATTGCGCTTGCCGAAAGCAATGGGATCGCCCTTGCCCGCGAAGACATCACCACCATCCTTCAACCACGCACCCAAGCCCTGCTAATGTCTGACCGGCTCAGCTACCGTCCGGGGGGGACGGTGCGCATTAGCGGGGTGGTGCGCGAACGGCAAGCTGATGGCCGGCTGAGCTTGCCGGCTGCCAGAACGTGCGACCTCCAACTCGACGGCCAGAACGTGCTCGACGAGCCGCGCGCCGTGGTCTGCACGGTGAACGAGAACGGGAGGCTAAATGGCAGTCTCCAACTGGATGCCCGCACAGCGCCCGGTTGGTATACGGTGCGCGTCTCCGTTGGCGATACGACGTATGCGATCCCGATCAGGGTGAGTGTGCCGGCGACCGGCGCCACCGCGCGAGTGATCCCGATCCGTCCGGCAGGGTTGGCGGTTGATGTCACCCGCGCCGATCTACCTGTCAGCGGCGCAGTAGTGAGTTGGACATTACGGATTGCCACGTTAGCCACGGCAGAACTGGATGGGGTAGATGGTGAAGTCACCGGCGCAACCAGTGAAACCCAAGCGAGTGCAGTGACTGATGCGAGCGGGAGAGCGGTGATCAGCTTGCCGGCTGACGAGAATCTGCTACGCCCGCTGCGCTACACCCTTCACCTCACGGTGGAATTGCCGGACGGCGAGCAGATCGAACGCACCACTGAGGGGGTGATCACGCCGCGCAGCCCTCGCTTGGCGATCACGATGCCCGCCGTGATCGAGCGCAACGAACGGGCAAGCGTCACCACAACCTTACGCACGGCTGATGGCCAGCCTATCGCCAATACACTGGTTGAAATCGAACTCCAGCGCAACGCTGCCGAACCGTCGCTGCTGATCCGGCGGGTGCGTACTGGGGCCGATGGGCAAGCCACCGCTGAACTCGTCACCTTAGCGCCGGGCCGGTATGAACTCACGGCGCGCGCCGGAACAGCGCTCACCCGCAAAGAGCTGTGGGTGGCGGGATCGAGCATCGGTACTGCCGAACCACGGATCATTGCCGATCGACCAACCTATGCCGTTGGCGACGTTGCCCGCCTCTTGTTCACCGGGCCAAGTGGCGGCGGAACGGCGCTGGTGATCGTTGGCCAAGGCGAAAACGCGCTGGTCAGGCAAGCGAACGCCCGCCCCGGCAATCTCATAACCATACCGATCAGCGCCGATATGGCGCCGGTGACGGCAATCACCGCCTTGATCGACGATGGCGTGCGGGTATGGAAGACTGCAACCACGATTCAGATCGACCCGCCGCCGGCGCCGTTCATCAACCTCACCCAGCGCGAAGCGTTGCCCGGCGCGACCATACCCATAACGGTCACGGCAGCCACCGATGATCTGCTGGTGATGCTGAAGCCTATTCACGCACCGCCCACGAATCTGGATCGCTGGAATAGATCGCTCTTGCCGGGGCAACCGGCAGTAGGGACACCCAGCAGCTTAGCCGGCATCGATGTCCTTGCTAGTGTGCAATCCTCCAACAACCAACACGAAATCACTGTGCGCTTACCTAACCAGCAGGGACGCTGGCGACTTGAGGTGATCGCGATCGATCCTGCCGGCATCGCTAGCAGCGCTAGCACGTTGATCGATACTAGCCAGCCGGTGGAGGCGATTGCAACGCCACTGCCGGCATTGCGGCCAGCCGATACCGCGCTTGCGACCTTGATCCTGCGGAACGTTGATGGGCAAGAGCGCACCATCCGCGCACGGCTATGGCTCAGCGGCGGCGTGTTGCTCGATCCGTTCGAGCAAACCGTGCGCGTGCCGGCTGGCGCAACGGCACCGGTGTTCTGGCAGGTGCAAGCGAATGCTTCGATCATCGGGTTGCGCTACGAAGTGATCGATAGCGTTAGCCTGCCGCCAATCGAATACGCCGTGCCGGTACGCAAAGAGGCGCAGCTCCCAGCGACGGCGCAAACGTGGGTGACGGCCAGCGCGATTGAATTGACCCTGCCCGACGGCGACAACGACGTGGCCATCGCAGCTAGCGCGCGGGCCGCCTTGGCCGATCAGGCGCAACAGCTGCTGCAAACGGCCACGCCAACGGCTGAAGCGCTGGCGGCGGCGGTGATCATTGGCCGCATGCTGGAACGTACAGCGGCCACCAACGCAGAAGCAGAGGAGTGGCGCGCGCTGAACGACCGCGCGCTCACCCAACTGCGTGCGCTGCGCAACAGCGATGGCGGGTGGGG
>FMJZ01002677.1_pt1 | contig 15780 bp, 15 predicted proteins | sample 1987881 | NCBI WGS metagenome assembly FMJZ01 (sample SAMEA4378227, study PRJEB15110) | soil metagenome | biome: soil; feature: Field; material: Soil | place: India | collected 2015-03-11 | depth 0 m | reverse complement strand
TGAGAGCAACCTTAGTTTTTGGAAGCCTGATCAAGTCGTGATGGCTGTTTCCGCTTTCAATGCGTTATCTACCCACACCCACCTTTCGGAGGCAGCCCAGAGCGTTTCCAAATCGTAATAATCACGCAGTTCTGGGCTGAACAGGTGGATTATGAAATCACCTGCATCCAACACAACCCAATTGGATAAAGGTTCACCAGAACGCCTTAACAGCATGCCGAGTTCATCTTTCGCTCTGGATTCCATCTCTTCCACGACGGCGTCAATATGCAAGGGGTTCTCGCATGTGCCGATGATGAAGAAGTTGGTTATTGGGGTCAATTGAGAGACATCCAATACGACTAAATCGCTCACTTTTTTCTCATCAGCAATTCGGCAGAAGAATTCAACCAACTCCATATCTGTCTTCGTCGTTCTCTTCGTCAATCCCTTCACCTCCGAGAAAGAGTTATTGCAGTTAATCTGTAAAGCCCATGCTTGACAATGTAGTCACACACGGCGTCTGGAGTTAGATATCGGATCGGTTCTCCTTTTCGGACTCTTTCCCTGATCATCGTGGAAGAAATGTCAAGACCAGGAATGACAAGCAAGTCAATCTTTGTCAAGTAACTTGGTGGGAGTTTCTCGCGTAGTTTTTGAGCGTCATAGCCTGGACGGGTGACAGCGATAAATCGGCACAGTTGGATGAGTTCATCGTGGCTTTTCCACGTCAGAATCTCAAGCACGGCATCAAGACCAGTGATGAAGAACAGTTCGCTTTCTTCACCAAATTGGTGTCGTAAAATCTTGACAGTATCCACTGCGTAGGATGGACCAGGTCGGTCAATTTCAACTCGCGAGACTGCAAAATATTGGTTACTGGCAGTTGCTAGGACAGTCATGGCGTAACGATGCTCGGCAGGGGTGACTTCATAAGTTTTCTTGTGAGGAGGGATGCCACAGGGGACAAAAATCACTTGAGACAAAGCGAACCGATAACGGGCTTCTTCTGCTGCAAGCAAGTGACCGTAATGGATTGGATCAAAAGTTCCACCCATGATGCCAATTCGTTCCGTGTGTGACCACCTCCGTCAGCAAAAATTTTGTCACAGCCAACACGCTAATCAATGACGGCTGCAGTAAAATCAATCAACTGTGGGTAGAGATGGTGAAAAGTTTTTGGGTCTTAGCGCCGATAAAACAATAGCAAGGATCTTAAAGCGTGATAAATATTGGGTGGGTTCAATGTTGCCCTTAGGAAAAGGGTGTGATAAAATGGCAGCGCCACTTTCAGCAGCAAGTCTCTTTGTTTTACTTGCTGCTGTCGTGTTGCTTACTCCATGAAATCGGGAGTGATCATCCTATGGCACAACAAAAGCCTAAAGCGACAGAAAAGCGATTTGAAGAAGAAGAGGAAGCCATTCTCATCACGGAGGAAGGTAAAAAGGCGTTGGAGGCGGAACTAAAGAGGCTTTTGGAACGAGAACGTAAGGAGGTATTAGAGCACATCAGGGAATCACGGAAAGTTGGCGAGTTCTTAGAAAATACCGACTACGACGACGCCAAAAAGGAACAGGCATTTATTCAGGGTCGGATTGAGGAGTTGCAGCAAATACTGAGAATCGTGAAAGTTGTGCCGAAAAGTAAAATCCCAACCAACAAAGTCGGCTTCGGTTCCATCGTTGAGTTGACGAACTTGGCAACAGGTAGGCAAGTGACTTACAGAATTGTCGGTCCATTTGAAGCGAATCCTCTGGAAGGCAAAATCTCTTACCAGTCGCCTCTGGGAGAGGCATTGTTGGATAAGCGTGTCGGGGACATTGTTGAAGTTAGAGCGCCAGCAGGTGTAACCAAATACAGGGTTGAAAAAATTAGCCGATGAAGGTCAACCTGCAAAAAGCGAACTTCTCAAAGAAAGTGTCAAGAAAAATGAAGTCAGGAGGTCGGAAGTGACGATGGCGGAACATGATCCCCTTTACTTGGATAGACTTGCAAAATTGCTCCGATGGAGAGATAAGGGGATTGACCCCTTCACTATTACTAAATTTGATTGCTCCCACTCGGCGACAGAGATCGTCTCTTCCTTTGAAAGTTTCCAAGGTCAAACGGTTCGTGTCGCTGGTAGGTTGACAGCCTTTAGGGCACACGGGAAATTGACTTTCGCCGATTTAGTTGACAATTCGGGGAGAATTCAATTGATGGTTCGGATTAACACTGTTGGTGAAGAGGTATATCAGCAATTTGGCGAACTTGACACAGGAGACATTATTGGCGTTGAAGGCGTCGTTACTAAGACGAGGACAGGTGAGGTGACAATAGAAGTTTTCAAGTTCTGGCTTCTGGCGAAAGCGCTGCGTCCACTCCCAGAGAAATGGCACGGGCTAAGAGATGTGGAAGTTCGCTACCGACAGCGTTACCTTGACTTGATTTCCAACCCGGAAGTACGCGAAATTTTTGTCAAGCGCTCCAAGATAATTCAGGCCATCCGCCGTTTCTTGGACGAACGTGGCTTCATTGAAGTTGAAACGCCGATTTTGCAACCCGTTTACGGTGGGGCATTAGCCAGACCTTTCATTACCTATCACAACGCCCTTGGCATGAACTTATACTTGCGAATTGCCCCTGAACTTTACTTGAAGCGGCTCACCGTCGGCGGATTTGACAAAGTTTACGAAATTGGTCGCAACTTCCGAAACGAAGGCGTTGATTCCCGCCACAACCCAGAATTCACAATGCTTGAAGCGTATCAAGCCTACGCCGATTATCACTATATCATGAAGTTGACGGAAGAAATGATTGCTTTCGTTGCACAAACCGTTTTGGGCACGACTACCATAGTCTATCAAGAAAACACAATTGATCTGACGCCACCTTGGCGCCGTGTTTCCTTAATGGAAGCATTAAAGGAATTTACGGGGGTTAATTTTTGGGAATTTCGCAACGACGACGAGAAGGCACGCCAAATGGGGAAGGAGTTAGGATTGTCAGTCGAGCCGACCGACCACTGGGGTCGCGTCCTTGATGAAGCACTCAAAAAGAAAGTCGTCCCAAACCTCATCCAACCGACATTCCTCATTGACTATCCCGTTGAGATTTCCCCTCTTGCCAAACGAAAACCCGATGACCCGACAATGACTGAGCGTTTTCAAGGCTTCATCGGCGGCTTAGAAGTTGCTAACGCTTTCAGCGAGTTGAACGACCCAATTGACCAAAGGGAAAGGTTCGAAATGCAACAAAAGTTGAGGGAACGAGGCGACACGGAAGCTCATCCTCTGGATTGGGATTTCGTGACGGCGTTGGAATACGGGATGCCTCCGACAGGAGGGTTAGGCATCGGAATTGACCGCTTGACAATGTTGTTGACCAACTCACCTTCCATCCGTGAAGTCATCCTATTCCCCTTACTGAGACCTGAGGAATAGCCTGCTAAATCCCTTTGCATGAACTACGCTCTTGTGGCTGTCAATTTTGCCATCGGCATTGACATCTTCCCCTCAGAGACTTATCCGACGGCGAAGATGAAAGTGTAAAAGTTTGGGAGGTGAAATTGTATCAGTAAGGTTTCTCCACACCATTGCATCCAACACCCCAACTCTCAATGTTCAAACAATTTCTGTCAACCCCTTGACAGTTGCGCAAAACTTGTCATCATATAGACAGAAGTGAGGAGAACAAGGTAGAGGTTAAAACCATCACCAACGGAGGCGAAGTGCCATGGCAAGACGCCAAGTAAGTGAATTGATGACGGAGCAAGAGGCTGCGGAATTTTTAGGTGTCCCATCTGTCGCGTTGAGTTCTTGGAGGAAGAAAGGGCTACTGAAAGCGAAGCAAATTCAAGGGCAGCGTGGAGTTTACTATGATCGGGAGACCCTCCAACGAATCAAACAAGTTGCTCAAAAACTTGCCAAGTTGGGTGTTCCATCAGCGGTCAGCGCAGTTGTTCACAAGAAAATCCCAGTCCGTTGGATGACCCAGTTACTTGGAATATCGCGCCAGCGAATTTACCAGCTGGTTCCAGGGAGCTTGACTTTTGAAAATGCCCTCTCTTTGCTTGAGAAACGTGTTAAGGCCAATCCTGAACTGAACCGAATTTACCGTGCCTTGAAAGAATTGCATCAATCTGGACAGATGTGACTGCAATGGAAGATCAAGGTGCGAAACTAAAACAGCCTCTCCTGGCCATCAGTGTTAATCGTGACAAGGTAAATCCGTGCCCACAATTTGTCGTCTTTGAGAGTTGAGCACCGACGATGCCCCAAGGAAAAGAGTGAAACTCATGAGAGGGGGATGGAGTATGGCTGAACATTTTGTCCAATTCAGAGTGGAAGGGCAAGCCGTTTACGGAATGATGCATCTGCCTGAAGGCAAGGGGAAATTCCCCGCTGTCGCACTGTGCCACGGTTTCACAGGAAACCGGATTGAAGCGCACAGGCTTTTTGTAAAGATGGCAAGGATGCTGGCTGCAAATGGTGTTGCAGCATTGAGGTTTGATTTTCGCGGCTCGGGAGAAAGCGAGGGCGATTTTGAGCAAGTGACAGTGAGCGGTGAAATTACTGACGCACTCGCTGCCCTTGACTTCCTGCGAAAACAACCAGAAATTGACTCAGACCGAATTGGTCTGCTCGGTCTGAGTTTGGGTGGATGCGTCGCTACCTGCACCGCAGCCCGTGATGGGAAGGTGAGAGCACTTGTCCTGTGGGCAGCAGTTGCGGATTTGAAAGGTTTATCTGAAAGGATGCCCCCAGAAGCCCGTGAGTCACTTGACAAGCAAGGATGGATTGACTTTGGTGGATGGAAAGTTTCAAAAGCCTTCTACGAAGATGCAGCGAAAATTGACCCGTTGCGAGAAGCGCTTCGTTACGACGGCGCAGTTTTGATTGTTCACGGAGCAAACGACCCAGTAGTTCCCGTTGACCACGCACATCGCTATCACAACGCTTTCCAATGCACAAAGCGATTGCACATTGTCCCCGAGGCTGACCACACTTTTGCTCGCCTGAATTGGGAAGAGGAAGTCATGAAAGTGACTTTGGATTGGTTTAAAGCACACCTCTAAACTGAGTTAAGTGTGTTTGTAATCGTGAGCAGATTGTTACGAAAAAAACCGAAGATTTGGATGACGAACGGCATGTGGTTTTGCTACGCTACGGGGTGAAATTGGGTTGTGCCCGAAATGAAAGAACATGGTTTGACACTTTTGAGGGCTGGTTGGTTGCTTCCAATCTCTGCTCCTCCAATTCAAGACGGCGCCGTTCTGGTGAGAGGAGACCGAATAATTGCTGTCGGAAAGTTCAGAGAAATGCCGACTGAAACTGTGTCGGTTCTCTTGGAGTTTCCTGATGGGATTTTAATGCCAGGGTTTGTGAACCCTCACACTCACCTTGAAAACACTCTCTTCGCCAACAAGATAAAACGAGATCAACCGTTTGACAAATGGTTGCTTCAAATGGTCAGGCTCGTGCGTTCCCAAAGTTTTGACGACGCTTTTGCATCGTCAATGGAAGGTGTCAAGGAACTTGTCAAGTTCGGTGTGACTTGTGTCGGCGAATTCTCACGCCTTGGCGCTTCCTTCATCGCACTTCGGGAAGCGAAATTGCGCGGTGTTGTGTTCAAGGAATTCATCTGCTTGGATGATGGTGAAGCCGAAAGGCAATTGGTGGAACTCAAAAATTGGCTTGAAACTGTAGAGCCTGACAGGGATTCGCTTTTAAATGTAGCGTTGGGACCCCATGCCCCTTACACGGTGACACCATTGGCATTCAAAAAAGTGCTGGAACTTGCAGAAAAACAAAATTTGCGTCTCTGCATCCACGCGGGGGAATCTCCTTTCGAGCGAAAATTTGTTGAGCAACGGGAGGGCATTTGGCGATGGTGGTTGGGCGGTGTCCTTCGAAACGCCCCCTTAGGTCTTTCCCCCATTCGCTACCTTGATTGGCTTGGGGTTTTGAAACCCGAAACATTGCTCGTTCACTGCGTTCAAGTTGATGATGCTGACATCGCTGTTTTGGCTGAACGAAAGGTTTGGGTTGCCCATTGCCCCCGTTCAAACGCAAATTTGAAAGTGGGAACGATGCCGCTGACGAAAATGTTGGCAGAGGGTGTCAATGTTTGCTTGGCGACGGACGGATTAGCAAGTGTTGACAGTTTGAGTCCTTTGGACGAAATTCGCTTCGCAATTAAACTTGCTCAGGAACATCCAAAAATTTACCCTTCCCTACCTCCAAACCGTTGGCTTCGCATGGTCACTTTGGATGCAGCGGCAGCATTAGGGGTTGACAAATTTGTTGGTTCTTTGGAACAAGGTAAACAGGCTGATATTGCGGTGTTCCGCACAAGTTCTAAAGTCAAGGAGCCATTTGAAGCGTTGTTGTTCGGAGCAAAAGAAACGGCCTTGACAATGATTGCTGGGAAGGTGCTCAAAGGCGACAGCGAACTCCCTTGATTTCCGCCGATTGAAGTTCCGCTTCTTCACGCTTCAACCATGTCTGGACAAGTTCTTCTATCTCGTTTTCGCTGAACTCGTGGGCATCGTAAAGTCCTGCCTTTCGGCGCTGTATAAAGGCTTCGTAAAGGATGATTGCAGTAGCGGCAGCGACATTAAGGCTATTGGCGAATCCGACTTGAGGGATGACAATTCTTTCATCTGCCAACTTTCTTGCTGTTTCCGAAACTCCATGTCCTTCGTTCCCAAACACAATTGCAACCTTACCAATGTAATCAACTTCGGTGAATTCCTTTGCTGTTGGGTCAACATGGGTGCAGTATATGCTAAACCCCAACCCTTTCAATTCGTTCAAGCAATCTTCAATTGTCGGGTGCTGTATAACTGTCAACCATTTGTGGCTACCTGCTGAAGTCCTTTTGTCAAGAACGATCGGGCGAACGCCACGGTGAACGACATGAATGAATTGAACTCCGACAGCATCACATGTCCTGCAAATTGCCGAGATGTTCCTTGGGTTCTCCAAGTCCTCCAACACAACCCTCAAACTCGGTTGGCGCCGGCGAGCGATTTCTTGCATCTTCTGCATCTTCTCTTCCGAGACCATCACAAACATCACCTTACCTGTGCAGCAAGTTTTCAAGTTACCCTTTCGGATTTGACAAAATGCCCGTTTACGGGTTCAGAAATTCAACGGGGGCATAATCGTCCGTCAATATTAGCACATCCCTGAAGGGAATCGGTTTCAGGTAAAGGTCAGCGGCGTAATCGGGCAATTTTGCGATTTTGACCTTTCCCTCCTCCACCATCTCTTTTGCTCGCTTGACCAATTCTTGTGTTGAAAGTTTCATTGGCTTGCGAGTGGCAATGGCGATTAAGTTTCGCCTGTCGTAGAGCCAAGGCATCTTCCGATACTCTACAGGGAAGATGTAAATTTCGGGAAAGACGGCTCTCATCGTTTTCAAGATGGAACGAGTGACTTCCGTTCGGAAACCTTCCAGCCGTCCGACGAGATTAAACACAACGACTCCGTCTTCTGTTAAGCGAGATTGCGACAGCCACCAAAATTCCCTCGTGGTAAGGTGGAAAGGTAAAGTCACTTCGTATCGGCTGCCGAAATATGCGTCCAGTATGATGATATCGTATCGCTCCTTCGTTTTGCGCAGATAAACCCTGCCGTCTTCAATGACAACTTTCATTCGTTCATCCTCACGGAAGTCGAAAAACTTTTCCGCCACTTCTTTCACCACTGGGTCAATTTCTGCGGTGTGGATGACCATTTGAGGGTAATCCTTGTGAAACTTTTTCTGAGCTGTTGCTCCGCCAAGCCCGATGAATAAAACTTTCTTCGCATCGGGTTTGAAAAGCAAACACAGGTGCAGGTAATCTGTGTAAGCGAAGACAGCCCTGTCTGGGTCTTTCAAATCCATTGCACTTTGGTAACTGGCATCAAACCTGAGGTATCGGACATTTTCAACATCCTCCACGATGATGCGATGGTAAAGGCTGTCACGGCGGTAAATTACCTGTGCAACGCTCAGTGACGCAACCAAAAGAGCCAAAGCCAGAAGCCAGTAAAAGTGAACTCTGCCAGAGCGACGTGATATTGACAATGTTCCTGCGATGAAGCACAAGATGGCAGCGAACAAAGTTGCACCGGTCGTCTGCATTAGCACAGTGCTCACCCCCCATTTGGGCAGTAAGAAGAAGGCGCAACCCAAAGTTCCGACAATGCTTCCCACAGTTGAGACAGCGTAAATGCTCCCAGCAGTCCGACCTGCTGTTTCCACTCCTTTGGACGCAATGCGAATGAGATAGGGTGAGACCGTTCCCAAAAGGATTGACGGGGCAGCAAACAAAATTGTTGCAGCTAGGAGCACCCCATAACGCCCAGCTATGCGTTCAAAAACATTTTCCACAGGCATAGGGACACCACCAACGCCGATAACTGTTTCTTCCGGGAACAGCCATTTGGTCATTGGGGATATGAATCCGATGGTGATGGCTGCAAGAATCAGCAAGATACCCAATCCATTTGGTGTTGGGAACCTGTCAGCAATTACGCCGCCGAGGAAGTAGCCGATGCTTAAACCTGCAAGAAAAACGCTAATGACGCTCGCCCAAGTTATAGCGCCACTTCCAAAGTGAGGCGCTAAAAGCCTTGCACCACCAGCGATTTCAAGCACCATAACGATAGCACCGCACAGAAACGCAATGAGCCAGATCATCGTTCGTTCACCACGATTAGTTTGAGTATGTTGAAAGTGGACTGATGACAACTGTCACCGTCGGCTAATGTTAGCGTCGTTAATTTCAGCCACAGCGTAAGCGTCAAAAAAGAGGTCATCGGTTTGAGTTAACCCTTTTTCAAACCTAAAACTGGCAGCACATGCAACCATCGCAGCGTTGTCCGTGCACCATTTTAGAGGTGGCAATGCAAGTTGCCATTTGTGACGATTCGCAAGTTTTGATAACTTTTGACGCAATCTCCGATTAGCGGCAACTCCACCGACGACGGCTACTCGCTCGGCGTCCGTTAGTTCCGCAGCATGCTCCAAATTGCTCAAAAGCATGTCAACAACTGCTTCTTGAAAACTTGCTGCGATGTCGGCAACAGTTGGGTTCGGTTTGCGTTTCAATCGCTCTTCCATTCCCTTCAAGTAACGAACAACAGCCGTCTTTAAACCTGCGAAGGAAAAGTCAAGGGACGGTGTTAAATCGGCTCGCGGGAAAGCAATTGCGTTGGGGTCACCGTTTTCAGCAGACTTGTCAATGACAGGACCGCCAGGGAAGCCAAGTCCTAACGCTCTTGCTACCTTGTCAAAAGCCTCTCCTGCTGCATCGTCTCTGGTTTGCCCTAAGACCTCGTAGTCGCCGACATCTTTAACCCCAATTAATTCCGTGTGTCCACCTGAGACCAACAGGCAAAGAAATGGAAAACTCCACTCCTGCGATTCTTCGGTCTCCACATCCCTTAGGAACACTGAGAAAACATGCCCTTCAAGATGGTTGATGGGAACGATAGGAAGGTTGTGAGCCAACGCAACGGCTTTGGCGAAACTGACACCGACAAGCAACGAACCAATTAATCCTGGGCGATTAGTGACGGCTATAGCGTCCAAATCACGCCAACTAACTTTGGCGTCGGAGAGCGCCTTTTGGACAACAGGGGCAATGAATTCCATTTGCTTTCGTGAAGCGATTTCAGGCACGATGCCTCCAAAAGGTTCGTGCGATTTCGTTTGGGTCAAAACGACATTGGAACGCACCCGAACTTTGTTTTCAACGACAGCCGCTGAAGTTTCGTCGCAAGAAGTTTCAATTCCCAACACCAACATTTCCATCACCGCCAGAAACAAATCACTGTAAAGTTGGCATTAAAAGTGAAATCTCCAGCACTTGTAGGTCAGGCTCAGCGACAAGTTCAATTTCCCTTGAACCGCATTGAGGGCAGACAGGTTCGTGGTCGTGAGGGGTAAAAGTTGAACCACATTGGGAGCATTTTGCTTCTGGCGGTGCTTCCTCAATGATCAACTCTGTCCCCTCACTTGCTGTCCCTTGAGAGAAAAGGGTGAACAATTCACGGAACGCTTCCGAATCAACCCAATGAACTCCTCCCAATCTGACCTTGACAGATTTTACTCCGCTCGCCCCTTGCTCCTTCACTGCTGCTTCCAAAGTTGCTACTAATTTCCGTGCCAATTGACTTTCGTGCATGACTTCTCACCCCAGCAGTCTAACCTTGTTTGACAGAAAGAATGCACCAATGAGTTTATCACGCTAAGGCAAATGTCTCACGAAAATGAAAACTTGTCGGAAAGGATGAAGAGCGAATGGATTAACGGATGGAAGGGACAGCAAGTTAGATACAGCAGAGAAAAGCGTTAGGACGGCTTGATGGGACATTCGCTATCATGAGGTGAAGGATTTTTGTTTGTATCAGGCGCTGACCTGATTCTGTTCGGGTTCGGGGATTTGGGTTGTTTGAACCAAATGTTTAGCGCTGGAGAACAGGCTCACTGCCTCAGTCTCTTTTGGGTTGTAGCGAGCGAATTTGATTAAGTCGCTCAAAATCAGGGTGTGATACAAAATTCTTTGCTGCTCCCTTGTCAGTTGATTTTGAAGCATAGACAGCAAATGCCAAGTTGGCAATTCAAGGGCTGGAACTTGGAAACGGTCACGCAAGTAACGGCGCAGCCCGAAAGAAAGCAAAATGAAGGAGCGCTCAACTTCACCTTGCCGATACAATTGTTCGGCTCGTTCAATAGTTTGAAGAGCCAACAGGTGGGGAGGCAAAGGCGGCTTGCTCGTCGCTTTTTGCCAAGAACTCCACACAGTTTGAATTCCCCACCAGACCGCTTTACTGATAAGCCAAATAGCTGCCAATGTCACAAAAAATCCCAATAGCAATAAAGCGATTGACAAAGGGCTAAGGGGATAAGGCATTGGGGCTTTAGCAGGGCGAGGTTCTTTAGCATCGGGAGGCGCTAATGGTATGACCTCAATATCCACAGGGTTGGTCCGAACGAGGCTCCGTCGTCCTTCCGTCTCGCATGTTATGGACATCGGAGGGATTGTCAACTTACCCAGTTGGTAAACAGCAATGTCCCATTCAGCACTGAAAGCCATTATGCCTGGCAATTCGCTTGGTTGCTTTTGTGTTGGGTAGCGATGTAAAACCTCAAATGCACCGAAACGAGAACTTGCGGGGAATTTGACATTCGTTGTCTCAGAAGCAAAAACCGTCACCTTGTATCGGATCGGATCTCCGATAAGGCAAGAACGGGGGAACGCCTCCGCTCGCGCTCTTATTTCTTGCGCCCCCAATGGACAGTTTATCAGAAACAGCAGCAATATCAACACGCCTTGACGATCAATTCTTTTCATACACAACACCGTCCATTAGGACCAATGGGGCTACATCCAAAATGTGCTTTCCGTAGCCCGTGAAGGCTGTGATAACAGCTGGCGAGGACAAATGGACAGGCAAATCTGTTGTCAATCCTCGTCCCTCATCAGAGTTTATCTTCAAGGTCAAGAGTTTTTTGGAGTTAGGCTGCCACACTAGCACCCCGTAGCGAAAGCGGAGATGCGCTTTTCCTCTCAACTGAACCGAGACATATATTCGTTCGGGCTTTTGGGAAACAAAGCGAGTAAGGTTAGATGGGTCTAAACTGATTTGAGTTATGTCAAGTCCAGCAAGCAATGAACGAGGTTCGATCTTTCGGTCAGGCTGTATGGTTAACGGTAAAGGTTCAGCGAACAATTCGTTGGTTCGGATGAAACTTTTAAGGAAACGCCAGGAAAGGGGCAATTGTTGGGTGCGGTAGCATTCCAAAGCATCCCATTTTTTCTGTCTCATATCCTGCGACAGAGGCAAGTGATACCAACGGGCTGTCAGAATGAGGTCAGATGGTGGAAGCAATTCAAGGGATGGATAAAATCCTTGAGGGCGAGGGAACTCGCCGTAATGGATAAGAAACTCCAACACCAGCGGCATTTGGTTCAATCGCTTTTCCGAAACAAGTTGAAACAGCGAAGACCATCCTAAACTACACACAACTGCGTGAACGGGATGGTCGTCGTAGCGGCTTGGTAAAACAACGGTTGTCGGTTGAAACTTTTCCAAGCAATCAGCTAGTGTATTGACAAACTTATCATTGCCGTTCAACAACCAATCAGTAGCCAAAGTCCTTTCAGAGAAACCGAGGAAGGTGACCTGTTCTGGTGTCAATCCCAATCTTCTCATCGCTGCCAATGTTTCTGCTTGGCGCATCTTAGCGTATCTCATTCGGTCTTCGGGTTTGATTTGAACCTCGTGGAGTTTCAAGTGGATGGATGTATCAAAGCCGTCGCCGTTTGTGACCACAATCACGAAGGGAGTGATGCCCCGTCGCAACAGCCGTTGGATTAGCCCAGCACATCCCAAAGTTTCGTCATCAGGGTGGGGTGAAACTATAGCAACTCGGTCACCAAACTTTGTCAAGGGGATGGGAAGGAGGAAGGACTGAGTGGTTTGCAATTGCTTTTGGTAAAGGAGCAAGTTTGCCCAGTGAACGCTTGGGAGCGCTGCTATCCCCAATAAAGCAAACCAAAAAATCCCTCGCCAGACCCTTTTTCGTCGTTTCCATTTTCGGCTCAAAAATATTGGTTTGCGATTTCGGCTTTTACGCTTTCGTCGCAAAATTCTCATCGCTTTCAGCCACCATCCATTTGCGGATTAGTTCTCGGAAACGATTGATATTGGCTTTGAGTTCTGTTATACTATCGCCGCCGAATTTTTCCAAGACGGCATCAGCAAGAACCAAAGCGACCATTGCTTCTGCTACAATCGCGGCAGCAGGGACTGCACAAACATCTGAGCGCTCAACATGAGCACGAGCAGGTTGCAAAGTCCTCAAATCAACCGACGGCAATGGGTTGCGAAGGGTTGAGATAGGTTTCATCGCACCACGCACCACAATTCGTTCCCCGTTGGTAATTCCGCCTTCAAGACCACCCGCATTGTTAGACGCTCTCGGAAAGAACCTCCAATTGGAGGCGTCAGGATTAGGGGCAAGGAACGGGTCATGAACTTGGGAACCGAATTTTCTCGCTAATTCAAACGCTTTACCTATTTCCACGCCCTTAATTGCAGGGATGCTCATGACTACTTGTGCTAATCGTCCATCCAACTTTCTGTCCCAATGAACATGGCTTCCCAAGCCTATTGGCACGCCCTCTGCTATGACTTCAAAAATGCCTCCTAAAGTTTCACCTTCACCTGCCGCCTTGTCAATCAGTTGCTTCATCGCTGTTTCTGCTTCCTTATCCAAGCATCTAAGTTCTGATGAATCCGCCCGTTCCTTGATTTCTGTCAAGGGTAGTTGAGACGCATCTAAGTTGATACTTACATCGCCGATAGCAACTACATGGGAGGCGATTTGAATACCGAGTTCAGTGAGCAATTTTTTGGCAACGGCGCCAGCAGCGACTCGCGCTGCTGTTTCGCGAGCGCTTGCTCGTTCTAAAATTGAACGGATGTCTTTGGTCAAATATTTGACTGAACCTGCTAAATCGGCGTGACCTGGGCGTGGGGTAAAGAAAGAACGCAATTTTTCACTGGGGACAAATTCGTCAAGCGGTTCAGGCGACATTGACAGGCGCCAATTTTCAAAATCTCGGTTCTCAATCAGCATTGCAATAGGGCTACCTATCGTAACCCCATGGCGGACGCCGCAGAGGAACTTGACAGAATCACTCTCAATTTTCCGCATCCTTAATCCGCGTCCGTAACCCTGCTGGCGCCGCTTCAAGTCACGGTTAATGTCTTCAGGCGTTAAAAACAACCCTGATGGTATACCTTCAACAATGACAATCAAAGCAGGTCCGTGAGACTCACCAGCAGTAAGTAAACGCAATTTCACAAACATTGGACAACCCTCCAGTGACAGCAATTTTGCCATCGCTGTCGTTAGAGGGTTAGCCTCCGAGTTCAACAGGTGTGATTTCCGCTGCTCTGACAATTCTTGGAGTCACAAAGATGACGAGGTTCTTCTCTTCTATATCGCGGGCTTTTGTCTTGAACAACGAACCAATGAAAGGTAACCTCGCCAGTAACGGAACTTCTCGGTTGGCTGTGCTGTTTCTTGATGTAAGCAATCCACCGATGGCGAAACTTTCTCCATCGCGAACGCGAACGAGAGCCGTGGTGTAAGTGCTCGTAAATATGGGAATTGTTCCTCCAGCAGGGTTTTGGACGAATCCAACGATGTCCTCAACTATCGGCGTGATGTAAACGGTCACGGTGTTGTCGGCGTTGATGAAGGGAACAGCAAAGAGTGTTATGCCGATATCGAAGATTTCAATGTAAGTGGTCGTGCGAGTGATTAAACCGTCGGTGTAAGTTTCCTGAATTATGACGGGGCGTTGAATTGTAGAGTTAAAAATGACTGGCAACCCGTTGATGGTAAACGCCCGTGGCGCTTGAATAACTTTTCCTCTGCTTCGTGTTAAAAGCGCACCAATAGTTACTGACAAGTTGCCTCTCACGAACCCAATATTAATTGTCCCCTCGGGAGTTGTCAAGCCAGTCACTACGGTGACTTCCCTTCCCGCTACAGACCAATCAAGCCCGTAAATGTCTTGAAGAGTTCCGTTAACCTCAACGAATTGCGATTCAATTTCAACTTGGTCTGGTGGGACATCTATCTCCGTGAGAATGTCCCTAATTTCTTGAATGGCTTGAGGAGTTCCTCTTACGAGCAAAACATTCTGGGTCGGGAGCCCAATAATTTGCTGGATGCCTCCGATGAAGGCACCGAGGAACGCACCTCCAAAGCCTAGCCCACCAAATCCGCCAAATCCACCTGGTATCCCACCAAATCCAAATCCCCCCAAGCCTCCCAAGCCGCCTAAGCCTCCACCAGCGAAACCTGCTCCAAAGCCACCTGGGAGGAACTGTCCTGCACTTTCAGGACCATTTGGTGATTGGAGGGCTGGGACAGGACCTATGCCAGTTGTAATTGGGATTGGAGTTAGCTGGGTAGTGGGAGGAACTGATGGATTGCCTGAAAAGACCCAAGGTGTAACTTGTTGATGCTTTCCCCGATAAGATAGCGAACCGCGAGGGGTGCGACGACTGGCAAAATCTTGCAGCATTATCTGATAGGGTGAAATCCCTTGTATCGGAATACCTAACAGGAAGCAAACATCTGCAACAGGGATGTATCGGAGTTTTATGGTTTCCGTGACGATAGGCACGCTTTCAAGTCGCTGTTGTTGCTCCTCAGGAGATAGAATGCGGGGAGGGGTAGGCAAGGCAGGTTTCTCTTCTTTAGTCTCTGTTGGTTTAGGTTCAGGAACTCGGCGTGTGAGGATGTAAACCCCACGCTCATCACGGCGCCACTGCAAACCCGCTTGCTGGGCGATATAATTGAGCACCTCGCTTACACGACAGTTCTTTAACCTGAGCCGTCCAATTGGGAGTGCCAAAATGTCAGGGGTTGCAGAAAAATTCACTTGAGCCTCATTAAAGAGCAACTCCAGAACGGCTCCAACAGTGGTAGCATCAAAGTCTAAGGACAGAATGATAGGGTCATCCTCTGGCTGACTGAAAGGTTGAACCATTCCTCCTACAAGCGTCAGCAAAATTGTCAATCCACACAACAAGCCCCACAATCTACTTCCTCGGTGCATGACAATCCCCCCACATTACAGTTAGTTGTGACTTTTTTAGGCTTATCTTACCAACCGCCTCGGCCTCCTCGGCCGGCTCTGCCACGACTTCCTCCACCTAAGCCGCCTCCACCTAAGCCTCCTCTACCCCAACTTCCTCCTCCACCTAAGCCGCCTCTGCCCCAGCCTCCGCCTCCCCATCC
>FMJZ01009309.1_pt1 | contig 15794 bp, 33 predicted proteins | sample 1987881 | NCBI WGS metagenome assembly FMJZ01 (sample SAMEA4378227, study PRJEB15110) | soil metagenome | biome: soil; feature: Field; material: Soil | place: India | collected 2015-03-11 | depth 0 m | reverse complement strand
GTAAAGGAATAAGAAACCAAAGTGCTGCGTAAGATAATGCCCAGCAAAGAGCGCCGGAACAACCAAGTAACCTAAAAAGGATGTAAGAGCGTTCTTCATTGTACTTACCACCTAGTAGTTATCTTTCCATCGGGAGAATAAACAGCAAGAGCCCTATCAAACTTAGGATCAGCTTCATTTGAAAATCGCGCGTCCATCTCGCTTAGCACGTAAAGCTCTTCACCAAGAAAAGCCGCGAACTCACTAAGCTTTTCCTCATCCTTAGTAAGGTCCAAATCGCCATACCAAATCTTTCCGCGGTTTTTCGTACAGAGGTTCGCGTTGAATACAGCGATGTTGTCAGGATACTTTTCTCGGTACGCGCTCTTTGAGAAGTGCATCATCCTGCCATTCTCAAAGAACTTAAAACTGTCAGACATACTTAAACTCCTTAAGCTCTCTCTTGTACATAGCTTGAGCGCTGTCTTCTTCGAGTGAAGCTAAGTACTTCTTCTGATCATCAATCTGACGGCGCAGCTCATCGATCTTGTCCTTGGTTAGGTTCCACATTGCCATCTGGAGCAGGCGATCGTAATCAACGAACTCATTCTTCAACAGCAGAGCGATGAGGTCTTCCTTCTTCTTGTTCTTGAAAGAATCAACGTTGTCAAGGTAGAAGAGGATAAAGCGAAGCTTCTCGTTCATCCAGCGAATAGCTTCAGTGGTTTCCGCGATAAGCTTCTGGCGTCGGTCCTCGTAGCGCTCAAGGCGCCAACCTACGAAGCGCTCGATGATATCCTCAACGCTGTCAAAGCGCTCAAGAACACCGTCCTCGTTCCAAAGAGTAAGGTTTTCGGTATCGCGAGCAACCAATTTGAACTTCTTGTAAAGCTCCTCATTGTCAAGAATCGTGGTGCTGCGTGGGCAGCTTACAACGAACTCAAAGCCTTCCTCAGTAGAGCGATCCTCAAAATCCTTGATGAACCCAGAATCTTCAAGCTTCTTGAGATGGTCCTTGTAAGGATCAAGATAAACACCAACCGGAAGCTCAGTGATCTTGATGGTCGTGCTGTTCACAACCTCAAGCTTTCCAGTGATAACTACCTGCCCGGTTTCTGCGTTGCGTTCAACGGTTCCAGTAAAGTTCTTGAACCAAGGGATAAGCGCTCCCTTCTTGAGCTGCTTGCCCTCAACCACCTTCAAGCAAGCATCCCGAACTTGCTCTGGATGGTAGTTCATGATCAAACATGCATGGCCGGTTCCAGTCCCCTGAGCACCGTTGATGAGCATCATTGGCAGCAATGGGATGTAGAACTTAGGTTCGATCTTCTCACCATCCACAACGTGGTGCTGGAGGATTGAATCATCTTCCTTCTTGAACAACTGACGGAAGTAAGGAGAGAACTTAGTGAAGATATAACGACCTGCTGCTGCTTCCTTAGTTAGGCGGGAGCCAAACTGACCGCTTGGAATGAACACATTCATGTTGTTCGTCCCGGTGTAGTTGCACGCCATACCAATGATTGTGCTCTCCATCGAGCCAGTGCCATGGTGGTAATCGGTTGCTGCGGCTACTTGAGCTGCAAGGCGCTCAACTTGAATCTCACCAGCGCTCTCTCCACGCAGCTGAACACCATAAACTGCCTTGCGCTGCGAAGGCTTCATTCCATCGAAGAGGAATGGAATAGAACGAACGTTATCGTACAACGAAAACTCCTTGAACGCTGAGTTCATGAAGTGCTTAGTGCGAATTCGACGGTTTAGAGTCATGCTTTGGGTTGATTGCTTAGACATGGTCTATTATATCCTGAAAATGCGCAGGTAAAAACTGAAGTTACTTCCTGAAGAAGCTTGAAACGCAGCTGCTGAAGATGGTTGTTCCGAAGAACAAAACAAAGTTCAAATAGATGATAAGGGCAGCAGATATGAACGTCGCGGCGGTAGGTGAGAGCCCAGAGAACATCGCCATGAATGATGCCGAATAAGCTAAGACAGCAAAAATGACGAAGCTAAAAATGATGAAGACCAAACCAAAAGCAAACTTTAGAAACTTCATGGCTTACCTAATGTAGATGGGACCATTTCCTTTGGGACGGTGTGGGCAGTCAGCAATTCTTCCCATGCAGATAGAACCGCAGCAGCCAGCAACAGTGCCTTGGTTTTCTGCTCTGTACTGCGCCCAGCGCTCGGCTTCAGCCTGACGCTCAACGTAACGGTAGTTTTCAGAAGTAGAAATTTCGCCAATCTTGCGAAGGCGCTCTAGCTCACTAGAATAGAATCCCATTACTTGATGTCCTTCTCTTTTAGTCCCGTAGACTGAGTTCCTTCAACGAAAAAGATGCTACCGTGCCATGACATGTAAGTATAGCCCAAGTATCCTGCAATCTCCTTTAGCGTTGACATCTCATAGGTATGCGCCTTGAAAGGGGGAACTAGGGTGTTCTTAAAAGTTGGGGGATTTGCTTTTAGCTTTGAAGCAATTTCACTCTTGTTCAGCTCAGCTATTGCTTCAGCAAGTTCCTTCTCTAGGCGCAGAACTTTAGCTGCAGCGGAAGAAGGTGATGACTTTGCTTTTGATTTCTTTCCTGATGCATGGGGTGTCCATGCTTCCCAATTTTCTGATTGATTGTCGCTCATGCTGCCTCCAGGATAAAGTCTTCAAAGTTGGTGGCTGGTGTTTCCAACCAGCTCTTACGATCATCAGCGCGCTGACCATTGAATGCAAGATCAATGGCGTCCTTATCCTCCTTGTCGCGCATCTCAATGGCAAAGAGGTAGTTATCCATGTTCTCAAAGTAACTCTTAAACTCAGCAGCTGAACTGGTCCCAAGTCCCTTGTAGTACTTGTGATTCCATCCGGTGAGCTTGCTACCTTCCTTCTTCATCCAAGCGTGAAACTCGCGCTCAGTGAAGAACTCAAGCACCTGCTTGTTCTTGAGGGTGACCTTAAGAAGTGGGGTGCGGAACACCGTGATAACGCCCAGCGTGAAGAGCTCTGGCCAGAAGTGGTCAAAGAGGTTCATGAGCAGACCGCTAATGTGCGCTCCATCAACGTCAGCGTCAGTGGTGAAGGCAATGCGTCCAAAGCGAAGTTGGGCGATAGAGGTTACCTTCTCACCTAGCTTCAACCCAGTGATGGTAAGAATCTTCTTGATCTCTTCATTCTCTAGAATGCGCTTAGTGTCCTTCTCACGAACGTTCAGTGGCTTACCGCGCAGTGGAAAGCTAGCGATGTATGGGTTCTTGCCTCGACCAGCTTGAACTGCCTTTGCAGCAGAATCACCCTCAGTCAAGAAGAGGATGCACTTGTGGCGATCCTTCTTCTCAAGCGCGTCAGAGAACTTTTCAACGCGGCGAGGATCAGTCTTGTCAGTATCCTTGTTTAGCTTTCGCAGCTCCTTAAGCTCCTCAGCCTTAGCCTTAGCTTCAGCCCAGTCAAGGATAGATTGAATGATGCTCGACTTGACGATCTTGTTGATCATCTTATCGGTAACCGTCCATGAAGTCTTATAGTCCTTGACTTCAGTAATCAGATCTTCCTTAGTTTGACTTGAGTAGCGTGGGTTAACCATCTGCGCGTCAATGAACAACACCATGTGCTGGCGCAGCTCAGATGGCTTGATGTCAACCTTATGCTTCTTCTTGATGAACTCACGAATGCGTTCCCAGATCTGCATCCCAACGTAGAGAATGTGGGTACCGCCGATCTTTGTGTGCGTTCCGTTAACGAACGATACGTGCTGAAAGCCATCCTCGCTGTGCGCGACACCAACCTTCCAGTGCTCAGTTTCATCATAAGCGTAGTCTGCTTCAGCGCCCACAAACATCTCGATATAGTCCTTGAAGGAGCGCGTCATAACACGAACACCATTGAAGTAAACCTTCAAGTGCGTGTTAACAGCTGCCACTTGATAGACTCGCGCAAGCAGCATGTTCATGTTGTCATCGTCAATACCCGCCATCCCTAGCTTCTCAAAGTCGGGATAGTAAGTGATGCGCGTAAATCCCTTTGATCCTTCAGCATCAGTGACTTTGGCTGGCTTTCGATCTTGAGAGTGATCCTCAAAGATCATCTTGAACTTTTTCTTGCCATCGCACGTCTCGACGATGAACTTGTGCGAGAAGATGTTGGTTAGCGCAGCACCCTCACCGTTCTGACCAGTGAGCATCGCTTCATCTTCATCATCGAAGTTAGAACCGGCGCGCAGCTCGAAGATCATCTCAGGTACCCACTGATCGTACTCGCTGTGCTTGACGACGGGGATGCCACCATTATCAAAGATGCTGATCTCACCCTTGCTCTGATCTACCTCAACACGGATGGTATCAAGGTGCTTGCCCTCGGGGCGCTTGCTGTGGTCAGCCGAGTTAGAGATGACTTCATCGAAGAGCTTGAGGAAACCAGGATTGTAGGTTACCTCGCGACGAACCATCGTTACGTCATTAGCGCTCTTAACGCTAGGAATATACTCCATCGCGGTGTGGGGCGTGATGGAACCGATGTAGCGCCCTGGGCGGAGAAGAACGTGCTCAACTTCTGAGAGCTTGCGGTACTTCTGCTCAATTGTCTTTTGCTTTACCATATAGCTTTTGCTTCTGTTGGGAATGGTTTATTATATAATCAGGTTTAACCTGAGTAAACTAAAGAAGCAGGTTGGTCTTACGCCTTTTCCTTGTGCGAGATCCAGTCCAAGATAAGCTGCTCTGTTCGAACATCGCCAATTGCGCGGGCAGCAATCAGGTGTCGTTGATCTACATCATTGCTGTTGTAGATGTCGAGCAGCAGCTCTGCCTCCTTCATTGGGCGCACAACGTCAATCTCATCCTCGATGACGTTGTTGATCGCAGCGATGGTATTCTTCGCAAGAATCCTGTGGAAAATTGTTTGCATGTTTCGACAGCCCCCTAAGATGATATACTAGTTATAGAAAATCAGCGCCTGTTCTTCTTAGCCAACCAATTACGCAGGTCCTGGGCTTGCTTCTTGTAACCAAGAAACTCCGCGCAGATCAAATGGCGCTCATCAAGATCATTGCTCTCATAGATGCGCTTTAGAATCAGCTTATTCTCTTCGTTTTCTCCGGCAGCGGCCTCACCCTGCTCTTCAATCAGGATGTCCATGATCGTAAAGCTGGTCTCGCCATAGAGACGCTGAATAAGAAAGTTCATTCTTCGTCCTCATAAAGTTCTTGAGCAAGCTCGGCAAGAGTCATGCTTCGCAGCTTACCCCTAGAAAACCAATCATGGTCAAGCGCGTAGTTCTTTGCCCACTCAAAGGCTTGCTCATGCGCCTTTTGTGCGTTAGCTCTAATAGCATCGCTGTTCTCAAGATTTAGTCCGCGCAAGTGACGATGAGAAGAGATGAGCATCTTTAGAAAGTGATCAGCCGCAAATTGCTCACCGCGCTCGCCGTGAATCTCGATTGCGTAATCACGCAAAAGTCTCTGTAGATCTTCTTCCATGCTTACTTCACCTCAGCTTCTTCAAGAGTAATGCGCTTGATTCTCCATGAGCGGTTAACCTTTTTCTGGTGTGTGTCTTCCATCCAGCGAAGCATCACGTTCTTAGCTTGTTCATAGGACGAACTCATGTGGCTGTTCTGACCACCATTTTTCCAGTAGTACGTTCCAGACCAATGAGGAATCGGTAGAAGTCGCCAAATTTGAACCTGATAAAGTGCTTCTCCATCAGCGTTCAAGAACATTCTAATCCTAAATTTTGTCATGATTACTTCTTCTTTTCGTTCATGTACTTCAAGCTTGACGCAACGTAATGCCCAACGCGCTTCATGAACTCCTTCTTGAAACCGAACATCACGTCGTTGTCGATGTCCCACCAAAAGTTAGTGCGGGAATAATTGCCATGATCGTAGTCGATCTCAAAGCGAACCGCTTCCTTCGTGTAAAAGCGCTTCACTGCCCGATCTTTTGTCGAAGCCCTAAGAACTTTCAGGTAGTCCACGTACTGCGCGAACTCTTCATCAGTGAACGCCGACCACACGCGAAGAGGGGTATCACCTTCCTTGATTTCATCGACGATACGGCACTTCCAGTTGTCCGCTTTAGCTTCAATTCGCCGGAATGAGGCAGGAAGCGCGCCAAACTCGAACTCAGCTGAGCCCATGTACTCAAAACTGACCGCTTGGGACAGTCGCGTATCTTCTGAAGCGAGTGGCGTTTGAATCTCACCGCGCTGAATGTGGCAGGGTTCGCGCATCTCAGTTTCTTTCTTTGCTAGTAAGGTTGGTTAGTTCCATGTAGAAGTGAAAGTACTTCTCCATTCGAGCCATATCTTTCTCTGAAACTCCCTTTAGTCGACGAATGTCTGTGTTGTGGCGCAGGTCAGCAATCTTGACCTTGATGGAGTCAGGATTCGACTTCACCTTGTTCTTGTACTCATCGTAGGTTTCACCAGGAACCTTCGTCAAGCAACGGATGCCCTCGATGATTCTATCCGTGAAACCCATCTCCCGAAGTTCAGCGTAGGTGACACCGCAGTCCTCGACCATGTCATGACCAAGAGCGATGCACTGTTGCTCCTCATCAGCGTTCTCCAGGAGGTGCATGACCGCGATCGGGTGAAGGATGTACGGGTTACCACCCTTGTCAAACTGATTGGCGTGCCGATTCGTAACAAGAACCAGCATCTTGTTCAACAGCTCACCCTTCTTGAACCCAGTCACTTGTCATACTCCTCAAAGTCGTGGGCACTTGCTTCATCATATTCTCCCTCGGCATAACCCTCTTGATACGCATCGCGCCAGACGTGCTCAATCAGAATACGAGCCTGATCTTCAGGCATCCCACCCTTGATCATCGCTTGGTAAGCCGCAGTCGCACGGTTCAGCTTCAGCTGCTTTTCCGTATCTTCAGTGTTCCAATGAAACGAAAGAGTAAGAGAATTCATGACTATCTCCATTAAACAAGTTCATTATATCATGAACCTGTTGTTTGTAAACAGGTAAATTGTAACAGCGGCAATAAATATGTTACATTTTCAGGAGATAAAATGCGCGTTTCTGATCTTTTTGAGGCAATAAGCAAGGCTCCGCGAAACAAGCGCGATGATAAACAGGTTCGCAAGGACTACATTCGCTGGAAGCAGTTGGTAAACATGCCAACTAAAACGCTTAGAAGGTTCCTTGGGTCTGAAGAAGGAAAAACAGCAGGTCTTACCCGCAAGGAAGCTAAGAAAGCAGGTGGGATAAAAACAGGTCGTAGCTCAGGATACGCTATCCTGCGCATGAGGGAGAAACCGTTCGCAGAATGGACAAGTGAGGATGTCAATTGGATGTATCGTCAAATCTCATTCATCTCACGAATGCGCGGGGTCGAAGGAGCATGGTCAACGCGCAATAAAGACGGAAAGCTTATTCCATCAAGAAAGCTAAAGAGTCTTTGGGTGTGGGGTCATATTCCAAAAGGTCATCCTCCTGGAAAATATAGAGTGCTTAGTGAAGATTAAAGAACTGTTAGAGGCACCTGAGCTTGGCGAACCATTTAAGCTCACACCCGAAGAAATTGAAGCTGTTCCAGAAGTTAGTGCGAGGAATATCGAAACCCGCTTCAAGGTTGGAAAGGTTGTATTTGATCAACAAAAGGGATTAGGCGCCACGCCCAACAACCAAGAGGTCATCTACCTTGGCTGCGCCCTTAAGCTAAAGCCATCACACTTCTTACGCTTAGCTGCTAGCACTGACAGAGCTGAGGACGCTAAGCGCTTCGTTAAGTTCATTAAAGAAGGAGCGCCCCTAGCTAGCCCTACGCTGTACGTTAAGATCAATGAGGAAGAATGGAAGAGTGGAGAGGAGCTTCGCTTCGAAGTTACTGGTCACGAAGGGCGTGGTAGGATGTGGGCTATTGACGAGGTAAACGGAAACGTTCCCGTTCCTGTACACATCATCCTAAGAGGTGGAATGCGAGCACGTCATTTAAGTGAGAAGCTCTTCAAGGATCTACGAAACGTAGGTATCTACGCTGAAGGCAGCAGCAAGTACTCTAAGCCAGCAGTTTGGCACTTTGGAAGAATCTTCTGGGATAGTAAAATTATTCAGTAATCCCTAACATCTCCTTCCTGACAGCTTTCTAGAATCTTCTTAATTTGCTTCCACTCAATAGGCGCGTATCCTTGTGCATCTACCCCCACATCCATCCTACGATATCGCGGGTCAAACGCAATAGTATTGTGACAGTGACCGTGTAGCATGAATGATCCACGGTGCGCCCTGTTCCAGGTAAGCATTGGGTAGTGGCACATAACTACCAGAATACCATCAATGTTTTCCTGGTGTAGGTCAGGATAGATGCGCGCGAACTGCTTTTGAACAGGAACCTGATTTCTAATCATCTTGTCATGGTTACCAAGGATAAGGTGCTTCTCACCATTGAGGCGCCCCATGATGCTAAGCGCTCTATCCTGCTGGCAGAAGAAAACATCACCCAGTATCCAGACCTTGTCATCATTCCGAACTTGCGCGTTCCAGTTGGAAATGAGACCTTCATCCATGGACTCAGCTGATTCCCATGGACGGTTGCAGTAGCGGATGATGTTTGCATGACCAAAGTGAAGGTCAGATGTGAAGAACGTTCTCATTTATTTTCTATATACAACTAAGGGGGCTAAAGCCCCTTAGTTTCTTATGTTACTACGGCTTTCAGCCGTAGTAACTGTTATTTCAGAGCGCCTTGGAGACCAGCGCGGCGATCTCAGCCTGAGAAAGATCCTCTGTGATCTCGGCGCCTACCTTTTGGGCGTGCTCGCGCAGCTTAGGCAGGTTCTGAGGTTTCAGCGCGACACCCTTTCCATCGCGCACCGATTGCAGCCACACCGGGCCAAAGCTGAAGCCTCGGGGACCAGCTTCATGAACCTTCACCTCGCGCTTGGCCTTGGCAATCTTCACCTTAGCACCCCTGTTGCTCGTCAGCTGCAGCGCGGCGATGGCCGCAGCAGCCTTGAGCTTGCTGTCAAAGCCCTTACGGGTGGGCTTACCTGCAGCAACGGCCAGTTCGTTGTACTTAGCGATCATTTCATTCAGCGTCATTTCAATTTCCTTTCATCAAAAAGTTTGAGTTTAGGGCTGTGCGCCCTCGTTAGGATTGGCAGGAGTATCGATTTCATGATAGCCCATCTGCCACACGGCCGAAACATCATCAGCACCAAACTGAATTGGACGAATTTCACCAACAGCCTCCCATTCATAACGGGAGCCCTTCCACTCGAAGCTCTTGGCGTAGAAGTCAATGGTAGCACCAGACTTGTAAACAACTCGCACAAGAAAGGCGTTAACCTTTTTAGTAGGAGTACTGAACATCACAAGGTCTCCGCGATGGCTGCGCACAGAGCGCGAACTTCCATCTTGTCAGGGTTGGTGATTCCGGCGAGCTCAGCTTGGTGGTTGAGCTTGGTGCGGTTGGTAGGAACGAGAGCAATGCCCTTTCCCTTCTTCACTGATTCGTTCCACACGGGACCGAATGAGAAGCGAACGCCGTTTGCAGCAGCGACCTTGATGCGAGCACCCTTGAGGCTCGGCTTGATCTTGAACACGCGCTCCTTGGGCGTGGTCGCAACTTCGGCCTGCTTGAACATGAAGTCGATGACGCGCTTGCTTTCAAGCTCAACATCCTCTTCAGCTGCGCGGATAACCGCCTTGATTGCTGGGTGGTCTTCCTTGATGCTGGCGGGCATCTTGGAATGGATGCGCTGCAGCAGCGCCATGGTGGTCTGGTCTTCCTCGTTAAACGGGAAGCCAAGGACCTCTGCAATCTTTCGAAGCATTCTCAGTTTCTCCTTTGATTACTGAAGTTCGTAGCCGTTGCCAAAGCCGAACACATCACCGTCGATCTTGTCCATACGAGCGTGAAACTCATCCTCGGTGATAGGGCGCTTGAAGGTAAAGATGATGGGCTGCGTGTACTGACCGAAGTTGCCGGGGACATAATCGAGGTCGTCCTCGGTGTCCCAATCCGACGTGTCAATCCACTCGATTTCGATGTTCTCGATGACATCTTCAAACGCTTCGTACAGGGCCGCTTCAAAGTTGTCAGTGTCCGTATCAGCTTCCGACGATTCGAACAGAGCCGTGATAACTTGGAAGGTTTGCGATTCGGTCATTTGAGATTTCCTCAGTTAGTCAATCGATAAGTGTATTATAACTAGAACCTGAGGTTTGTACACAGTTAAATTGTAACAGCTTTTGTAACATGTTACAATATAGAGTGTTACAATCTATTCATTCAAACAGTGGCGCCCAGATCAATTCCAAAATGCGCGCTGAGCTTGTTTCGGAAAACAGAATAATAGAGGTTCATCAGCGTCTTGTAACCAGGCAAGTCCGTTGCTTCTGCTTTGTTTTCTCGGCAAGTTTCCTTGTTAATCTCATGCACATCAAGGACAATCAATTCAGCAAACTTACGTTCGAACTGCACGTCGAACTCATTGTGCTCCATGTAATAGCCATAGTGCTTGCACTCGTCAACATAGCGTCGAGCGTGTTCCCGCGCTTGTTCCGCTAATTCATGAATTCTCATCATTCACCCCAAAGTGTTGCATGATTTGGTTCCTCGAAAGCTTCAGCGCCAGATCGTCAATGTCTCCTGAATTATGCATAGGCTCAACGAACTTGAGGCATTCGCGAACGACAAGCTCACCAAACTTCTCAAAAACAAAATTCAGGTTGGTGTGGCGCGGCATACCTCGTGGATTATCTTGCTCATCAATTTTAGCAGCAAGTACGTGCGCCTGGGACAAAAGCCTACTCATGTTCATTGCTGTTACCTTTCTATCGAATTATTGGGAATGGGCCGCTTGATTCACCGTCAAGAAATCCATATCCTTTTCCCGTAGGCTGCCATTTTCCTTCTTGCTCAACAAGCTTACACGCGTCTTCAAACGTTTCCGCGTATTTTCCAACCAGCGCTAATGACTTAGATTCTGGATCAAATACCTGAACTTCAAAGTACTCCATCCGCTTTCCTCACGGGCTCACCAGCTGTTTTCAGCAGCTGGTATCCAACAACGCACCCTTCCTCGATAAGACGGTCTCCCATCTCAATGAGCAGGTATTGATTACCTTCAACAGCCACGATGGGCGCATCATCTCTACCCTGACTCACCCGCAGGCGACCATCGGGAAGCTCAAGAAGCAGAAGATAAACCGTCATGCTAAACAGCCTTCCATTCACGATCACGATATGTGTTCATGAACCACTGACCATCGCGGAAAAGGTACGCAAACTCCTCAACGTACATATCAGGATCATCAGCGCTTGGCGCTTCACTAATGTGAAGATCTTCACCTCGATCACGATGGTACGCGATAGTTTCTGCCGGGCTGCCACAGAAGGATAGATCACCAAGAGCGATCAAATCCCGAACTTGGTCCTCGGTGGCGTAGTGCGTAGTAAGGGTGGGCACCATGTGGCGTGGATAGCCATCAAAGTGGCAGTAGATATACCTTACGCTTCCATCCGAAAGCTGATGCATGATGGTGCAGTGAGTGCTCATGTGTTGTATCCTTTCAAACCGCGGTCAGCAGGTACTCAGCGCGGCGCTTCCAATCACCACCGCGAGCAGCAACCTTCGTTACCGAGATCAGCGTACGAAGGCTCAGCTCCTTGGCTTCGTCCTTCATCTCACCCAGGAACTTGAGAGCGTTCTCCTTAACCTCGAGCGTGTAGTCCGGCAGGAACTCATCGGTCTTGATGATTGCGCTCATGCGCTCGATTTTCTGAGCCGTGGTCATCGAGAGGTCAACGCAGATCGCGCGGCTGCGAACAGCTTGGTCCACCTTAAAGATGGGAAGGTTCGAGATGAAGATGACTCCACCCTTGAACTCGAACGAGCGGGGAAGATCATCGTCACCGAACGATTCCGCGTTCCACGAAATCATGCGCTTGTCGTAGGAATCCAGAGCACCCTTGAGCAAGTTGAGAGCAACCGGATCACGAAGAACCGAGTCGCAGTCATCGAAGACCACGATGCGGTTGCGGTTTTCGTAGAGAGTCCGGTACAGGCCCTTGGCGGTCGAGTAACCCTTGACAACCGTGTAGAGCTTGCGTGACTGCTCGTCGAAAAGGTTGTCGTCCGTGCCAAAACCAACCAGCTCGGCAGCGTTCTTAAGACCAGCGTCCTTGAGGGACTTGTTCACGGTGAACGTCTTGCCAAGGCCACCCTCACCAGTCACGAGCAGCGAGGGAGAGGTGCGATCCGCGACCATGTTCACGAAGTCCGTGAGGAAGTCGAAGCGTTCGTTGATGCCGAAACGGTCAACCTTCTCGGTCTTGCCAGTATCAGCATTGACCGCGGTCTGACCAACTTCGCGAACGTCTGTGACCTTCATCGCGTTGGCCTTGGTGCAGCGACCAGCGCGGATGTTGTTGACAACGTAGTCCTTGTTCGGGCTCGCCGCCAGGACCTTACCCGCGTAGGTAGCAGTCCACTTGTTCATGCGGCTATCGAAGGAAAGAACTGCAACGTTTGACATCGAGAGGTTCCTTAGTTTGTTCAACCGATAGGAGAATTATAACCTCTCTCTGGATAAAGTAAATAGTTTTTTGAGAGAAGATTGTAACAGCGGAGAAGATTGTAACAGGTTCTCTGGGTCCAGATTCTCCTCTTCTCTGTAACAAATGTTACATAAATCGACTGTAATCCATACCATCCACTGGCTTTACAACGATCTTATCAGCGGCATCATCCCCAAAGCTCATGTTTTCGCGAAAAATCTGAACAAGCCCTTTACGGTAAAGAGATTCGGCAACAATAAACCCGCAAAGATAGTTTAGATTATTAGTTGAATCTTGCAGGTTCATAGGATCAGCACCCTCAGCCCTAGCAAGCATCTCAGCTAGCACAAGCAGGTCCTTCAAGTAATCGTTGTTTCTCTCAACTTCATCAGCCATGAATAGAAGAACGGTGATATCGTTGTTGGACAAACCCTCAAAGAAGTCCTTCAGCGTTAGGTATGGCGTTTTCAGCAGCTGTGCCGCTGTCATTCGAGTGATTGAGCAAAACTGACTGTCGCTCGCGATCTTCTTAAGGTTAATGCTGTTGATGCTGTAATCCTCATTGTCCATCTTCATTCTCCACTTCGGTTGCAATAATCTCAAAAAACCTACCTTCATCTCGCAGCTTCTGCAAGCGCTCAACAAAACCTTCAAACCCCCCAAACGCGCGGGTCAAGAACGTTGCTGTTGGGGGATCATTAGTATACCGACGATCTTAGCCAGTGTTGCTGTAGTAAAAGTAGCGACTAACGTTCATCAGTTTGATTTCATCTTCATCCCATTGAACTGGTGAGAAGAACCGCTCCCTTCCAGAAGAAACCGTGCTGTTACTGTATGAGTCAAAGCACCCCCAAAGCTGAGAAATATCACCATCTTCATCAATGAATCCTGCTGGAAGAGGATAGCTGTAGTCATCAAAAACATTAGTGTTGTAGCTCCAGCGATCGGCATGCTCAAATCTCCTTGAAGCGCGCCTTGATGTCGTTGCGAAACTCTTCATCGTCCGCCGTGTAGTAGCTGCCAGGCGAATCACCACCAACGCTTAGGTACTGCATTACGGCGTACTTGATGCCGCTTTTGCTGGGATTGTAGGCACGGCGTGTTACTAGGGATTTCATCTCCTCAGCTATTTGTGAGCCACCAGCCATCTGACCAGCGCTTAGAAGTCCGGCGAACAACAAGCGATCGATGAGGAATCGTTCAGACTGCTGGTAGAAAAAGTCCATGAGAACCGCAGCAGCTTTTTCAGCGCGCTCAAGCCTCACAGAACTATCACCGCTAGCAAGGTTGATAACAGCGCGAACCATTGCTCGGGCAGTGAGGACCTTGTCCATGTTGAAGCGCGCGACTTCATACGCGCGTTGAACGCTGTTATCTTTAGTTTCTTCACTTGGGTATTCAGCAACATCCGTGCCAAGCTTCTTCAGCTCATTGATGCACTTTTCACCCAAGCGAAGCCCAGTGACCTTTACACCATCAGCAAGCAAGCTCATTGAGTAGCCAATTTCTTGGGCCAGAGCTGTTTGGGCTTCTACTCCTTTAGGAGTCTTTGAGGGAAATGCCCTAAACATTGTGGTGCTAAAAACGAAGGCGCGAATGCTATCATCAAAAGCATCCACCGCTTCACGAACTTCTGGGGTACCCCAATCACGGCTGATTGAGTACTTGATGTCCCAGATAAGGGAATCAAGCAGCGTTGCGCGCTCCTTGAGTTCGTCAAACGTTAGACCAACGTCAAAGAACTTGTTCTTTCGCCTAGAGATTTCCATCTTTACACTTCATCGTAGTCGCGGCGTCGAAACAGCGACCGTTCGCGCTGCTTGTGCTTAGTTTGGCGTCGCTCACGCTCATCTTCCGTTCGCGCGCGCCTGTGCTGAAGCTTCGCCCGCTTCTCAAAGTAGCGGAAGTCACTATCATCCTCAAAAGATTCTCGAACTCGCATCTCGCTTTTCCTAGTTACGCAGAAACAAAACCAAGCTTTTTCAGCTCATCACGATTGACGTACTTCAAACCAATGACTTGCAGGAAAGTGTTGAAGCACGTAGCTTCAGATTCACTGTCGAACTCCATGCCACAGTCATCAGCTCCCCACACTGAGGTGCGATAAACTGGGGCGCGGGGTGAGTCATAGTGCGCGGTGATGTTTCCATGGAAGGTTACTCGAACCAGCATCACGTCCTCTTGACCATGGAACCATCCATGCAATCGGTACGATGGATACCAATCGTCTTGGGTCTGCTTCAAAACCTCAATTCGATTGCTCATCACCCCCTCCACATCAGACCGTCACTATAATCGACGTGCGTGTCGTAGCCCTTAAGCCAGTCCTTCAACAGGACCTCACTGTCACCAACTTTCCAGCCAGGGGCATTCAACTTTTCATGCACCCATGGGTCAAGAATTGGCGCTCTAGCTCGACCTTGCTCTGCGGCCAGCCGGCCGGCCTTGTAAGCATCAGAGAACATCTTGTAAAACCTCTAGTTAGAACGTGTTGAGGGTGAACTCACCAGTCTTGCGCAGCTCAGTTTCCACCTTGTGGGCCTGAGCCTTACCGCGAACGAAGTCATAGATCAGTGGAACGAAGGACTCCGGACCGTGAGCGCGGATTGCTTGACACAGGGTCCAGTTCTTACTCTGGTTGAAGGCGCGACCAACGTGACGCGACCAACGAGCAGCCAGGGTTTCCTTACCTGAGCGATCCACGCAAGCCGCAACACCAACGTACTTCTCGTCCGTCTCCACGTTTACGATCACGTAAACGATGTGACGACGGTCTGATCGACGCTTCCGCTTCTTGATTTCTGCGTTCATGAGGCTATTATATACAGCCTCAGCAGAATGTAAACAGGAAGATTGTAACAGCTTTCTAGGCTGTTACAAGTTGCAGTTGGGGCTAGATTGTAACAGGTTTCTGTTTCGCTAGTCGCATGTTGGCTTTAGCTTCTTCAGAGTGCTTCTTTCCAAGCCTAGCCCTTCGTATAGCTTCTTTATGCGCTTCACTAAATGGCTTTTTTATCTTGTTCTTTCCCTTGAGTGCTTGAGAAATTTTAACGCACGTTTCTTTAGAACGTTTTTGACCGGTTCCACCTTCAGAAATCTTCTTCTTATGATCTTCAGAAAGAGTTTTTCCTGTTAGGGCTTTACGGATTTTTTCTCGTTCTTCTTCTGATTTTCCATACCCGACCCCAGCGCGTCGTGAAGCAACGATCTTGTCATACCACTCTTTAGTACGTATTACAGCTTTAGATGCTTTAGAAAGTTTAGCGCTGGTTTCTTCTTTAGTAGGAGGTCTGTCGTAATATCCTTCACCAC
>FMJZ01015787.1_pt1 | contig 15839 bp, 11 predicted proteins | sample 1987881 | NCBI WGS metagenome assembly FMJZ01 (sample SAMEA4378227, study PRJEB15110) | soil metagenome | biome: soil; feature: Field; material: Soil | place: India | collected 2015-03-11 | depth 0 m | reverse complement strand
ACTAAAGTCGCTCCTAAAGTGAATTTCGTTTTTCATGTCAGTCTTTCGGCGGCTCAGGAGAGCTGCCCTCCAATGCGCCAATTTTTTCTTGCAGGCAACGACATTTTAACAATTGTCATCTGCCGATTTCCCAACCTGCCGACCTGCCGATTTGCCGAATTTCTGACCTGCCGACTTGCCTAACCTCGTCCCACGACCTTCATCCCGAAAGTCATCTGCAGTGAAGGAACCTGTGCCAAACTATCAGTTGGTTCGCCATAAAACCGGCAGAAGGTGGTTGGCGATGGGTGGGTTAAATTTGGCACAATGCGATTTTGAGCAGCATAATGAAGAAGTGAAGCAAGTGTGGCAAGCTTACCGAGCAAGTAAACCCATTAGAGTTCCTGTCATCTTTGGCATCAACCCCAGATTTACAATGTGGCTTCCCGATGCAAACCCCAAAGGCATAACTTTTGAGCAATATTTCAACGACCCTCAACTGATGCTTGAGCGTCAAATTGAGCACCTTCATTGGGTTCGTCATAACATTCCTCAAGATGCAGAAATGGGTTTGCCGAGAGACGGTTGGCACGTTTGGGTTGACTTTCAAAACACCTATGAGGCTGCTTGGTTCGGATGCGAAATTCGCTTCTATCCAGATCAAGTTCCCGATGTCGTCCCGATGTTAAATGACGACAACAAGCGAATGCTCTTTGACAAAGGTTTGCCTGATCCGTTCACAAGTGGATTGATGCAACGAAACTGGGATTTCCACGAGCACTTCAAACGACAACAAGAGAAGGGCTTTGAGATGTTTGGGAGACCGATCGTATCCGTTACGCCCTGCGGTTTAGGCACTGATGGTCCAATGACAGTTTGTTGCAACTTGAGGGGTGCAACAGGATTTGTGACCGATTTGGTTGAGGATACTGAATACGCTTTGCAGTTGCTGGATTTCGTCACGACAGCAATCATCAACCGCATCAAAGTCTATCGTAAACATTTGGATTTGCCTGAAAAGGCTAAACCTTGGGGCTTTGCTGACGATAGCATTGAACTTCTGAGCACAGAGATGTATCGTGAACTCGTCTTCCCGTTCCACAAGCGCTTGGTTGACGAATTATCAGAGCCCGATGCCCCCATCGGCATCCACCTTTGCGGCGATGTCCAACGACACTTAGTCTTCCTGCGCGACAACTTGCGGGTCAGAAGCATTGACACAGGTTTCCCCATTGATTTGGGCAAAGCGAGACGGGATTTGGGGCCTGAAGTTGAAATCCTCGGCGGTCCGTCAATAGTGTTGCTGAGATATGGGACAAAGGAACAAGTGTGTGAAGAGACCATCAAAATCCTGAAGAGCGGGGTGATGGAAGGAGGCAAATTCATTTTGCGAGAGGGCAACAATTTAGCACCCTTCACACCTTTGGAAAATTTGTGGACGATGTATGAAACGGCGAAGGAATTTGGTCGTTATCAATAAGCAAGGAGGCGAAGGGTGATGACGAGTCGCGAACGATTTTTGAAAGCCTTGCGGCATGAAGAGCCTGACCGAGTCCCAATCCACGACAGCCCTTGGGGAGAAACGGTGCGGCGATGGCAGCGTGAAGGGTTGCCAGCGGAAATCCCTGTCTCCGACTATTTTGGCTATGAACTTGTCGGCTTCGGCTTTGACCAGTCACCTATGTTTGAAGTCCGAACGCTTCGCAAGAACGAAACTTACATCGTTGAAACAACATCCTTTGGAGGTGTCCGCAAAAACTTCAGAACTTACGCAAGCACTCCTGAAATCATTGAATGGGCTGTCAAGTCAAAAGAAGATTGGCTGAGAATCAAAGAGCGGCTAAGCCCTGATTTCGCACCTGACTACACGAGAGTTGATTGGGTTGGGTTGCGAGTCTCTTACCAACGAGCCCAATCCGAAGGCAAATGTCTCGCTTTTTGTGCAGCGATCGGTTACGACCACTTGCAAAGTTATGTCAAGAGCGAGGATTTGCTGGTCATGATGGTTGAAGAACCTGAATGGTTTAGAGACATGATTGAGACCACAACGGAGTTAGTCCTGAGGGTAGCGAAACTCATCATTGAAGATGCTGGCTACACCTTTGATGTCGCTTTCCTGTTCAACGACATGGGTTATCGCAATGGTCCCCTCTTCTCGCCCAAACTTTACCACGACCTCATCATGCCTTTTGACCGAGAATTGTGTAGTTACTTCCATAGCAAAGGGATGCCGGTCATTTACCACACCGACGGTGATGTCAGGTTGTTGATTCCACACCTAATTGAGGCGGGCATTGATTGTTTGCAGCCACTTGAAGCGAAAGCGAACATGGATGTGCGAGAGTTGAAGAAGCAATATGGTGATAGGTTGGCATTTATGGGGAACATTGATGTCATGAAGATGGCTCATCCCGACCCAAAGGTCATTGAAGAGGAAATTCGCAGCAAGTTTGAAGTTGCAAAAGTCGGCGGTGGTTATATCTACCACAGTGACCACTCAGTTCCACCAACGGTCAGTTTTGAACAATACTGCCGAGTCATGGAACTCGTGCGCAAGTATGGCGAATATTGAACCTCAATTTGTAAAGTGCCAACCGCTTAAGTATAGAGAAGAAATCGGGCATGTGAGACCTGCTCCCTTTGAAGCCAAAGATCACCTGCCGCCGAAGTAAATTGTCAAGTTGTAATTGACGACACTTTCCGCTAGGAACCTGACATCTCCTTCCGTCAACAATCCGGTCTTGACGAGGAAATCCCTGTTTTCTTCAAAAAGTTTGCGGATGCTCAACTCAACTTCTCGTCCTTTTTTCCCTTCTCTCGTGATTTTGATGTGATATTCGCTCTCCTTCGCGAGCGCGCAATAGTGAACCCACAATTTCATGACTCGAATTCGCTGTTTCAAGATTTCGTCATCGCCCACTTTTTCAATCGCTTCGTCCAACTTCGCTTCAAGTTCCCTCAACCGCTTAATTGGTCGGTCGGCGTAATGTGCGGGCGACCACATCGGCCATTTGATTTCCTCAAACATCAACTTCTCAACTTCATCCCTAACCTCGCGCACAATCCTTGCGGCAGGTCCGTAGTAGTTCTGGAAGAAATCCCGCTTCGCAGCCTCAATGTCCAAGTTGACATCCCACAGGAGTTTCCGATAAAGCCACTTGAGCAATGGGTCAGGGAAGAAAACGGAAGGCGGATCGCAGTCAAAGAAGCCATTGAAGCCTTGTGCAAGGTAAAAACGCATCTCCTCTTTCATGCCCTCTGGCTTTGGAATGAGGAAGGTTCTACCTGCTGGCAAGTGACCGAGCAGGACAAGGTCAAAGTAGTATTCAAAAACCGTCCGTGTTCCCTTGAAGTTGCCGAGATACTTGCGCCACCCCTGAATGTTTTCCCTATAAGCGACATTGACAGAATGTTCGTTAGTTATTGGTCCGTGCATTGAAGCGCCTCTCGGGCGGGGTGCATAAAGCAAGTCCATGTCCCTGCCGAATTCAAGCAACTTCACTTGCTGTGGCGGTTCTTCGCTCCCGTGATATGCAATCCACCCGAAAACCCCTTTGAACCCACGAACCTTTAGCAGTCTCCAAATCTCGTTGTGGATGTGGAGATACCAATCTGTGGGACTCCATCCTTTCGCTTGACATTTTTCACATTGACAAAGCGCCAAGGTCGCTGTGTCCGCAGACCACATGCTAATGTAGTCAGCATCAGGGCAGTTAGTTAGCACCCAATTGACAGCGTTCTCAACAAACCACTTGAAAGTATCGGGGTTAGAGAAGCAAAGTGTTTCTCCGTTGTAACGGCGCGTGCCTTTTTCGTCGGCAGGCAACCAATCCTGTTTGTCCGAGTAGTCCATTTTCTCTGGTGGTCTTCCGTCGGGGAAGAATTGGCGCTCAACAATTTCAGGCCAAATGTGACCCCATCGCCATGTCTTTAACCCAATCCGTTTGATCAACTCTTGCCGCTTCTGGTTTCTACTGTGGCCGGTGAAATTGAAACCCCAGCATGCGTTCAGTTCAGGTCCACCGAAGGAGGGCAATCGGTTTTCAAAGGCAGGCTCTTTCAAAATGTCAAGTCCATCCCGCACTGAGATTGTTTTCTTCTTTGGAATCACCACGCCCAACGGTTCTGGACCGTAAAATCGGCAACCAATTTCTTCCAACAAAGCGTAAGCACCATAAACGCATCCTCTTGGGATAGAGGCTTCCACGACTACTGTGTCCTTACTTGTCCTGATGCGGAAACCATCAAGTTTCGCTGCTCCCTTACGAACCCGAATGACAACCTTTGTCCCTTTCACTGTTTGGTCTTCAGGAACGAAAGGCAACTTTGCCCCGCTCATTCGTTCAACATAGTTCAGCAATACTTCCGCTGCATAAGATGGTGGACCTTCTGACGGCGCAACGATACTTGCTTTGGGTTTGCCATTTCTGACCAATTCAACTGCTCCCACTGCCATAGCCAGCAAGCAAACTGTCAATATCGCCCACGAGATACTCCACATCATCGTCCATCACCTCTTTTGTCAATGGATATTGTGCTGCTTCCATTTCAAAAGCCCATTGAGGGACTTTTGATTCCAGAGGTAGACATTCCCAAACTTGTGTCCAACCTCCCCGCTTTCCTTAACTCGTCCAACGCAGAGGATAGGAGATTTAGTGCCTCGGCAGAAACCCTCTCTATTGCCTCTTCGGGGTAATTGGCAAATGTGTAGAACTTGCCCGATGAGAAGAGAAACTCAGTTTTTGTGTTATAGAAAAAGTGCCCGAAAAGGAGAAGGGAGAAGGGATTTTCGCCCTGCTGGGTGAAGACAAAAACTTTCGGGCTCACATACAACTGGTTTATCCCTAACACGAGGGAGCCGTGATAATTCACTATTTCAGCATAAGGTTTCTCTTCGTTTAGATGGGACTTAGCACCCGTAATCACGACCATCCCTGCGGGATCGCCAGCCTTCCCTTCAAGGTAAATGTGCTGGTCCGATTGCTCGTTGTAGAAGTCAGTGAAAATGGCTGAATTGCTGTCGTAGACATAGATGCTGTAAGGGACGAGCGTTGCCAAACGCATAAGAAAAGCGATCAAGCCCTTAGCCGTTCCTCTCCCTCTTATCACGACCGAACCCTCGTAGGAGTTTCTGAAGAGGAGTTTGGCTTCTCCGCAATCCTCAATCCTTATGTTCCCTTGAAGGTGCCAGACATCAACGAGGTCATTTCGCTTCAGTCCTTTCAAATGAAGCCCTTTCACGAAAGGTTGCTTCTGATAACAGCCGAAGACGAAAACCCTGTTGTAGCGCACATAGGAGCCCTTGCCAGAAGAGGTATGCAGGATGTCATCAGCATTTTCCCCTTGAGGGAAATCGTGATGTCCTATGGAGAGGTTCTCAATGATGACATTTTGAGCGTCCCTCACGGAGAGTATCGTTCCGCCTTTCTCACCACACCAGATTATCCCTGCTCTGAAACCAGTCCCACCGAAGAAGTAGTTTGAGCCAGTGATTTTGAGTGTCTTGGTTACCCTGTAGTGACCTGTGGGAAGGTAAACGATAGCAAATCTTCCATAGGAGCGAGCAGAATCAATGGCTTTTTGGATGGCTTCGGTGTCATCTGCGAGACCATCGCCCTTTGCACCGAAATCCTCTTTAGCGTCAAAAACTTTTGTCGGAAGCAGAACCTTTTGAGGGATGACTGTCCTGCGAGGGTTCAACTTGAGTGGTTTTTCCTTACCCTGTGGCACTTCTATCACAACTGCCGTTTTGGGAGCATCAAGTAGGGGGACTTCACCATTTACCTTGTTCCCACTCAAAATCAGCCTTTGGTCACCTTTCGTGACCTTTATTGCCCCTGAGCCCTTCGGTGGTTCAGAGAATTCGCAATCAAATATGAGGACAGGAGCACCATTTAGGATAATTGCCCCCTCAGGGGATCTCCATCCACTTATGTGGCAGTTCTCTATCGTCAGAGGAGAGATAGTGCCAAGTTCCCGAAGAAATGTTCCAGAGCCGAAAGAGGTGGTGCGGCGGACAGAATTGCCATGTTCGCTCCGAAATTGGATATCGGTGCCGTTGAACTCAAAGTGACAGTTCCGCACATAAAAGTTCCCGTGAAGGTCGCTTATTCCTATCTCGCAGTTTCGGAACTCACACCTGTCAAATGTGTGGTTGTAATCGTTGAAGGCAAACATAGCGAAGCCTATCTTGCAATTCTCAAATATGCAGTAGCGGTATATCGTCTCTGCAGTTGCCAATCGTTCGTTAAAGCCTATGCGAACTCCGCATTCTTTGAAGTTGCGGAAATGTTGAAATTCAAGGAGTGATTCTGTGTTGAAGCGGAGTTGAGAGGCAAAATCCATTCCCACTCCTGCTTTGTTGCGACCATCCCACACTATGCCCTGAAACGTGGAATAGGCTAAGCCATTCACCCACACCATCCTCTCCCCTTCTTCACCGTCCCACACTATCGGCGTTTCTTTGCCGTGTCCTATAACGCTCACACCCACTGCAGGTCCTCGGAACTCTATCGTCCGGGTGATGCGATAGACGCCCGGAGGGAAGTAAATGACCATCCCGTCCCGAAGATTGGAGAAGAGCCTTTGCAAGGCTTCTGTGTCATCCGTTTTGCCATCACCTTTGGCTGGGGGATTGATATCCGTTTTGACATTTATCCAATCGGAACGCTCCTGCCAATTTAGAACTGGCAAGTCCGAGCCCAAAAGTGGAGTTGATGCCAACAGCAAAATCATTAGCAGCCAAAACTTTCCCTCGCTTTTCATAACTTTGAGCCTCTTCAATTTATGTTCTTTGCCAACTTTTGGTGAGACATTGCTTGCCTTACGCTTACCGTCCCTGACCAACTCAATTGCTTCAATAGCCGTCAAACGCATTGCTAACATCGCCCTCACAATGCTCTACATCCCTGCCCACTCCCTTGCGATGGAGAAGTTGACGATTTCACAGTCCCAACAAATTGGCGATACCGTTCATTGCAGTGAGCACATTGGCGATGTGTTCTTCGAGGGGAATCCCTATTTCCTCAGCGCCTCGGACAATATCCTCGCGGCTGACTTTGCGGGCAAAAGATTTGTCTTTCATCTTACGGATCACAGTGTCAACCCTTACCTCGCTGAGTTTTTTGTTGGGCATCACCAATGCACACGCAACTAAAAAACCCGTCAATTCATCGCAGGCGAAGAGGGCTTTCGCCATGAGGGTATCGCGAGGGATTCCTGTCCAATCTGCGTGACCAGCGATTGCTTTCACCATATCTTCAGGCAAGCCTTTCTCTTTCAGGAAGTTAGCCCCGACGATGGGATGTTCTGGCGGGTTGGGATGTTTTTCGTAGTCCAAATCGTGCAGCAATCCGACCAAGCCCCACTTCTCTTCGTCCTCGCCGAACTTTCGGGCGTAAAACCTCATTGCTGCTTCAACCGCAAGCAAGTGTTTGCGCATGTTCTCGTTTTGAATCCACTCACAAACCAACTGCCATGCCTCATCTCGTGTCACGAATTACACCCCCCTCGCGATAAAGCTCCGTTAAGCAGGAGAAAAGGGTTCAACTGAATTTAGCGAAGGGAAAATCGGGTGGGCGTAGTGCCCACCCAAATACGGGCGCTTTTTAAAATTCAGCCATGATTGCTTTTAGGTTTTCCAAGCACTTTCGCACACACTCAACTGGCGTGTAGGCGTAAGTTTCCTGTTCAATGATGAACCACTCAGTTCCGCCGATGCTTTCGCAAAGGGTCAAAACTTCCTTCCATTTGACTTCTCCCTCACCCAAAATCGCCTTAGGGTTTGTTGAAGAGAACTCTTTCAAGTGAACGGTTTTTGCACGACCTGGGTAGCGTTTCAGGATGTTGACAACTTCGTCGGCGCTGATGCCACCGTGCATCGCGTTACCTGTGTCAAGTTGCATGACAACCTCCGGCTTGGTCGTGCTGAAGAGGATATCCCAAAGGTTTTGACCATCAAACTGCTGTTGGAATTCAAAGTGATGGTTGTGATAGCCAACGAACATACCTTCAGGCTTAACTTTTTCAGCGAGTTCGTTTAGGAAATCTGCGAACCTAAGCCAATCGTCTTTCGTACGTCGCCATTCCTCTCCGATCCAAGGGATGATGAGGAACTTGTTGCCAAGGGTTTGATTGAATTCAATGGTTCGCTTGAGTTCGTCGCCGCTAAGAGTGTCAATGCCAGTGTGAGTTCCGGCAACTTTCAAACCCAAATCGTCAAGCATCTTCATCAACTCTTCAGCGCTTCGTCCGTGATAGCCAGCGAACTCCACTCCCTCGTAACCCATCTCCGCAATCGCTTTAAGTGTCCCCGCCAAATCCTTCGCACAATCCTCACGCACCGAGTAAAGTTGCACCGCCACAGGAATCTTTCTCATCTTCCTCTGCCTCCTTTCAAAGGTTTCGCCACCAATATGATAGCGAGCCGAACCGTTAATGGCTATCAGGGAGAATAGAAGTGACCTGAGCGCACGCAAGTTTTCGCGAATGTCAAATTCACCGATAGTGTCAATGTATTCGCAAGAAATTGCGGCCTCGTAACCGAGTTCCTTCAACGCCTTGACGATTGCTACAAATTCAACTTGCCCCTTACCCATCGGAACTTGCACTTCGTCCCAACCTTTACTGCCTGCATCGCGAAGGTGAACGTGAGCGACATGGAGCAGCAAAAATCGGTAATCGTCAAGTCGCAAGCCTTGAATTGCAAAGTGGGATGGGTCAAGGGTGATTTTCAGTCCTTCAACTCTTTCAACCAATGTTAAAGCAACTTGGGGGTTTTCTGCGATTTGGAAAAAGTGGGGTTCAATAGCGATGGTGACTTCGTAGCTTCGGGCAACTGAAACAAGTTGATTTAGCCTTTGAACTTCTTGCTCCAAAGGAGTCCCTCGTTTTGCTGTTCCCAAAGTAATGACAGGCACATTCAACTTTTGGGCAACGATGCAAAGCCCTTCCAACCTTCGCCGCTGCTCTGTTAGGTTTTCCGTTCCCAATCCAGCGTTAAAGGCGATTGGTTTGAGTTGGTTTTGTTCGCACAGTTTTCCAATTTGCTCAGCGAACTTTTCTGGTTGGGAAGCAACTTCGGACGGATTAATGTGAGCCCAACCTTCCATCGCACCGATGTCAACAAAACCAAAACCTAAATTTGACAACTCTTGCAAAGCAACTTCCAAAGGTTGCCTTGAAAACGACAAAGTTGAACCTGCAACTTTCATAGCAATCACTCCTTCGGCCATTGCATTATAATGCCATTTTGAAGTGACGATTGATGAGAGGGGACGAATGTGCGCGGCATCGCCTTTGGTAGGTGGCGGTCGTTGAAATCTCTAAATCATTGTAGCATCGTTCCTTACGGTGACAGAAATTTAGCGACCGTCGGGGACAAACCCCGACGCTACCATTCACCTATTACCCCGATTTGCCGACCCACCGATTTGACGAACTTCTTCGTCTTGCGTCCCTCCTCTGTTCCGTCTGTTGGGACAAGCCCTGACTTTGATAGAAAGGGGTGAGCAGTTGCGGTGATCAAATCGGTTTCGTTGCTCTTTATGCTGGCGATGACATCTTCGGCCACCAATCAATTAGGGCAGCAAATTGCTGGCCGAGCAGTCTTGTTTGACGAGTATGGAATTTTGCGCTGGCAAGATTCTGGCGAAGAAGTCGCTTTGTTTGGCGTTAACTACTATGCCCCCTTCTCCCTTGACTACCATCAACTGAAAGCCCTTAACATCTCTATTGAGGAAACCATTGACCGTGATTTGCTTCACTTCGCTCGGATGGGACTCAACTTGATTCGGCTGCATGTTTGGGATAGAGAAATCAGCGACCGAGAAGGGAATTTGGTTGACAACGAGCATCTCCGCTTGCTTGATTACCTCATTGCGAAGGCGAAGGAGCGAGGCATCTACACGCTGTTAACCCCGATTGCATGGTGGACAACCCCGAACCCAAGCAATGGCTTTTCAAACTTTTTCACCATGCACCAGTTGACAACCGACCCGATTGCGAGAAAGGCACAGCAAAACTACCTTGCCCAATTCGTTCAACATGTCAACCGCTACACCGGTCTCGCCTACAAAGACGATTCTTCAATTGTCGGTTTTGAACTCATAAACGAACCGCTTTATCCGCCCAGCACAACCGACGAGCAAGTTAGGGACTACATCAATGCGCTTGCGGAGGCGATTCGCAGGACTGGGTGCAAAAAGCCACTCTTTTACAACGGATGGGGTGACAGGTTTGCAGCGGTCCGTGATTCCATCGTTGAAGGTTGCAGTTTCGGTTGGTATCCCACTGGGTTAGTTGCTGGTCACTCCCTCAAGCAAAACTTCCTTCCCATTGTTGATGACTATCCGTCAATGAGGGCACCTGAACTTGCAAGAAAAGCAAAAATCGTTTACGAGTTTGATGCTGCCGATGTTCCGGGGAGTTACATTTACCCTGCGATGGCTCGCGCGTTCCGAAGTGGTGGCGCTCAAATTGCTGCTCAGTTTCAATACGATGTCTTGCCCCTTGCCCCGTTTAACATCAATTGGCAGACACACTACCTTAACCTCGTCTACACGCCTAACAAGGCTGTAAGTTTCATCATCGCTGCTGAGGCTTTTCGTCGGCTACCGAGATTAAAAACCTATGGTCGTTATCCGGAGAGTAGTCGCTTTGGTCCGTTCAGGGTGAGTTATAAAGAAGATTTAAGCGAGATGGTGACAGAGAAGGAGTTTTTCTACTCCAACGACACGAAGACAGAACCGATTGAGCCAGAGAAGTTAGAACGGATAATTGGGTGCGGTTCCTCGCCCATTGTCCAGTATGAGGGCACTGGTGCATACTTCCTTGAGAAGTTGTCAAGTGGAGTTTGGAGGCTTGAAGTTTACCCTGATGCTGTTTGGGTGAACGACCCTTATGGCAGACCGATCATTGACAGGGAAGTGGCAAGGGTTTACTGGCGCGAGCGAAAGATGAAGATCAAACTGCCTGACTTAGGCAAAAACTTCACTGTTGAACCCCTCAATGAAGGCAATAAGTTCCGAGCAAAAGCAATTAGTGGTGGTTTCAAAATTCGCCCTGGAGTGTACTTACTGAAGCGCCAAGGGGCAAGGGTGGAACTTGGGAAAGTTCGGCTGCCTGTTACTATCGGGTTGCGTGAATTTTACGCACCGCCAAGTAAAGACAGTCCATTGACAGTTTGGCACGAACCTGTCCGCGAGTGGGTTGAAGGGAAACCGTTGACAATTGTTGCTGTCGTTGCGTTTCACCGAGAACCAGAAAAAGTCATGCTTAACTTGAGGAGCGAAAGCGAAACCGCTTTCCGTTCCATCCCAATGAAGCCCAAGAAGGCTAACCTCTACGAAGCGACCATCCCCGGCAGGTGGCTGAAGGCAGGAAAAATTTCATACTTCGTCAGCGTGAGAGTAGGTCATGAACTCTTGACTTTCCCTATCAAATTGAATGACAAACCCGGTGCTGAATTTACAATCCCGAAAACGCAAACAATTTTCTCGGTCCATGAAGGCGATAAGCCCCCAGAAATTTTCTACTCGGGACCTGAGCGTCACAAAGCAGCGTCGGAGGTCGTGCAAGGAAGCGAACAAGGCAAATGGGCGCTCAGGTTGACAGCAACGGGTTTTGGCGAACTGCCGAGCAGTGCTGGCGTGAGGTTGAAAGTCGCTGCTGTCAACTTTCCTGTCACGGAGGCATCAAGCCTCGTTCTCGTGGTCCGTGCGAGAAGCCTCCAACCTCAAACTAAAGCAGTTGAAATTGGCTTAGTTGAACGGGACGGCTCCGCCTTCGGTTACAATGTCCCATTGACAACTGTTTGGAGAGACATTGAAGTGCCTATGGAAAGTTTGGGACCACTTTGGGGGACGAAGAGGAACAGGATTCAAGTTTCCCGAATTTCTGAACTTTCCATCGTTTTCGGTGCTTGGCTTTACGGAGAGGAAAGCGATATGCCGCACGGGTTTGAGATTGAGAGTGTTACGGTAAAGCCTAAGGTTTGGGAGTTGACAGTTTTACCCAAAGGTTCACCCATCGCCCTTTTCGACGCCGAGCGTCACCAAGTTACAGTGCAAGGGGATGCCCCATTCCGCACTAGCCTCGTTGGTGGAATGAACCGAGTTGCTTTGCGCATTAGTGTTGATGGCTTCAACCCACCACCAAGTTCCGTCTCTTTCCGAAACGATTTATCGGAGGAATTGATGCCTCGCCGTGATGAACTTGTTCAATGCGACACTTTAGTCATAAAAGCCAGATGCGTTACGCCCATCACAAATCGCGTTGAAATTGTTTTAATTGAGCGTGACGGCACACCTTGGGGAACAGAATTTGACCTAACAACGGACTGGCGTGTAATCCTTTTACCCTTTTCATCGCTTCGCCATTTCGATCATTGGGGAACAACTCCTCAAGGACGCGGTGGTAGAGACGATCGGTTGCGCCCTGAAAATATCGCTGCCGTAAATGTTTGTTTTGGCGCATGGCTCTTTCCAAACCGTTCGAAGGAACGACACATTATTGAGATTGAGGAGATTGCATTGGCGAAAGGCGGAAAGGGAAAATGTCGCTCTTCAGTAGGGTCAGGTCGTGTTGACAACACTTTGTCGGCGCAGGACAGAACTTGCGCTTTGCATGAACTGATTTCCCATTTGCTCAACATTTGACATAATGTCGTCAAGATGGATGTGCCAAATCTGCAGGGTCGGGGTTCTACTGCTTTTGTGGCTTTTAATGCGACATTAGGGCGTCTCATCTTTGGTCGTCCTTCTATGCCTTCTCCGGACAGCCATTGACTTGCATTTTCAATGCAATGTAAACATCGGTTGGATGGACATGCTAAATGCCCTCTTTCTAATGGCGTGTCTGTTTTCGTTTACGACTTATCAAAGGTATGGCAAAACTTGGCAGGCAGTTTTAGCAGGAGTTTTTGACGCACTTGCTACCTTGACCCACTTCATTGCTATCCCAACGGTCTTGTCTTTGGCTTTGGTTTTGTTTTGGCAGCGAAGGGGTCAGGCTTTGTTGGCATTTACTTCGCCACTGATTTTAGGCTGGTTATTTTGGCTTTCATACGCCGCTCAAGATTGGCAAAGTTGGTTGGGGCAATTGGGATTGCAGTTTGCCAGAAAGGGGGAAACTTTCTTCCTTTTCCTGGCGCTGAGAATTATTTTCGTGGAAAGTTTGCTGCCGCTTTACGGTGTTTTCCCAGTTAACACGCTACCTTTGTGGGTCGCTTTGGTTGTGGCATCAATTTTGTCAATTTGGTGCAAAAACTCTCCTTTGACAGGATGGCAAACTGCTTGCTTGGTCATTGACTACTTCTCAAGTGCCGTGGGTGAGGAATTGTGGTGTATCGGATGGTGGACACCTGTCGGTTACTTGCTCTTGAGCCTTTGGCTTAACAAGACTTTTGAAAAACTGTCAAGAAAGTCTTGGCTTTTAGCCATTTGCCTTTTGTGGACAGGGTGGCAATTACTCGGAATCGGTCAAGCAGCAACAAGTGCCCATATTTGTAAACGAAGCATTGATAAATTTTTCGCCGAAATTCAAATTGCGATACCTAAAGGCGCTTTGGTGTTACTGCATTGTATCCCTGACCCGTTCCAGACACTTCAAGAAAAACGTCCTGATTTGAGTTTAATCCAAATCAGCCAGACCCCTATGTCACCGAGGGCGTTAAAGCGGGTTCTAAGCAATGCAGACTTCTTCGTGGGATTGAGGCAGTGGGGAAAAAGTCGGGGCATTGTCAATTTGGCGAAAGCAGAAAAGACATGGCTTCTCCGCACGGCTTTAAGAACTTGGAGTGTCGGACTCTATCGGCTTAAAAAGGAGAAATTTTGAGGGAGCACTTCGGCCCTCAATCTGTCAATGCGAAGCCATTTGCGCGCTTGCCCTTACCGCCTTAAAACTTTTTGCGCCGGTAAATAGTTTCCTTCGTGGCGAAATCCTTGTCACTTAGTGCATAATGTCATTTGCAGTTAGTGACGGGACAAGTCCTCACACCAAATGGAGCGGATTGGGTGATGAAGCAAGTCGTTAGCGTCAGTTTGGGTTCGTCAAAGAGGGACAAAAAGGTTGAGGTGAGGTTCTTTGGTGAACGGTTTTTGATTGAGCGGATTGGCACAGACGGTGATTTGCGAAAGTTCGCCGAATTGTTGCAACAACTTGATGGCAAAGTTGATGCCCTTTGCTTCGGTGGTATGGACATCTGGATTCGCTGCGGAAAGCGCAAATATGCCCTTCGTGAACCAGCAAAACTCGCTCAACTCGTCAAGCAAACCCCAGTCGTTGATGGTTCAGGACTTAAAGACACGATGGAACGGGAAGCAGTTCATTGGCTTCAAAATAATGGCGTCGTTAATTTCCGCGACCAAAAAGTTTTGCTGGTAAGCGCTATTGATAGGTTTGGGATGGCTGAAGAGTTTTGGAAGTTGGGAGCGGATTTGAGGATTGGAGATTTAGCGTTCGGGCTTGGTATCCCAGTGCTCATCAAATCACAACGAATTTACGAAGCTTTGGGTGCAATCTTTTTACCGTTGATTGTTCAACTCCCAATCAGTTGGATTTACCCGACAGGCAAAAAGCAAGAGCGAATTGAACCAAAGTTTGAACGCTTTTACCGTTGGGCTGAAATCATTGCAGGCGATTTTTTGCTCATCCGAAAACACTTGCCTATTCCGAATCTCAAGTCCCCAGTCCCTTTGAGCGGCAAAATCGTGTTGACGAACACCACCACGAAGGACGATGTTGAACTCTTACGCCAATTGGGTATTTCGTTACTCATCACAACTACGCCTGAACTTGACGGACGAACTTTCGGGACGAATGTGATGGAGGGTGTAATTGTCACTCATTTGCAGCGCCGCCCCGATGAACTCACAAAAGATGATTACATGAGGGCACTGAGGGATTTGGGATGGCAACCGACAGTAAGGAAACTCAGTTAGGTAAGCAGGGATTTTACCGGAGGCGAACATCCTTTTGAGCCAATTTTTGTCGGGACGAGGGCGAGAGACGGGGACGCGTCCGTGTGAATTCCAAAACAATGTAGCGTCGTCACTTGTAGGCGACGGTCGTTTGAAATTACCCAAATTGTTGTAGCGTCGTCACTTGTAGGCGACGGCAATTCAACTTCGGTGCATCAGTAGATGCGCCCTCCAAGAACCGTTGAAGGGAAATTCAGCAAAGCATTTTCAAAACGAAAAAGTTTGGCTTATTGAGAGCGAGCCAATTACGGGAGGAAACGAACTGTCCAGAGGTTACTCCCAAAATTGCCTCAATCGCTCAAGGATTTGATTGATTCGCTTATTGACGGCAGGTTGGCTTATTCCCAACTCCTTTGCTATTTCTCGCTCCGTCGCTCTGTCCCAGAATTTCCGTTCAATCAAATAGCGCTCTTCTTCAGTTAGGGTTGCGAGGGCTTGACGGACAACCATAGCGAGCCAGTTAATCTCTCGCTCATCTTCCGTTTCTTCAGTTTCAGTACTGACCCAATCCCACAAATCCCAGCCACTTTCATCCTCATCGTTACCTTCACCGTTCTGTTGTGAAGGTGCTTGAACCCAACGAACGCCGTAGTTCCACTCATCTCGGTATCGCTTCATGAGTGCAGTAACAACAAACCTTCGTAGTTTTTCTTCCGAACGGATTCCGATATTCCAACCTTCCCACAAAGCAGCCCAAGCGACAGCGAAAAGTTCCTCCCGCCAGTCATCGGACTGCCAATGGGGCGGACAGCGCCACCTCCTCGCCTGTTCTAAAGATTGTTTGATGATGTCAAGTTTCTGCATGTCAGTTAACACCGTTTGCAGTCAAGTTGCATAAAAAGCGCAGCCTTGGCTTACCTTTTCCTGAACCTTCGCCTTAAC
>FMJZ01037844.1_pt1 | contig 15847 bp, 14 predicted proteins | sample 1987881 | NCBI WGS metagenome assembly FMJZ01 (sample SAMEA4378227, study PRJEB15110) | soil metagenome | biome: soil; feature: Field; material: Soil | place: India | collected 2015-03-11 | depth 0 m | reverse complement strand
AAGGGTGTGGTTTTACCACTATCACGCAAGAAGTTTAATGTTGAAAAACTGGTATTTATACTTTAAAAGTAGCTGAGATTACTTACTATCTGTATAAAGCATAGCCGCTGTCATGCAGAAAGCAGTGAAGTAAGTCTTGAGATTCTTTTATCTGACCAGAATGACAAAAAAGCGCATGGTAATATCAAATGTCCTCTTGAGCAACAGCAAAAGAGTCGCTACTTGAGAGCATCTACGGCACCAGTAACACCTTAATGGACTCCTTGCCCTCGTGCACCATCTCGATTCCGTGTCGGAAATCGGATAGCGGCAGCTGGTGCGTGACGATACCATCGGTCTTCAGCAAGCCGCGCGTCAGATAGTCTATCACCTTGGGGTAGCAGTAGGGTCCCAGGTGCGAGCCGTACACGTTCAGCTCCTTCACATCGCCCAGAATCGTCCAGTCCACGGTTACCGGCTCCTGCAGCACGCTGAACTCCACGAAGTTGCCCGCCTTGCGGATGATGTCCAGTCCTAACAGAACGCCCTGCGGATGCCCGGTGGCTTCGATGTACACATCACAGCCATAGCCATCGGTCAGGCGCTTGATTTCGGCGCGAACGTCATCGCGAGAGGGATTGAGTACCATGTCTGCGCCCAGCCGCTTTGCAATCTCCAGGCGGTGGTCGCGCAGGTCAAGCGCTATCAATAATCCCGGGTTCTTCAGCCGGGCACACGCCACCATACCCAGCCCCAGCGGTCCCATACCCGCGATAACCACCACATCCCCGAACTGTATCTGTCCCCTGTCCACCGCGTGCATGGAGCAAGCCAGCGGTTCAATCAACGCTGCCTGTTCGGTGGGCAGGCTGTCGGGAACGCGATAGACACGCGCGTTGGCGGGATAGCGCATATACTGTGCCCAGCCACCCTGAGCCTTCTCACGAAAGCCGAAAATCTCGCGGTCGCGACACAGCCAGTACATCCCTCTGTCGCACATGCGACAGCGACCACAGGGCACAATCTGCTCGGCGACGGCACGATCTCCTACTTTCAAACCAAAGCGTTCCCCTGCTCCCTCGCCAAGCGCCACCACTCGCCCTACGAACTCGTGTCCGGGCACAACAGGCGGCTGGACATAGCGTGGACGGGTGGCATCGCCCCAGATGGACGGGTTACCGTAGAAGCACTTCACGTCCCCCGCACAGATACCACACGCCTCGACCTGTACAATCACCTCACCGGGGCGCGGTTCGGGGACGGGTATGCGCTCCAGACGGTAATCTTCTGGCGCGTAACAACGCACCGCCTGCATACTTGCTCCTGTTTCACTCATGGCTCTTCTCCCTCCTGACGGTATTCATGATCCCTGTTACCCATCCCCGTTCGCCCCGTTGCTGTGCCCTCCGTCTGTGTCGTTGCGATGCCTGCAGATGTTACCGTGGACCTGGCTGGGCAGGTGCACCACCAGGCGCGTCACTAGGCGGTCGTCCGCCAGGCATCATCCCCGGAGGAGGTAGTCCCGGTCCGCCAACGGGCATCTTGCTGGGATCCACAACGGGCGGCTCTGGCTCGGCAAAAAAGAATCTCCACGCCACCACAGCAATCACCGCCAGCACTAAGAGAATTACTATCGCTGCGGTGGTGGGACTGACCTCTTTTTTCATCGGATTTCCCCTCCGCGCAGATGTGTATCACTTGTTATTTGGCTGTGCCTGTCGTTATTCCTTCCTGCAGGCAAACACCGAAGCAGTGGCGAATTGGTGGAGCAAAAAGAGGTGAGGCTATGCGGCATATCCTGTGTATCGGAGCACATCCCGACGATGTAGAGGGAAGCATCGGTGGTACGGTGACGCTGATGCGTAAACGGGGAGATGTGGTGCGCTTTCTGAGCGTGACCGACGGAGGTAAAGGACACTATCGACAGGAGTATGCGGAGAACCCGCGTCTCCTGGTGGAACGGCGTATGGCGGAGGCACAGCGCGCTGCCTCAATGATTGGCGCAGAGTTTGTCTGCCTCGGTGCGCCCGATGGAGGCGTGTACGTGAACCATGAAACCACCTCGTCCATGATACGCGCCATCCGCTCGTTTGGAGAGCCGGGCAAAGGTCCCGACCTGATACTGGTCAACCGCCTCAACGACTACCATCGCGACCACCGCGTCACCGCCCAGCTGGTGCTGGATTCGGTGTACCTGTTGACCGTGCCCACCATCTGCCCCGATGTGCCTCCGCTTCGCCGGATGCCGGTGGTGATGTACTGGTACGACGACTTCATGGAGCCGGTGCCCTTCCGCGCGGATGTGGTGGTCAATATCGACGGCGTCATCCAGACAAAGATCGATATGCTCTGCGCCCACGAATCGCAGTTTGCGGAATGGATACCTTACGCGATGGGCATGTCTCCCCTGCCTCTGACCTATGAACAGATGCGGGAATGGGTGACGGAGTGGATGTATCGCGATGCCCGCAACGCCAGACTAGCTGCCGAACACGGTCATCCCCGAATCGCCCCCGGTGGCGACTACGAGTTCGCGGAGGCGTTTCAGATAAGCGAATATGGTACCCGCCCTACCGACGAATGGCTTCGGGAGACCTTCGGTTTTCATCTGGCGCAATAGCAGTCCGCAGCCTCTGGAGGGTGAGGCTTGTTTTATCTAACCCTCAGCCTCGTCCCTGCGAGGGGAATCTCTTACCGTGTTGGGGAGAGATGATGCGCCCCTTCCCTGCGAGGGAAGGGGCTGGGGGTTAGGTGGTTCCCAGTGACAGCTCAGCTCATGATGCGCATGTCGATGACCGCCGTCAGTCCTACGCCGTCCACGCGACGCAGTTTCAAAGGGTTCAGGTCATCGGTAGGAATGAGTATCTTCACGCGGAACATCCCGTTGGAGAACAGGTCTTCATACTGCCAGACGCCTGCTACCCTGTTCACATCACCTGCAGCGCCCGAGACCTGCGCCCCACCAATATAGGCGTTCTCACCCAGTGTCGCCATCGGGATGACCTTTGTGAACTCCTCTGCGCCTTTGCGCAGGCTCACTTTGTTAATCACTTCGTTCAGCTGGTTGCCGGCGTTCTTTACGGCAACCGCCACGGCGGTCGCCGCCAGCACCTCTTTGCCACCCAACCCCTTCGGATGGGTGACCTTGAAGCCGCCCTCCAGGGCGACGTCAATCAGCGCAGAGATGCCCACCTTTTCTACCCGGCGCAGACCCGTCAGGCTGTCACTTGGAACCAGCACCTTGATGCGGAACCTGTCCAGTGACTCCTCAATCTGAAACACCGCCTGTACCTTGTTGACTGCCTCTTTGGGACCCATCACCTGTGCCGCGCCAACATAGCCCTTATCGCCAATGCTCAGGATGGGCACGACCTTCGTCGCCTGATTGATGGGCACGTTGCGGCGGATGGTAATCTCGTTGATGAACTTATCCAGCGATTTGGCGTTCTGCTTCACCAGGTAGCCAATGCCCAGCAGTTTCACACCGCCCCGCAGGATTTTGCCCAAATCCTGCGCACTGCTCCACTCGGAAAGGCTGACGGTGAACAAAAACACCATCGCCGTTGCCAGCCATACTGCTCGTCTCATCGGAACACCTCCTGTCAGGTTCGGCTCGCCAGTGCCTGCTTCACCAGGTCGGGTATCTCATACAGCGCATCCGCCACAGGCACACCCGCGCTTCGCAAGGCATCTACCTTCGCCTGTGGGGTGCCGGTGCGCCCCGAGATGATTGCTCCCGCGTGCCCCATTCGCTTGCCGGGCGGTGCTGTGCGCCCCGAGATGAAGCCAATCACCGGCTTGTGCATCGTGCGGATATACTCCGCCGCGATTTCCTCATCCGAGCCGCCAATCTCGCCTACCAGCACCACCGCCTGCGTATCGGGGTCTTCCTCGAACAGCGGAAGCAGGTCAACGAACGTGCTCCCCAGCACCGGGTCGCCGCCTATTCCTATACAGGTAGACTGTCCCAGCCCTGCTTTAGTTAACAGGTCTACGATTTCATAGGTCAACGTGCCACTGCGCGACACCAGACCGACAGGTCCTGGCGTGAAGATATTGCCCGGAAGGATACCGATTTTGCACTGCCCCGCGGTGATGATGCCCGGACAGTTGGGTCCGATGAGCCGAACGCCCTTCTGTCTCACCAGCGCCACCGCTTTGACCGTATCCTGCACAGGGATGCCCTCGGTGATACACACGACCACGCGCACGCCAGCGTCCGCCGCCTCCAGCACCGCATCCGCCGCGAAGGGCGCAGGCACAAAGATGACCGAAGCATCCGCGCCGGTAGCCTGCACCGCCTGCTTTACGGTGTCAAACACCGGCACGCCCAGCACCTCCTGCCCGCCTTTGCCCGGCGTCACCCCCGCCACAATCTGCGTGCCGTATTCCAGCATCTGTCGGGTATGGAACTCGCCCTCGCGTCCGGTGATACCCTGCACCAGCACGCGCGTGTTTTTGTCAACCAGCACAGCCATCAGCGTGTGACCTCCACAATCTTGCGTGCCGCTTCCTGCATTGTCACTGCAGGGATAAGCTCCGTGCCCTGAAGCAACGCCAGTCCCTCCTCGGCGCGAGTGCCCGCCAGCCGAATGACAATGGGAACCCTCACATCCAGACTGCGAATGCCCTCCAGAATGCCTTTCGCCACCTCATCCCCGCGCGTGATTCCGCCGAATACATTGAACAGCACGCCTTTGACGTTTGGGTCCATCAGCACAATCTCCAGCGCGTTGCGCACCAGGTCGGCTTTCGCGCCGCCGCCGATGTCCAGGAAGTTCGCGGGTTTGCCTCCCGCCCGGCTCACCTCGTCCAGCGTGCTCATCACCAGTCCTGCACCGTTGCCGATGATGCCGATGTCGCCGCCCAGCCGCACGTACTGGATGCCGCGCCGATGCGCTTCCGCCTCAATGGGGTCCTCCTCGCTCTCCTCCTTGTACTCGTTGAACTCGGGATGGCGAAACAGGGCGTTGTCGTCGATGTTCAGCTTGGCATCGGCGGCGAGACACTGCCCGTCCTGCGTCAACACGAAGGGATTGATTTCCGCCAGCGAAGCATCACTGCTCACATACGCCCGATACAGCGCCAGCAGGAACTTCGTAGCGGTTGGCACCGCCTCCCGTGCAATGCCGGCATCATACAGCGCCTGCCTCGCCTGATATGGCATCAGCCCCAGCCAGGGCTCTATCCATACCTTCACAATGGCTTCGGGATGCTCCTCCGCCACCTGCTCGATATCCATTCCCCCCATCGCGCTGACCATCACCACATCGCGCTGTCTGGCTCGGTCTAACGTAATGCCCAGATAGTATTCCTGCGCGATGGAGATGGCTTCTTCGATTAACACTTTGTGCACCGGCACACCCTGCGGCGCCTGCGGCGTCACCAGCCGGGAACCGATTAACGCGCGAGCATGTTCCTCTGCCTGTGCCGGGGTGTCCGCCAGACGAATACCTCCTGCCTTACCGCGTCCGCCAGCGTGCACCTGCGCCTTCACCACCACACGCCCGCCAAGGCTCTCGGCAATCTGTCGCGCTTCCCCCGGGGTGCTTGCCACGCGCCCCCTGGGCACGCTCACGCCGTAGCGCGATAGGACCTCTTTCGCCTGATATTCGTGGATTTTCAACCTTTGCCCCTCCCTCACTTACCTTCTGCACAGAGATAGTTTAGCATAACAAAGCCTCTCTCCTGCGCTCAGATGTATATTTTGTAGGTCTGCACGTCCATCACCGCGCCGAGAATGCTCCACAGCGAGCCCATCGTGTAGTCGCCCAGAATCAAGCCCAGGAAGAACGGTACGGCGATGTTGTGCGCACGCATCCCGCCGTACCGGATGAGAAGTCCCTTAATCACCCACGCGATGAAGAAATTGAACCAGAAGTAGTCCATCGCATACGAGACCGCCAGCGCATAGCCCGCCGGATGCAGGGGCCACCACAGGAAAACGTTGCGCATCAACCGCAGGAACACCACGATGAAAAAGCCGCCCACCATGTAGCCGATGCGGGTGCTTTCCTGCTTGACGGGCGCATTAATCCAGTTGGTCAGCCAGCCGAAGGACTCCCAGCCCAGCCAGTCCTTGAAGCCAACCGCCTTTGCATCCGCGCCCGCGCGATAGGTCACATGCAGATTCGCCCAGCAGGTCGCGATGAAGCCGAAAATTGTTGCCACCACGATCACCCAGATGAGTTTGTTCAGCGATTTCGGATGGTGCTCGAACATCTTCATCGCTTCCAGCTGATTGGGCATGGGATGGGAACGATAGCCCCGGTTGAACCAGTACAGCGTCTGGATGAGCGTCAGGTCGCGCGTGCCGATGTTCTGACTGCCGAACAGGGCGGTCATCATCCGGTTGGGGTTGACGAAGTAAATCTCGTGGGGTGTGCCCAGCTCGGCGCGCACGCGCGTGATGGTGATAGCCAGCAGGAAATAGATACCGAAGAAGGTCGCCCCCACCCAAAACGATATGCCCATCCGCCCCGCGAACGCGACAATCACCGCCAGGCTCACTGCAATCAGCCCGAACGCCCAGCGAAAACGGCGGCTTTCCTCCGGGTCGTCGGGATTTTGCGCCCACGCCTGCCGCCAGGCGTTGACGAAATAACGCCTTGCTCCATACACCACCACAATGCCCAGCGCCGTCCACGCGCCCGCCGCCTGCTCCGGGAAGAAGGGAAACCCCACGTTCGTCGGCGCGTCCCAGCCGAACACCGCCCCTACCACCTGAAACAGCTTCCGCGCCACATAGAAGAACCAGCACGAAAACTGCAGGTCCAGCGGCGTGAAAAACGCCAGCCCGATGCCGAAGGGATACATGCTGATGGGCGTCCAGCCCACCGCATCCCACGGACGGTTGGTGATATGCTGGCGCAGGTCGTAGAGCTTGATGTACTGGATGTAGGGCACAGACGGATAGAGCCAGTGGATGCCATTCAGCCCGCTGATTGCCATTGCCAGCGTGAAGCCAATCCACATCGGCTTCTGGCGAAAGAAGGGCACGCCGCCAATGTGCCCGGTCATCGCCATCGGCAGCTGCACGATGGGGAACACCAGTCGCTCATGTTCCGTCCACGAGCGGCGCAGGAGAATATTGACGCCCAGCATCACGCCAATCAGCGCGAAGATAAGCACCGCCCACCACAGCAAAGGCTCCAGAAAGGGCAGAATGCGGTGCCAGCGATAGGGCGAGACGTTGCCCTGATAGAAGTCGGTAAGCACTTTCTCATCGCGCACAAACAGCCACCAGGGCAGGTACTCAAACCACAATGCTTTCCAGTTATTCTCGGGCGTGGCAAAGCGCACCGGATGCCCCAGCACGCCGAACATGTTCTGCAGCATGTCGTGCGCCGCCAGCGTGGAAGAGATAACCAGCATGATATAGATGGTGAGAAGTTCTCCCGGCGTCAACGCCGACCGTGGACTAAACCATCGCCAGAACAGGTTGAGGATAATCAACACGAACAGCATGAAAATTGGCGTGATAAAAAGGGGCAGCGACGTGCCGTCGAGTGTATAAAGCCGAACCTCCACCACCGTAATCCAGAAACAGTTAATGGCGATGAGCGGTAAACCTAACAGCACGGCACGTAGCGTAACCACACGAGGGACAGAGGTTTCTACGTGAGCAGTTTGTTCACGGACGTTCTGGGCGGCGGTCGTGCTGGCTGCGCTGTGCGGCTGCAACCTCTTCCTCCTCATCTTCTGCACGAAGTGAATACATGAGAGTATTTCGCAAGGAGTGCCTCCCTCTCCTTCCCGCATTGGTAGCAATCGCCTTTTTTATGATACAATAGATAGCGGCGAGGAATTCGCCAGCCCCGCAGCCAAGTGTTTGCCACAGGAAGAACCTGCAGTTCATAAGCCGCCGAGCAGTCCACATACGCAGTCAAATACTCTCTTAGAGGTTGTCTGTATGCGAAAGGATATCTTATGCCTGCTAACAGGTGTACTGCTGTTCGTGGGAACGTCTGGGCAAATATCCGCTGATGCGCTGTTGAGAGCGTGGGTGAGTTCGGATAATGGGGCGCCAGTAAGGCTCTCTCTCCAGGTACCCCGTAGCGGATTTCCGACGGGTACTATTCAGACTGTGCGCTTTACCATACAGAATCCCAGACCTCGCCGCGTTCTTCACCTGCAGGCAATTGCCACCTACACCGTCGGCGACGAGCAACAGACCACCACGAGCAATCCTCTAGTCCTTGAGATTGACCAGACCGCCCGCGACTGTCGCCTCTACTTGTATGTTATCAATGGCTATGCTCTCGAGGACACACTCCTCCTGGACGGGCTGGAACTGAACCTGCCGTATAACTCCGCGTTCGTCGTCGTGCCGATTGGCGACCTGCCAGCGGAATCCTCGCGAAAAGGGCAGGTAAAAATCTTTGCGAGGTGAAATAGTACTGTACGACGACAGGAGGAGGGTTGTTGAGATGAGCAACCATCGCATCGAGCGCGATTCGCTGGGCGAAGTACGAGTGCCCGCGGACGCGCTGTACGGGGCACAAACCCAGCGAGCGGTGGAGAACTTCCCCATCAGCGGTATTCGCTTCCCGCGCGTGTTTATTCGGGCGCTGGGGCTGATTAAGGGATGTGCTGCGGCGGTAAACGCCGAGCTGGGCTTGCTGGACGCGCAAAAAGCACAGGCGATTCAACAGGCAGCAGACGAAGTGGCGGAAGGCAGGTGGGACGAACACTTCCCCATTGATATTTTCCAGACCGGTTCAGGCACTTCTACCAACATGAACGCCAACGAAGTGATAGCCAACCGCGCCACGCAGATACTGGGTGGCGAAATCGGCAGCAAGCTGGTGCATCCCAACGACCATGTGAACATGGGACAGTCCTCCAACGACGTCATCCCCACCGCCATCCACGTCAGCGCGTACCTGGAGGTGCAGGAGGTGCTGTTACCTGCCCTGCGTCACCTGCACGAGACTCTGCAAAAACGCGCGAACGAGCTGGACGACGTGGTGAAAACCGGCAGGACGCACCTGATGGACGCCATGCCCGTGCGCATGAGCCAGGAGATTGGTGGATGGGCGTATCAGGTTGGGCAAAGCATTGAGCGGATTGAGTCCTGCCTGCCGCGTCTGGCGAAGCTGGCACTGGGAGGCACAGCCGTCGGCACGGGCATTAACGCACATCCCGAGTTTGCCTCGCGCGTGGCGGCGAAACTGGCGGAGCGCACCGGCATCCCCTTTGTGGAAAGCGATAACCACTTCGCCGCGCAGTCGGCGATGGACACCGCTACCGAGCTCAGCGGTCATCTGAAAACCACTGCCACCGCGCTGATGAAGATTGCCAACGACCTGCGCTGGATGAACAGCGGACCCATCGCGGGGCTGGGCGAGATTGCTTTGCCTGCCCTCCAGCCGGGAAGCAGTATCATGCCGGGCAAGGTGAACCCTGTTATCTGCGAGGCGATGATGATGGTGTGCGCTCAGGTGATGGCGAACGATGTCGCGGTGTCGCTGGGCAACCAGCATGGCAACTTCCAGCTGAACGCGATGCTTCCGCTGATGGCGCATAACCTCCTGCAGTCCATCACCATTCTGGGCAACGCCGCCCGGGTGCTGGCGGACAAAGCGGTAGCCGGCTTCACCGTGAACCGCGAGCGCATCGCCGAGTCGGTGGGCAAAAACCCGATACTGGTCACCGCGCTGAACCCGGTGATTGGCTACGATAAGGCGGCGCAGATAGCCAAACGCGCCTACGCGGAGGGGCGTTCGCTCAAAGAGGTCGCGCTGGAGATGACTGACCTCACGGAGGAGCAGCTGGACGCCCTGCTTGACCCGCGCCCGATGACCGAAGGCGGCATCGTCGGTAAAGGGGACGGCGGATAAGGGGAGCGTAAACCAGTGACTAAACACGAAACTATCGGAGGAAGAACAGATGTCTTTTTCTCGTACTGTACATGCACAGATGGCGTACGCTTCGCCCGATGAGATGATTTTCGGCACTGCACCGAAGCCGCTTGCCTGCGGCAGCGGAGTGCTCATCGGCGCAGGAGAGGTTATTCCGGAGGTCAACTTTACCCTCCCGCCAATGGCTATCCGGGAAGAGACCCTGCCCGACATCCGCCAGCGTTTCCGCGAGATGGTGGAACGTATCCTCACCCGGGCGGTGCAACAGGGACTTTCCGCACTGGTGCTGGAGCTGGAGCACCTGTACGAGCTCACCCTGTATCCCGACTGGGGCGCACTGGTGACGGCGGACATCAAGCGGGTGATGGAGGAATTCAATCAGCGCTACGGCTTGCGCTCCGCCCTGCGTGTGACCGTCGCCGACATCCGCGAACAGGAACGACCACCTCGTATGCGCACAGGCGAGCTGTTCGCCACTATGTTGCAGGCATTCGAACGGTGCGCCGACGCCGGCGCCGACATCCTGTCCATTGAAAGCACGGGAGGCAAAGAGGTTTCCGACCACGCGCTGGTGCAGGGCGATATGGAGGGGATTGCCTTTGCGCTGGGAGTGCTGGCACCGCGCGATATGGAGATGCTGTGGGGAGCCATCGCAGAGATTGCCCACCGTTATAAGGTCGTGCCCGGAGGCGACACCGCCTGCGGGTTCGGCAACACCGCTATGCAGTTAGCGCATCAGGGACTGCTGCCCAAAGTGCTGGCGGCGGTGGTACGGCTGATGACGGTTCCGCGTTCGCTGGTGGCGGTGGAGATGGGCGCCACAGGACCGCTCAAAGACTGCGGCTATGAAAACCCGGTCATCAAAGCCATTACCGGCGTGCCTATCAGCATGGAAGGCAAATCCAGCGCATGTGCCCACTCCTCACCACTGGGCAACATCGCCGCAACGGTGTGCGACCTGTGGAGCAACGAGTCGGTACAGGACGTGCGTCTGCTGGGCGGATATGCTCCCGCCGTGTTTACCGAGATTCTGGCGTACGACTGTCGGCTGATGAACACCGCTCTCAAGCAGGGACAGGGCAGGATGCTTCGCGACCTGTTTATCGTCTCCGACTACCATCGCGACCCGCAGGCACTGATGCTCGACCTGCACGTGGTGTATGAGGCAGGCAGGCGCCTCGTGGAAGCAGGTGAGGACCACTATGCCCGCACCCTGGCGATGGCACGCTATGCGGTTGAGGAGATACGCCGTGCAGTTCAGGAGGGACACATCAGCCTCGAGGGGCGCGAGGAGCGGTGGCTTGGCATGATTGAGGACGCCATTGCCGAACTTCCTGAAGATGCCGACACCCTGCGCCGCCGGGCAGACGTGAACTACGGTTCGCTGTACATCCCTGCCGAATACGGAGTGACACCATGACCTCACGAGAACGCATATGCATCACGTTAGCACGCGGTATCCCCGACCGCGTGCCCATGCTGGACATCACCTTCTGGCCCGATACGCTGGTCCGCTGGCACAGCGAAGGCTTCCCCGAAGGAGCCGACCCGGTGGACTACTTCGGGCTGGACAGGATCGAGCGGTTCGGCTTCGACGGTTCCCTGCAGTTGCCTGTGCAGATGATCGAAGAGACTGACCGCTGGCGCATCTACCGCAACGCTAACGGACTGGTGGTGAAGGAGTGGAAGGACTCGTATGCGCCCCCTGCCCGCCTGGATTGCACGGTCAACAGCTGGGACGAATGGCTGAAGGTGAAGTCGCACCTGCAGGTCAGCCCCGACCGTATCTCCCGCGAGATGGTAAACGCCTACCGCTACTGGCGCGAGCAGGACTGGTTTGTGGTGGCGGAGCCGGTGGAGCCGATGTGGTACGTGCTGGACCACCTGATGGGCTTTCAGAACGCCCTGCCGCTGATTGCCGAACAGCCCGACCTCATCGCGGACATCCTGAACACCTACACCGACTTCCTGCTGGGCATGTGTCAGCTGTGTGTGGAGCGCGGGATTACTTTCGATGGACTGTGGTTCTTCTCCGACCTGTGTTACAAAAACGGGATGCTCTTTTCGCCGCGCACCTATCGCGACCTGCTGATGCCCTGTCACCGCAAGGTGAAGGCATGGTGCGAAGCGCAGGGCATCCCCATGCTCCTCCACTGCGATGGCGACGTGCGTCAGTTCATCCCCCTGCTCATCGAGGCTGGTTTCGATGCTATCCAGCCCCTGGAAGCCCGCGCCGGCAACGACGTACGGGAGCTGAAGCGGCTTTACGGCACGCAGATTGTCTTCTTCGGAAATATCAGCGCGGACGTTATGGCATACGGAACGGATGAACAGCTGGAGGAGGAGATTCGCAGTAAACTCTCGGTGGCGATGGAAGGAGGCGGTTACATGTACCACAGCGACCACTCCATCCCGCCTACCGTCAGCCTTGCCCGCTACGCGCAGGTGATCGAACTGGTGCGAAAATACGGACGTTATGAATAGTGCCGTTTTCATCCAAGAACAGCGTTATGACGACGCTATTCTTTGGTCGTGCTGAGCGCCAGTCGCTCAGGGTAACAGGCAGGAACACCTCCCACACCGTAACGAAAGTGTTATTAACACCACATGGGAGGTGTTACTACCATGACTCCAAGAGAACGCGTTCTGAAAGCATTGCGCCGTGAACAGCCCGACCGTGTTCCTATTCACGATGGTTTGTGGGCGGAAACGGTGCGCCGATGGGAGCGCGAAGGAATGCCCGGCGAAATCCCCCCGGAAGACTACTTCGGTTATGAAATTGTGGGCATCGGCTTCGATGCGTCGCCCATGTTCGAAGTGAAAACGCTGTACAAGGACAACGAGGTCATCGTTCAGACGACCTCGTATGGCGGCGTGCGCAAGAACTTCCGCACCTATGCCAGCACCCCTGAGATTATTGATTGGGCGGTGAAAAGCAAGGAAGACTGGCTGCGTATCAAGGAACGACTGCGCCCCGACTACACCCGCGTGGACTGGGTGTCCCTGCGTCAGCGATACCAGCAGGCGCGTTCCGAAAACAAATGCATCGTGCTGACCGCCGCCGTAGGATACGACCTGTTACAGTCCTACGTGAAGAGCGAAGAACTGCTGGTAATTATGCACGACGACCCCGATTGGTTCCGTGATATGGTGCAGACCCATGCGCAGCTGGTGCTGGAGATGGCGCGGATGATTTTCGACTCTGGCTACCCCTGCGACGCCGCGTTCCTCTTCAACGACATGGGCTATCGCAACGGACCGCTGTTCTCGCCGAAGATGTATCGCGAGTGCATTCTGGAGTCGGATAAGATGCTGTGCGACTTTTTCCACAGCAGGAACATGCCGGTTATCTACCACACCGACGGCGACGTGCGCCTGCTCATTCCGGGATTGATTGAGGCGGGTATCGACTGCCTGCAACCGCTGGAGGCGAAGGCAAACATGGACGTGCGCGAACTGAAAAAGCAGTACGGCGACCGCCTCGCCTTCATGGGCAACATCGACACGCGCAAGATGGCAGACCCCGACCCAGCCGTCATCGAGGAAGAGATTCGCACTAAGTTCGAAGTGGCGATGAAGGGAGGCGGCTACATCTACCACAGCGACCATTCGGTGCCGCCCAGCGTCAGCTTCGCGCAGTACTGCCGAACGATAGACCTGGTACGCAAGTACGGGCAGTACGGATAGCGCAGGATATTCGCACGGGGGAGGCAACGGCGACGAAAGGTTATGCCCCTCCCCCTTGCTTTGCCCGCTGTAACGCCTCGATGTACTCCTGCGGCAGCTTGACCGGCTTGCCCTCCTCCGACCACCAGCGCGGAGTCTCGGAGTATATCCACACGTATTCGTCCGCCACCTTCAACGCCTCGCGCGCCAGCGCCTCGAACTGCGAGGGAGGATGGGGATTCTTGCTCAGGTCGTCGGTATGCCAGCCGCTGTTGCGCCAGTCCAGGTCCATCCAGATGCCGAACGAGAACGAAAACACCCGGGCATACTTGCGCGGGTCCGCCACGATGGGAAGCAGGTCGCGCTTCATTGTCTGGTAGGCTTTCGCAAACAGGGCAGGGTCACGGTAGCCATAAGAGAGCTCATGCCCGTCGATGAGGCGGGTTCTGCCGCTCGCCGCGTCCACCATGCCGTCCAGAAACGGCGCCAGCAGTCCATAGTCGCATTCCTTCAACGGTCTCCTTCCGCCCTGCGACTGCGCCCACGGCAGGCAGTAACCAAAGGTCAACAGCACCTTCAAGCCCGGGTAGCCCTGCTGGAATGCCTGCATCACCTCTCTGCCCCGCCGGCGCACCTGCTCGGCGTACTCTTCCCACGATTTCTTGTCTGCATCGCGCTGGCGCTGGTAGTTGAACAGCGGCTCGTTGTACTGCTCGATATCGAACAGTATGCCAGCGCATCTACCCTCCCGCGCGATGCGCGCCGCCAGCCGGGCGTTGTTCAGCACCGCTGAGAAATCGCCAAACCAGTCAATATCGGCAGGGGTGGTGTTGAAGCGCAGGAAGTTGTGTTTGAACCGGCGAAGCGGCGTGGCTTTCAGGTGCTCCAGAGCGGGACGCAATTCGGCTTCGGTGAAGGCGCGCTTGCTCCAGCACTCCCACGTGAAATTGGCGGACCTGCCGTCGGCGGTGGTGTAGTTCAGATGGAATACGCACCCATCAAAGGGCGTGGTTTCCATCTGCGCAACGTGCCGGCGCATGAAGGCGGTATCCGGCTCATCCCAGCCGAACTCTATCAACTTCTTGGTGGCAATCTGCCGGGAGCTGGTGAGAGCTTGCATTCAGACATCCCTCCTGACAATTCGCAGTATGGCACCTTCCCCGTCCATCAGGGATTATAGCCTTCGTCTCGCAGCTTCGCCCGAACAAAATCCCGCGCCTTTTCCGCAAGAGCAACAGCAGTTTGGGTTTCCTCTAAGGATGGGAAGTGCGCCCTGTCATATCTCACACCGACAGCATCCAGAAGGTGTTGGAGTTGGGTCGTGTGCCTGACCAGTGCGTATCGGAGGTTAGGAGCGGGCTATATTCGGCAGATGCTGGTTCGTTTGCTGGGGCAGTTGGGGATGAGGGAGCAGGTGATTGCGTTAGACAGCACGGGTTTTTGTGTGGGGGATGCGAGTGTGTATTATCAGTCGCGTCGTGGCAGGTGTTATCGGCACTGGGTGAAGGGTTTGTATGCGGTTGGGGTGGAGAGCAAGTATATCTTAGCGTTTCGCAGTGATTGGGGACCGGGTAATGACAGTGTTCATCTGTCGGGTTGACGTCGGGCTGCGGGTCGTTATGGTATTCGTTCGGGCAGGGGTCGTGGTTGGTTATTGTTGGCGGATTGGGGATTTGATGGTTGTGGGGTGGTGGAGGGGGACATTATTCCACCCATTCGTCGTGGAGGGAGTTTAGCGGATGCGGCTCGCGTGGCTCGTGCGGAGTTGGTGAGTATGGCGCGTTTGGATGGGGTGTATGGTCAGCGATGGCAGTGCGAGATGGTTCATTCGGTGATAAAGCGCAAGTTTGGGGATCGGGTTCGTTCGCGCAGGCGGTTGTTGCAGTTGCGGGAGGTGCTGGTGAAGGGTTTGGTGTACAACATCCACCGTTGGGTGGTAGTGTGTTTTGTGTGGTATGAGGTCGTGTGTGTATCATCTCGCTATCTTTGCAACAGGGCATGAGAAAAGCCTTAAGATACTTCTCACAGCATTGCTGCATGTGGAAGCAAACAGTGTCTGTAGCCGGTTCTTCAGTAGCCAGTTCGTCTTTGCCGGTCTTCAGGTCGTTCTCCGCCCGGCGAATCCATAACGCGACAGCGTCTTCGTTCATATCTTCATACCTTCCTTCAACACGTAATAGGTAAGAAAACCTGTATTGTTTTTCCTCTTTCGTACTGCCTTTTCAGATTGGATAAATATATCCCCGCAAAAACCTGCCCGGACAAACCGTAAGCGAATATCTGAAGTAATCGTTCGGTAGGTAGTCTCCCTCTTGAGAGCAGGTAGCCCCAAAGGGTAT
>FMJZ01070617.1_pt1 | contig 15890 bp, 11 predicted proteins | sample 1987881 | NCBI WGS metagenome assembly FMJZ01 (sample SAMEA4378227, study PRJEB15110) | soil metagenome | biome: soil; feature: Field; material: Soil | place: India | collected 2015-03-11 | depth 0 m | reverse complement strand
TGGCTTTAGTTTGGCTGCGGCGTTGGTGACTGCCAATATTGTTTTGTGATCTACAATTGCAAAACATTTGGGAATCAACACTGTGGGCGGCAGTAAACTGGTCTTTGAGCCAGAAACTTCTAAGTCTGCGGTTAGCATTCCCCCCTAGTCTTTACTAGGTCATAAACTGAGGTAAAACGGCGTCGCGGTTAGACTTTTCCGAACCATGAGCCATCGCTACATTCTCCTGTACAAGCCCTATCGGGTGCTTTGTCAATTTCAAGATCAAGAGGGGCGATCGACCCTCAAGGATTACGTTCCTATTCCCGATGTTTATCCCGCTGGCCGCCTAGACTACGACAGCGAGGGGCTGGTTCTCCTCACCAATGATGGCTGGTTGCAACACCGCTTGACGGATCCCCGCTATGGCCATCCGCGCACCTACTGGGTACAGGTGGAAGGTGAACCTGATACAGCAGCCCTGACTCAATTGGCAGCGGGGGTAATCATCCAAGGCTATCGCACCCGACCGGCTCGTGTAGAGGTACTGAAGCAAGACCCCCCTTTGCCGCCAAGGGATCCCCCGATTCGCTATCGCCGCCATATCCCTACCCAGTGGCTGAGCTTGACGCTATGGGAAGGTCGCAATCGCCAAGTCCGCCGCATGACGGCTGCGGTAGGATTTCCCACACTACGCTTGGTACGGGCGGCGATCGCCCACCTGCAGTTGGGTGACCTTGCCCCCGGCCAGTGGCGGGAACTCTGTGCCCAAGAGCAACAAGTTCTTTGGCAGCTTTGTGGTCGGCGACCTGCTCAACGTGCTTAGCATTCTTTAACAATCTTGAGGGACTATACTAAGATAGACGAGGTAACACCCCCTGTTTTTGATAGCCCTACATTGATTGATGAGGTCGTCCCATGGGACAACCATTTCTCAGTAAAATTGGTCGTCCGTGGTTAATTGGGGGAGCGATCGCCATCGCCTTGGGAAGTTTTGCACTGAGTCTTAGCTACTGGCAGCAACAACACCGCGCCAATGAAGAGCGAGCCATTCAAGCTGCCCTGGCCAATCCAGTGAGCGATCGCATTACGGCTTTGGGTCGCTTGGAACCCGAAGGGGAAGTGGTGGCCGTCAGTGCTCCCTCAATGACCGAGCGGTTGGGGCAGCTCCTAGTGCGCGAGGGCGATCGCGTGGTTGCCGGTCAGCCCCTTGCCTATTTAGATACCTATCCGGAGCGCAAAGCCGAACGCGATTTGGCTGCCAGTCAATGGCAGGAAGCCCGCCTACGCTATGAGGCCGAAACCCGCTTAGCCCTTGCTCAAATTGCCGAAGCTGAACGCCGTCGCGATCGCGCCAATGAACCGGCGATTGCCGCCATTCAAGCCCAGCAGGCCACAATTCAGCGCATCCAAGCGGAACTCGAGACCGCCCACCGGGAATATCAGCGCTTTGCCCAGCTCTTTGCCGATGGGGCAGTGTCGCAACAGGATCTTGACGATCGCACTGTCCGCGTCCGGAGCTTACAGGAAGAACTACGCAACGCCCAAGCCAACCTCGTTCGCCTACAGGAAGAGCGCCGCACAGAATTAGCCACCGCGAATGCTCAAGTGGAGGCCGCCCAAGCCAATCTGGGACGGGTGCAAACCCAAGTGCAACTCCTCTCAGCAGAGCGCAATCTACAACTGGCGGAAGCCCGTCTTGAACGCACTATCATTCGTGCCCCCCGCAATGGTCGGGTGCTGCGGATTCACACCAGAGCCGGCGAAACGATCAATGAACGGGGGATTCTTGAATTGGGGAATACCGACCAAATGTATGCCGTTGCTGAGGTCTATGAGACCGATGTGCCTCGGGTTCGTGTCGGTCAGCCCGCTGAAATTCGCAGCAGTGCCCTCAATGCGCCGATTAGTGGCCGCGTCGCTCAAGTGGGGTTGTTGGTGGCCAAGAATGACGTGACTGATACGGATCCAGCCGCCAAAACCGATGCGCGGGTTGTGGAAGTCAAAATTCGCTTAGATAACAGTGAGCCAGTGGCGGGTCTGACGAATATGCAGGTAGAAGTGGCGATTGATCCCCGCTGAGGTGCACGGATGATTTTTGCGATTCCCTTAGCTTGGTTGCAACTCATTCGGGAACGGATTCGCCTCCTGGTGGCGATCGCTGGCATTGCCTTTGCCGTGGTGCTAATGCTCATGCAGTTTGGCTTTCGGGATGCCCTTTTTAAGGCGGCAGTGCGCTTCCACGAGAGCCTAAACACCGATATTGTTCTCATTAGTCCCCAATCCACGGCACTCATTGCCATGCGCAGCTTCCCCCGACGGCGACTCTACCAAGCAGCGGGTTTTGAAGGGGTGGAGTCCGTCTCTCCCCTCTACCTCAGTTTTGGTCTGTGGCGCAATCCCATTAACAAAAGTACCCGCCAACTAATGGTGATTGGCGTGGATCCGATGGCGGTATCTATTTCCGTATCCGATACCCCCCACTGGCAGGATGCCATTAAGCTAGCGGATCATGTCCTTTTTGATGCTCAATCCCGCGCTGAGTTTGGCCCAATTCCAGAGCTATACCGCCAAGGGGAGGAGGTCACGACCGAGGTCTCTGGCCGCAAAATCACCGTAGCAGGCCTATTTCGCATGGGCGCTAACTTTGGCGCCGATGGCAATTTACTCACGAGTGACTTGAACTTTTTGCGTCTCTTTCCCGAACGGAATCCCGGGCTGATTGATGTGGGTTTAGTACGGGTGCAGCCGGGGGTGAATACCAAGGCACTGGCACGGCGGATGAAGGCTGCCCTAGGGAATGATGTCCTAGTCATGACCCGTGAGGAGTTTGCTGAGTTTGAACGCAGCTACTGGGAAAAGAGTACCTCCATTGGCTTTATTTTCTCCCTCGGCGCCTTGATGGGCTTTATTGTTGGCTCTGTGATTGTTTATCAAATTCTCTACACCGATGTCACGGATCACTTGGCAGAGTATGCCACCCTCAAAGCGATGGGCTATCGCGACGTATTCTTCTATGGTGTGGTGATGCAGGAATCGTTAATTCTTTCCTGTATGGGCTATATTCCGGGGTTCATTGTTTCGTTTCTACTGTATATCCTCATTGCCAATGCCACATCGCTGCCAGTTTGGATGACGGTGGAGCGGGCCAGTTTGGTTTTTACACTCACGGTGCTTATGTGTACTCTCTCAGGGGCGATCACCCTGCGGCGGATTCAACAAGCCGATCCTGCGGATATTTTCTAGGATGGTGTTATGGAGCCGGTGATCCAGATTCAAGGCCTCAATCACTACTTTGGTCAGGGGCAACTGCGTAAGCAAATTCTCTTTGATCTCTGCGCTCGCATTGAGGCGGGTGAAATTGTGATCATGACGGGGCCTTCGGGGTCAGGGAAAACCACACTGTTAACCTTGATTGGTGCTTTGCGATCGGCACAAGAGGGCAGTCTGCGGGTGCTGGGTCAGGAGCTACGCAACGCCACAAAAGAGCAGCAGATTCAAATTCGGCGGCAAACGGGCTATATCTTCCAAGGGCACAATCTGCTCCATGCCTTGACAGCTCGCCAAAATGTGCAGATGGCACTGGATCTGCAACCCCACCTCAGTCGACAGGAAGTCCGAGAACGAGTGGAAGCAATGCTCTGTGCCGTTGGCCTTGGAGAGCGCCTTGACTACTATCCCCATGAACTCTCGGGGGGGCAAAAGCAACGGGTGGCGATCGCCCGCGCTCTCGTGGGACATCCCAAAATTGTTCTCGCAGATGAACCCACGGCTGCCCTCGATAAAAAATCTGGTCGCGATGTGGTGGAAATTATGCGTACCCTTGCCCGTGAACAGGGCTGCACGATTTTAATTGTGACCCACGATAACCGTATTCTCGATGTCGCCGATCGCATTATTCACATGGAAGATGGCCGCCTCTCAGAAACCACGATTGGCATTTCCGTCTAGCCTAGAATAAATCCGCTGATGATGTTTGTGGCTCGAACAGTACCCATTTTAGAGAGTGGCGATCGCCGCAGTCGCGAGGCCTTTGAGCGCCTGTATGCCCAATGTCCCCACATTAAACAGCGGAACTAATTAACGGAGTCGTGTACGCGGGTGAATTCCCACAGCCGTCCCCACCGTCTCATCATGGGCTGGCTAATGACCTTTGAAGCAGCAACGGCCAACGTCATGGTGCTCGACATGCCACACTCCGCTGAGATGCCCGAACAGTGGTGCAACCCGATGCCCTCCTGCGTCTTGTCAATGGCACCTCCCGTATCAGCGAGGAGGATTATCTTGAAGGGGCACCTGAACTCATTGTCGCAATTGCCAGTAGCAGTGCCGCCTACGATCCTCAAGCGCCCGATGACCACGGCATTTTTCGCAGTAGGCACTTCTTGGATTGTGGCTACCCTGGCCAGCCCTGAGAGATGGTCATTTAAACCTTGTTTTGGAAACCCTACACACAGGATTGAGAATAACCGTTGATTAAGTGTAAGAACTCTGTGCTATGGTCATAGGTAGCGGCTTGCAAGCGCGGCAGTGGCACTTGTCAATTCTTCTCGTTCCCAACAGCTTCATCTTGCCAGAGGTCTCCGGCGGCAACTTTTGCTGTAAGCGGAGTCTTTGGTGTGCTTGACAGGGCAACGCCTCTTCGTTTAAGATGCAAGATCCGCGTTTTAGCGATACCCTCTAGAGGATATACATGGCTAGTAATCAGATTTACACGCCACCCGCTTTTACCTTGCCAGACCTTGTCGAGATTCAGCGGGCCAGCTTCCGATGGTTTCTTGAAGAAGGACTCATTGAAGAGCTAGAGAGTTTTTCCCCAATTACTGATTATACTGGCAAAATTGAGTTGCACTTTTTGGCCAAGGACTACCGACTCAAGGAGCCAAAGTATAGCGTAGATGAGGCCAAGCGGCGGGATGCCACCTACTCAATGCAAATGTATGTCCCGACTCGCCTCATTAACAAAGAAAACGGCAATATCATTGACCAAGATGTGTTCATTGGCGATCTGCCCCTGATGACCGATCGCGGGACATTCATTATCAATGGTGCAGAGCGCGTCATTGTCAACCAGATTGTCCGCAGTCCCGGCGTTTACTACAAATCAGAAACCGACAAAAATGGTCGCCGTACCTACAATGCCAGCCTGATTCCCAACCGGGGCGCTTGGCTGAAATTTGAAACCGATAAAAACGATCTGCTGTGGGTACGCATTGACAAAACCCGTAAGCTCTCGGCGCACGTTCTCCTCAAAGCCTTAGGATTAACCGATAGCGAAATCCTAGAGCGGCTGCGCCACCCCGAGTACTACCAAAAAACCGTTGAAAAAGAAGGCAAATTCTCCGAGGAAGATGCCCTTATTGAACTGTACAAAAAACTGCGGCCAGGGGAGCCGCCCACGGTTTCAGGGGGACAACAGCTTCTGGAATCGCGCTTCTTTGATCCCAAACGCTACGACCTTGGCCGGGTGGGTCGCTACAAGCTCAACCGCAAGTTGCAATTGAATATTCCTGACTCAGTGCGCATCCTCACCCCAGAGGATATTCTTGCGGCCATTGATTATCTGATTAACCTAGAGTTTGATCTAGGAACGATTGATGACATTGACCACTTGGGCAACCGCCGCGTCCGTTCTGTTGGTGAATTGCTGCAAAACCAAGTGCGCGTTGGCCTCAATCGCCTAGAGCGCATTATTCGTGAGCGGATGACGGTGTCTGACACAGATTCTTTGACACCCACTTCGCTGGTGAATCCAAAGCCCTTGGTGGCGGCCATTAAGGAATTCTTTGGCTCTAGCCAGCTTTCCCAATTCATGGATCAGACCAACCCCCTCGCGGAACTCACCCACAAACGGCGCTTGAGTGCCCTAGGCCCCGGTGGTCTCACTCGGGAGCGGGCGGGCTTTGCGGTGCGGGATATTCACCCGAGTCACTATGGTCGCATTTGCCCCATTGAAACCCCTGAAGGCCCCAACGCTGGGTTGATTGGTTCCTTGGCGACCCATGCCCGCGTCAATGAATATGGCTTTATTGAGACGCCTTTCTATCCGGTGAAAGATGGTCGCGTCCTCAAGGATCAGCCTCCTGTTTACATGACCGCTGACGAAGAGGATGATAAGCGAGTGGCGCCGGGGGATGTGCCCACCGATGAAAACGGCTATATCCTTGGGGATGTAGTGCCTGTACGTTATCGTCAAGATTTCACCACCACCACCCCCGATCAGGTGGACTATGTAGCGGTTTCGCCAGTACAGATTATCTCTGTGGCCACATCGCTGATTCCCTTTTTGGAGCATGATGACGCCAACCGTGCCCTCATGGGATCCAACATGCAGCGGCAGGCAGTCCCCCTGTTGCGATCGCACCGTCCCTTAGTGGGTACCGGCTTAGAGGCTCAGGCAGCACGGGACTCTGGGATGGTAATTCTCAGCCAGACCAACGGCGTGGTCACCTATGTGGATGCCAATCAAATTCGCGTCAAAACCGATAACGGCCCTGAGATTACCTACACGCTGCAAAAGTATCAGCGCTCCAACCAAGATACCTGCTTGAATCAACGACCGATTGTCTTTGTCGGCGATCGCGTCCAAGCGGGGCAAGTGATTGCCGATGGCTCCGCCACTGAGGGGGGTGAACTTGCCCTTGGCCAAAACATCCTTGTCGCCTATATGCCTTGGGAGGGCTACAACTACGAAGACGCGATCCTGATCAGCGAACGGCTGGTGCAAGAGGATGTCTATACCTCCATCCACATTGAGAAGTACGAAATCGAGGCGCGACAAACTAAACTAGGTCCTGAGGAAATTACCCGCGAAGTGCCCAACGTCTCTGAAGATGCCCTGCGGCAGTTGGATGAAAACGGCATTATCCGCATTGGTGCCTTTGTAGAGGCGGGCGATATTCTTGTGGGTAAAGTCACCCCCAAAGGGGAATCGGATCAGCCCCCCGAAGAAAAACTCCTGCGGGCCATCTTTGGTGAAAAAGCGCGGGATGTGCGGGATAACTCCCTGCGGGTGCCCAATGGTGAAAAAGGTCGCGTTGTCGATGTGCGCGTCTTTACTCGTGAGCAGGGAGATGAGCTACCCCCTGGTGCCAATATGGTGGTGCGGGTCTATGTGGCACAGAAGCGCAAAATCCAAGTGGGGGATAAAATGGCTGGCCGCCACGGCAACAAGGGGATTATTTCGCGCATTCTCCCTGTAGAGGATATGCCCTTCCTGCCCGATGGTCGCCCCGTGGATATTGTCCTCAATCCCCTGGGGGTGCCCTCACGGATGAATGTGGGGCAAGTCTATGAGTGTTTGCTGGGCTGGGCTGGGGAGTGCCTGGGGCGTCGCTTCAAAATTACTCCCTTTGATGAAATGCACGGCAAGGAAAAATCCCGCGAAACCGTCCATGCCAAGCTGCAAGAGGCCAAAGAAGTCACGGGTCAAGATTGGGTCTTTAATCCTGAGGATCCGGGCAAAATGGTCGTCTATGATGGCCGCACTGGTGAACCCTTTGACCGACCAGTGACGGTGGGGATGGCCTATATGCTGAAGCTCGTGCACTTGGTGGACGATAAGATCCACGCCCGCTCCACAGGTCCCTACTCCTTGGTTACCCAACAGCCCCTCGGTGGTAAAGCCCAACAAGGGGGTCAGCGCTTCGGCGAAATGGAGGTGTGGGCATTGGAAGCCTATGGTGCCGCCTATATTCTCCAAGAGTTGCTGACGGTCAAGTCCGATGATATGCAAGGACGCAATGAAGCCCTCAATGCCATTGTTAAGGGGCAATCCATTCCACGACCGGGCACGCCAGAGTCCTTCAAGGTGCTGATGCGGGAGCTACAATCCCTGTGCTTGGATATTTCCGTGCGCAAGGCCAGTATTCCCAGCTTTGATGATGATGGCGAAATGAAACCTGACCCCGAGGTGGACTTGATGGTGGATGTCAGCCCTCGCCGTACACCGCCACGACCCACAATTGACTACAGTGCCCTAGACGACACGGACGACAAAGAAGGGGCAACGACATTCTAAACACTCAGAACTGAGTCAGCTTGTTTGGGGGCGATCGCCCCCTTGATCCATTCACCGTCAAAGGATTTGTGAGCTTATGCCCAGAATCGAGCAACGCTTTGATTATGTAAAAGTGTCTCTCGCGTCACCGGAGCGCATCATCCAATGGGGGCAGCGCACGCTACCCAACGGTCAAGTGGTGGGCGAGGTCACCAAACCAGAAACCATTAACTATCGCACGCTCAAGCCAGAGATGGACGGCCTCTTCTGCGAGCGGATCTTTGGGCCTGCTAAGGATTGGGAGTGCCACTGTGGTAAATACAAGCGGGTACGCCATCGTGGCATTGTCTGCGAACGTTGTGGCGTTGAAGTCACTGAATCGCGAGTGCGCCGCCATCGCATGGGCTATATTAAGTTAGCTGCCCCAGTTACGCATGTCTGGTATCTGAAGGGGATTCCCAGCTACATGGCGATCCTGCTGGATATGCCCCTGCGGGATGTAGAGCAAATTGTCTATTTCAACTCCTATGTAGTGCTAGATCCGGGCAATCACCCCGGTCTCAGCTACAAGCAGCTCCTGAGCGAAGATCAGTGGCAGGAGATCGAGGAAGAGATCTACAGCGAAGACTCAGAGCTAGAGGGCATTGAGGTGGGCATTGGGGCTGAAGCCATTCAACGCCTGCTTCGGGATTTAGATTTGCAAGCGGAGGCTGACCAACTGCGGCAGGAAATCCTCAACTCCAAGGGGCAAAAACGCGCCAAGCTGATCAAACGGCTGCGGGTGATCGATAACTTTATTGCCACTGGCTCCAAGCCGGAATGGATGGTCTTGACGGTGATTCCTGTGATTCCACCGGATCTGCGGCCAATGGTGCAGTTAGATGGCGGGCGTTTTGCTACCTCTGACCTCAATGACTTGTACCGCCGCGTCATTAACCGCAACAACCGCCTTGCCCGCCTGCAAGAGATTCTCGCCCCGGAGATTATTGTCCGCAATGAGAAGCGGATGCTGCAAGAGGCGGTGGATGCCCTGATTGATAATGGTCGTCGCGGTCGCACAGTGGTGGGCGCCAATAACCGTCCCCTGAAGTCTCTTTCCGACATTATTGAGGGCAAACAGGGTCGCTTCCGCCAAAACCTGCTGGGGAAACGGGTGGACTACTCCGGTCGTTCGGTGATTGTGGTGGGGCCAAAACTGCAAATGCACCAGTGCGGCCTGCCTCGGGAAATGGCTATTGAACTCTTCCAGCCCTTTGTGATTCACCGCCTGATTCGCCAACAAATTGTCAACAACATTAAGGCAGCGAAGCGGATGATCCAGCGCAATGACCCCCAAATTTGGGATGTGCTGGAGGAGGTGATTGAGGGTCACCCGGTGCTGCTCAACCGTGCGCCGACACTCCACCGTTTGGGGATTCAGGCCTTTGAGCCAATTCTAGTGGAGGGGCGTGCCATTCAACTACACCCCTTGGTGTGTCCTGCCTTCAACGCGGACTTTGACGGTGACCAGATGGCGGTGCACGTGCCTCTCTCGATTGAGGCTCAAGCGGAGGCGCGGATGCTGATGCTAGCCTCAAATAATATTCTGTCGCCGGCCACGGGCAAGCCGATTATTACCCCTAGCCAAGATATGGTTTTGGGCTGCTATTACTTGACGGCAGAAAATCCAAAGCTGCCGGATTATAGCGATCGCTACTATGCCAACTTGCAAGACGTGGTCATCGCCTACGAACAGGGACACTTGCCGCTCCATGCCTTTGTCTGGGTGCGCTACGACGGTGAGGTGGACGATGGCGACACTAGTGAACCCCAGATTACGACCTATGAAGATGGTTCTCGTTTGCTGGAGTATCCCCTGCGGCGGGTCAAGGAGGATGCCAACGGTCAACTGATTTCCCAATACATCCGCACCACCCCCGGTCGCATCATCTACAACCAAACGATTCAAGAAGCCCTAGCCAGTTAATTTGGGAGACCCCAACACCATGACTGAGAAAAAGCCTGTTTTCTTTAACCGCATCATTGACAAAAAAGGCTTGCGGAACCTGATTGCTTGGTCCTTTAGCAACTTTGGCACCGCCCGCACAGCGGAAATGGCCGACAAAGTCAAAGACCTTGGCTTTCGCTATGCCACCCGCGCCGGCGTCTCTATCAGTGTGGATGACCTGCTCGTGCCGCCGAAAAAACAGGAACTCCTCGAAGCGGCCGAAAAGGAAATTAAAACCGCTCAGGAGCGCTACTCGCGGGGTGAAATCACGGAGGTGGAACGCTTCCAGAAGGTGATTGACACTTGGAACACCACCAACGAAGAACTGAAAAATGAGGTGGTGCGGCACTTCCGCGATACCGATGTCCTCAACTCCGTGTACATGATGGCCTTCTCGGGGGCACGGGGGAATCTCTCGCAGGTGCGCCAGTTGGTGGGAATGCGGGGGTTGATGGCCAATCCCCAAGGGGAAATCATTGACCTGCCGATTAAAACCAACTTCCGCGAAGGGCTGACGGTGACGGAGTACATTATTTCCTCCTATGGTGCCCGCAAGGGGTTGGTGGATACAGCACTGCGGACGGCGGACTCCGGTTACCTGACCCGTCGCTTGGTGGATGTCTCCCAAGATGTGATTATCCGCGAAGAGGATTGTGAAACGGAGCGGGGCATTACGCTGCGCAGTATGACGGTGGGGGATAAGGTACTGGCGCTAGAGGATCGGCTTTTGGGTCGGGTGGTGCTCAATGATGTCTGCCATCCGGAAACGGGCGAAGTGCTGGTGGCCAAAAATCAAGCCATCTCTGCTGATCTAGCAAAGAAAATTGTCAATGCCGGTATCGAAGAAGTAGTGGTGCGATCGCCCCTCACTTGCGAGGCCACTGGCTCTGTGTGTCGTCTCTGCTACGGCTGGAGCCTTGCCCATGCCCAACTCGTGGATATGGGGGAAGCCGTAGGGATTATTGCTGCTCAATCCATTGGTGAACCCGGTACGCAGTTGACAATGCGCACGTTCCACACCGGCGGGGTGTTTACGGGGGAAGTGGCTCGCCAAGAACGTGCGCCCTTTGCCGGCACGGTGGAGTACGGCAAGAAATTACGGGTACGTCCCTACCGCACTCGTCATGGCGATGATGCCTTTATTGTCGAAACCGCTGGCAAGCTTGTGATCAAAGGTGGTCAGCAGAGCCAAGAATTTGACCTCTCCCAAGGGTCAATTGTGCTAGTGGCGGATGGTGAAACCGTTGAAGCGGGTCAATTGTTGGCGGAAGTGGCGCAGGCCTCTCGCAGTGTCCGCAAGTCCACGGAGAAAGTGACCAAGGATGTGGCCTCGGATTTGGCGGGTCAAGTGAAGTTCGTCAACCTCGAGGTAGAGGAGAAGCGCGATCGCCAAGGCACCACAACGCGCATTGCCCCCAAAGGTGGGTTGATTTGGGTACTGTCTGGGGAAGTCTATAACCTGCCTCCCGGTGCGGAGCCGGTTGTTAAAAATGGCGATTGCATTGAAGCCGGAGCCGTGCTTGCAGAAACCACGGTGAAAACCGAGCATGGCGGCGTCGTGCGTCTCCCTGAGCAACAGGACAGCAAAGGAGGTCGCGAGGTGGAAATTATTACTGCCTCGGTGATGCTTGATAAGGCCAAGGTGCTCAAAGAAACGCAGCAGGGACGCGAGCATTACATTATTGAAACCGCTACTGGTCAGCGCTTCTCCTTGAAGGCTGCCCCCGGTACAAAAGTCGCCAATGGTCAAGTGGTGGCTGAACTCATTGACGATCGCTACCACACTATCACTGGCGGTATTCTCAAGTACGCCGACATTGAAGTGGCCAAAAAAGGCAAAGCCAAGCAGGGCTATGAAGTCCTCAAGGGGGGGACGCTCCTGTGGATCCCCGAAGAAACCCATGAGGTCAACAAAGATATCTCACTGCTCATGGTGGAGGACAATCAATACGTCGAAGCGGGGACGGAGGTTGTCAAGGACATCTTCTGTCAAAACAGCGGTGTTGTCGAAGTCATCCAGAAAAACGACATCCTGCGGGAAATTATTATCAAGCCCGGCGAACTGCACCTTGTAGATGATCCGGAAGCCGCGCGGCTGAAGCATGGTACCTTAGCGCGTCCCGGTGAAGAGGTACTCCCCGGCCTTGTGGTCGAAACCCTCTCACAAGTGGACTATCTAGAGGACACCCCTGAAGGGCCAGCGATTCTGCTGCGACCCATCCAAGAATTTAGCGTGCCTGATGAGCCATCGGTACCCAGCCAAGACTCCAGCGATAGCTCAGGGCAGTCCATTCGCCTGCGAGCCGTACAGCGGTTGCCCTACAAGCACGATGAGCGAGTGAAATCCGTTGATGGTGTTGATCTGCTGCGGACGCAGTTAGTCCTTGAGATTGGCAGCGAAGCCCCCCAACTGGCTGCTGACATTGAAATTGTGACGGATGAGGTGGATGCAGAAGCCCAGCGCCTGCAACTGGTGATTCTGGAATCCTTGGTAATTCGCCGTGACATTGCTGCGGATCAAACCCAAGGCAGTACGTTTACTTCCCTTCTTGTCAAAGATGGCGATCACATTGGCCCCGGTGCCGTGATTGCCCGCACGGACATCAAAGCCAAGCAGGCGGGTCAAGTGCAGGGGATCTTGCGCAGTGGGGAAGCGGTTCGCCGCATTCTGGTCGTTACCGAGAGCGATTGCCTGCGGATCGAGACCAACGGGGCTAAACCTACGGTCAAAGTTGGCGATCTCGTGCGTCCCGGCGATGAACTTGCCAAGGGAGTGACTGCCCCAGAAACAGCAGCGGTAATGGCGGTGGCCGATGACCACATCATCCTGCGCTTAGCCCGTCCCTACCTTGTCTCGCCGGGGGCAGTGCTGCAAATTGAGGACGGTGACCTTGTGCAACGGGGGGATAACCTCGCCCTGCTGGTGTTTGAGCGGGCGAAAACGGGTGACATCATTCAGGGGTTACCTCGGATTGAAGAACTCCTTGAAGCTCGCCATCCCAAGGAAAAATGCGTGCTGGCTGTGCGCCCCGGCACCTGTCAAGTCACCTACAACAGTGATGACAGCGTAGATATCAAAGTCATTGAAGAGGATGGCACGATTCAGGAATACCCTGTCTTGCCGGGTCAAAACCCCTTGGTGGTGGATGGGCAAAAGGTTAATCTCGCTGACCCCCTCACCGATGGCCTTGTGGATCCCCACGACATCCTCTCGATTTACTTTGAGTACTACAAACCCCAAGGGTTACTCAAAGCTGCCCAAATTAGCTTTGAAAAGGTGCAGTCGTTTTTGGTCAACGAAGTGCAGTCGGTGTACCTGACCCAAGGCATTGAGATTTCTGACAAGCACATTGAGATCATTGTCCGCCAGATGACTTCAAAAGTGCGGATTGATGATGCCGGCGACACAATCGTTCTCTCTGGGGAACTCATGAGTCTGCGCCAAGCGGAGCAAGCCAACGAACCCATGGCACTCACCGGTGGTGCACCTGCCCAATATACCCCTGTCCTTTTAGGGATTACCAAGGCTTCGCTGAATACCGATAGCTTCATTTCAGCCGCCAGTTTCCAAGAGACGACGCGGGTACTCACAGAAGCGGCCATTGAAGGCAAGTCCGATTGGCTACGGGGACTCAAGGAAAACGTGATCATTGGCCGTCTCATCCCAGCGGGAACCGGCTTCAACAGCTATGAGGAAAGTAGCAACGGCAACGAGGAGTGGGAAGAAGGTGAGGAGTGTTTGGGACAAACCCACGTTATCAGCCCTGAACCTGAACCCCCCTCAATGATGGTCAATGTGACCGCTGACCTCGGTGAGGATGTCCTCATTGACGATGAAACGGCGCCCCACGTGATTGAAAAAATCACTGGACGGACTCGCGATTTTGAATTCGCCAGTAGTGATGATGAGGAAGATGACCTCACAGACGAGGACGATGACTATGGGGAGGAAGAGGAGGATGACGCCTTCTAACTAAAATTCCCTTGATTGCAGAAGGCTACGGTAGAGGTTAGCACCTAATCTAGGAATGTCCTGAGGACAAACTGTAGGTGCCCTTGCCGTAGCTTTTTTGGTCTCAGGTTACAGATCATGCCGAGCACCGCAGAACGTTTTGGCAGGGATGCAAGAAACCTGTGCCATCCTCTAAAATTGGCAGTGGAGGGGTCAGAGTAAACATTACGATTTCATGCCTGTTTCAGCGTATTCCAACCTCAGGGCTGATCAGTTTCGTCATCCCCGCGATCGCGAGGCCACCCAAGCCCTCCAACAACTAGCGGGGTTAGATATTCTCGTGCGATCGCTCCTAGGTTCGGTGGCGGAGCAGGCCTTTTACCTTGAAAATATTGGCAGTAGCCTGCGCCTGAGTGAACAGCAACTCCCAGACATTTACGGGCTTCATATCGAGGCTTGCCGTATTTTAGACCTAGAGCCACCCCAACTGTATTTGAAACAGCATCCTGTCCCCAATGCCTATACCTTTGCCATGCGGGGCAAGCAGCCCTTTGTTGTACTGCACTCCTCCCTTGTGGAACTGCTGACACCAAAGGAATTGCAGGCAGTGCTGGCGCACGAGTTGGGACATCTGAAGTGCGAGCATGGCGTGTATCTGACGATCGCCAACCTGCTGCTTTTTGCCACCAGTCAACTCTCCCCCTGGGGCTGGCTCTTGGCGCAAGGACTGCAAACCCAGTTGATGCATTGGCTGCGCTGTGCTGAACTGAGCTGCGATCGCGCGGCATTACTGGTGACCCAAGACCCGCGTATTGTGGCCTCGGTGCTCATGAAACTCTGTGGTGGCTCGCCGCAGTGGAGCGATCGCCTGAATCTCGACGCCTTTGTTGCCCAAGCCCGCGAATATGAGGCTGCTGATCGGGGTTGGTACAACCTTTTCAAGGAATTGCAAGCCAGTCAACTCACCCACCCTCTACCTGTTCTGCGGGCACGGGAAATTCTTGATTGGGCAGAAACTCAACAGTACGATCGCCTCGTCAAGCAATTACACCCTGTTCGTCAATAGCGATGGCCAAATCTATTCCCTATCAACCCCTTCTGCTGCGCCTGGCCCATGGGGCGGTGGCGATTTTGGCACTCCTCGCTCTCATCTCAGGGTTTTGGGTTTATAACACCTACGATGGCCGCTGGGGATCACTGCCCCTACCCAAGATTCCCGATATTCAAGGCCTCCACGGTACAATTGCCCTCCTCCTTTTATTGCTGTTTCCCTTCTTTGCGCTTTACTGCTTTCATTGGGGCGATCGCCGGCTGTTGCCTAAGAAATCCTGGGCGCAACTTTGCCAAGGGAATTGGCACGCTTGGCAACGGTTGGCAAATACCCTAATGCTGGTGGCCGTCACGTTTGCCCTCCTCACCGGACGGATGATGCAGGAGGAGTGGTTGCCCACAGGCGAGGTAAATCGAGGCTGGTACTTGGCTCATTTGGGGGCTTGGAGTGTGGTGCTCCTGAGTTTGCTGTCTCACTTGATTCTGGGGGCAAAGGCAGGGGGGCGGCCACTTTTGGTTTCAATGGTGAGTTTTGCAATCCGGCCAGAGGATCGGCGGGTCGAGAACTGGTGGCGTGGGGGTAGGCTCAAGCCTGCCAATCAAGTGTTGTTGGGTCTAGAAATTGTTATTTTGTTGGGAATTGTGGCTGCTTTTGTTTTGCCCGCTATCCTAACTGCTCGATAATGCCCCGCAGACGATCGTAGTCATCCTTGAGGAGTCGGTTCAGGTATTGGGCTGCCTGCACCAGCCACTGGCGATCGCGCTGGCGGAGTTGATACAGGGAACGCAGCGTTGCCGCCACCAAGGCATCGCCGGGACCATAGCGCAGGGTCAACAGTGTTCGCAAAAAGGTCAATGTGTCACTGAAGGCAATCACTTCCTCAGCGGGACAGCCATAGACCTGCTGGTGCATTTGGGGTGGG
>FMJZ01016768.1_pt1 | contig 15902 bp, 14 predicted proteins | sample 1987881 | NCBI WGS metagenome assembly FMJZ01 (sample SAMEA4378227, study PRJEB15110) | soil metagenome | biome: soil; feature: Field; material: Soil | place: India | collected 2015-03-11 | depth 0 m | reverse complement strand
AAAAAAACCCACCGGTACACAAGCAAATTACCGTGCACCTGGTGGGCAAAGTTGCCGCCTCCGGCTAAAGCAGTAAAAGCCGGCGTTCCGGGAAAACCAAGATTTCCTTGATTAAAGCTCCCGGAACGCCCCTTTGTCTATTAGATGAACTCGTTGATCAGATTTTCTAGGAACTCCTGCCGTCCACTTTCATTTGGTGCAGGTTCTCCCTTCTTGAGCATGTATGCTTCGAGCTCTTTGAAGTTTGTCTGGCCACGCTCGATTTTTGCACCGATGCCGCTGTCCCAGGAGCTGTATCGTTGCCGGACAAACTCTGCCAGACGGCCGTCCTTGCGAATAGCTGCGGCAATTTTGAGTCCACGCGCAAACGCGTCCATACCGCCAATGTGCGCATAGAAAAGGTCTATTGGTTCAAAGCTTTCGCGTCGGACTTTTGCGTCGAAGTTCACTCCGCCGGTCGTAAAGCCGCCATATTTGAGAATGACCAACATGATTTGCGTGGTCAGATACACGCTTGTGGGAAACTGGTCGGTGTCCCAGCCGAGCAATTCATCGCCTGTGTTTGCGTCAATTGACCCTAGCGCGCCCGCCGCACCTGCCACCTCAAGCTCGTGTTGCACGGTATGGCCGGCGAGTGTGGCATGGTTGGTCTCAATGTTTAGTTTGAAGTGCGGCAGCAGATCGTATTGGCGCAGGAAGTTCAAACACGCCGCAGCGTCAAAGTCGTACTGATGCTTTGTGGGTTCTTTAGGTTTGGGTTCGATGTAGAATTGCCCTTTGAACCCGATCTGTTTTTTGTACTCTACTGCCATGTGAAGGAATTTAGCCAGGTGGTCTAGCTCGCGTTTCATGTCTGTGTTCAGGAGCGTCGTGTAACCCTCGCGACCACCCCAAAAAACGTATCCTGCGCCGCCCAATTCGTGTGTGACTTCGAGTGCTTTTTTCACTTGCGCAGCAGCGTATGCAAACACGTCTGCATTACAACTTGTTGCTGCTCCATGCACATATCGCGGATGCGAGAACAAGTTGGCTGTGCCCCACAAAAGTTTTATCCCGGTCCGCTGCTGTTCTTCCTTGAGCACTTTGACCACTGCGTCGAGGTTTTTGTTTGTTTCACGCAGCGTCTTGCCCTCAGGCGCAACGTCGCGGTCATGGAAAGCGTAAAAGGGAACGCCCAACTTTTCCATAAACTCGAATGCAGCGCGAACCCTTCTCTTGGCGTTTTCCAACGAGTTCGACCCGTCGTCCCACGGCCGATATGCCGTACCATTGCCAAACGGGTCCGCACCTGTGCCCCGGAATGTATGCCAGTAAACCACCGAGAACCGCAGGTGGTCTTTCATGGTTTTACCATCAACGATTTCATCTGGATTATAATGCTTGAACGCAAGTGGATTGCGCGATTTTGGTCCTTCGTACTGTATCTTTTGTATGTTCGGAAACGCTTTTGCCATCTGGTTACTTTTGTGCTTGTTGTTTTTCATCTTTACAAACGTTCAGCGCCGCAGCACAACGGCTGCGGCGCCCCAATCAGTAAAACGCCAAAAGTTTCGCACCGAAACTGTTTGTCGTCAAGGGATAATTCTTACGAGCAACATTTCTGATGTTTCTGCCTTTGTGGTTATGACTGAGGACCGCATTTAGCTGAAAAAGTGCGTTGCACCAGCACAAAATCATCTTGGCATAGCATTGTGAACAAACATTTGGTGCAATTGGCGTTTCTACCGCTGGAAACTACATTCGGAATTATCCCCCCAAAAGCGCGGTTGCAAGTGTAGATAAATTGTACCAGTTCAAGAGCGCACTTGCCAGGGATCTGTTTAATCGTAAATCGCTAAAACAACCGCTCAACCGGCAGGTCACGCAACAGTGGGGCAGTGGCGTCTTTCTGTGAGAGTATTGGATTCTCAACCGGCCACATGATCCCAATGTCAGGGTCGTTCCAACGAACGGTCAGCTCATCGGTTTTTGAATAAAAACCTGTGCACTTGTAACTGCACAGGGCAGCTTCGCTCAGTACTACAAACCCATGTGCAAACCCGGGCGGTATAAACAGTTGATGTTTGTTTTCCGACGACAAGATAAACCCCTGCCAACGCTTGAACGTTGGCGAGTTGCGTCTGAGATCAACTGCAACATCGAACACTTCACCGTGCAGTATGGAGACGAGTTTACCTTGTGGAGTGGGATTCTGAAAATGCAAGCCGCGCAGTACGGCCCGACGTGAAAAAGACAGGTTGTCTTGCAGGAATGACCAGTTTATGCCGTGCTCGGCATACCGTTGTTGGTGCCATGTTTCGATAAAGTAGCCGCGTGCGTCTGAGTACACGTCGGGCACAATAAGTAACAACCCTTCAAGCTCGCACTTGATGACTTGCATGGTGTTAAATCTGGCCGCGTAACCGTTTCGCCTCTGCGATTACGTCAAGCAGGTAGTCGCGGTATTCACAATTTGGCATCTGATTAGTTAAGTTTTCCAACTGCTCGAGCTTTATAAACCCGCGCCGAAATGCAGCTTCTTCAGGGCAACCGAGCTTGACACCTTGGCGTTTTTCGATCGTCTGCACATACGCGGATGCATCGTGCAAACTTGTGCTTGTACCGGCGTCAAGCCATGCAAATCCGCGGCTGAGCCTATAAACGCGCAACTGGCCGCGCCGCATGTATTCCTTGTTAACGTCGGTGATCTCGAGTTCACCCCGTGCGGATGGCTTTAGCGATTTTGCTATGCTAACAACCTGGTTGTCGTAGATGTACAGCCCGGGCACAGCGTAATTACTGCGCGGGTTTTTTGGCTTTTCCTCAATTGATATCGCCCGACCGGTCTCGTCGAATTCAACCACGCCGTATCGTTCTGGGTCGCGCACGTGGTATGCAAAGATTATTGCGCCGCCGTTAAACTCAGCAAACGCACGCGAGAAAACGTCGCTGCCTGAAAATACATTGTCACCCAGAATCAATGCCACGTTGTCATTACCAATGAACGACTCAGCAATAATGAACGCTTGTGCGATACCATCAGGGCGTGGTTGTTCACGATACTCTATGGCTAGGCCCCATTTGCTGCCGTCACCAAACAACTGCTGGAACCGTGGCAGGTCAGCCGGCGTTGAGATAAGACAAAACTCACGAATTCCGCCTGCAATCAAAGTTGTGAGCGGATAATAGACCATCGGCTTGTCATAGACCGGCTGCAGTTGTTTGCTGGCCACTAATGTTAGCGGGTACAGCCGCGAGCCTGCGCCACCTGCCAAAATGATGCCCTTCATACGATGCCGAGGGTATTCAACTGCTGCACTTTTGCAAAGAGTAAGTTGACGGCTGATAGTTCGACCTCAACCTTTGGCAGCATGGACGGCTGCGCTCTGTTGGAGACGCAATTCTGCATTTGCTGTGGGCACCGGGGGCTTGACGTGCTGTTTGCCGCGCAGCATTTGCGCAGAAGAATCAAAGCCACAGCTTGGCACGACCCATGTACAAGCCGGTTAATACTGAGCTGCACACACACACTTTGCACACCAAGCACCGGCATCGCTGGTGTCGTTAAATTCGGGCGTTCAGGCGTAGCTGTGTTTGCGAAAGCGCGCGTCACGAATGATGCATTTCCACCATCTGAACTGTTGCGACTGCAGTTGAAAGATGTGGAAATTGGATAGGCTGATGTGGAGCATGCCGTTTGCAGGATGTAATACGTGCAAGTATCCTTCTTGTGCGAAACTTATTTCTCATGAAGCGTCAAGTCGCACAAACATTGGTGCTTGCTTTGGTATTTCATGTTGTTGCACACGCTGGGTTTGACCCGACAGGCTACTCGTACACGGGTCGGTTTGTCGTGGCTGGTTACGACGACCCGGAACCGCTAACAAACTTTCCGGTCCTGATCAAGCTCGGCACAAACCTGACCGGGTTCAGATACACTCAAGTGCGATCGGCTAACGCAACCGACTTGCGATTTGTTGATTCAGCAACCAACGAGTTGAACTCAGAAATTGAGCTGTGGAACACAAACGGCACATCGTTTGTTTGGGTACAGCTACCTACATTGACAAATGGCGCACGCTTAAGAATGTATTGGGGTAAGGTTGGTCTAGGCGTGCCGGCTTACCGGACGAACGGCGCTACATTCAGTGATGGCATCTTCACCGCAGTGTGGCACATGCAAACGAATTATGTTACAGACTCCACCAGTAACCGCTACACCGCAACTTACATTCCCGTCCCATCCGCAATAACAACCACAAACGGCGTGATCGGGCGCGCACTACGGTTTAATGGCAATGTGAGCAGCGACAACCGCATTCGCACAAGCACCGCGATCCGAGTGACAAATCAGACCTTGTCAGCATGGGTCTGGCTTGAAGATGAAATACGGGATGGCGTCGTGATGACAAAGGAGGGCCAGATGTTTTTCTGGCAGCAAGGAAGCGATCTGCGGTTTGAAACTGCGCCGTGGGGCGGTGATACGCGCTGGCCGATAAATGCTGCAGGCGGTTTGCGCAAGTGGTTTTACCTGGCGGCAACGCAGAACGGGCTGGACGCAACGTTATACGTTAACGGTTTGCAAGTCGCCACTTGGACAAAAAGTGACGCACCTACACCTGGCACCGAGTGGTTTTCAATCGGAGGGGGTTGGAACCGGCTTTTCAACGGTATGCTCGATGAATGCCGTGTCGAAAACCGTGCGCGCTCGGCTGCATGGATTAAGGCGTGCTACCAAAATCAAAGCGATCCCGACGGTTTTCTGTCATACGAACCCGAGCCAAACTCGCTCAGATTCGAGCCTGAGCCTGCGGGCTACCTGCATTTGGCGTGGCTCGACATGGGCGACTGGATTGAAACAATCCCTTCGCTGGAGCCAGACAGCGTTTGGACAACAAATAACATGCCGGCCCCGACTCGTGTCGGAGAGACCAACAGGCTCACCATCCAAATGACAAACGAAGCGCAGTTTTTCCGATTAGCAGCACCGCGACCGTACTTTGAACTTGGCTTGTCAAGTCCGGAGCTGGTTGTGACACAAGGCCTTGCAAACAGTGTTAAGATTTCCGTCAACTCGAAAAACATGTTCAGTCATCCCGTCTGGTTAACCGTAGGCAATTTGCCAACAGGCGTAACGCCGTATTTTCATCCTTTACCGCTTAAAACGGGCGTGTGCAGCCTGTTTTTGGAGGCCGACGCTTCCGTCCCGGCCAGCACGTACACGGTGACTGTGGTTGGTGCAGGCGGCTCGATCACGGTGGTGACAAACTTAACCTTGATTGTTGTTGCCGAGCCACCAGACGCGCCCTTTGCGTGGCCGGCTTACAGCCCAGACCTCGACTACAATTTTACAAATGAATTTACTGGGTTGCCCCCTCCAACAAACATCCTAAATGATTGCTCTGGTGTGACCACAACAATCACACTGCCGTCAAACTGGTTCTGCTTCAGGTTTGGCACGAATAAACATTCGCTTGTCACATCAAATGCATGGATTCCAATGCTCGAACGGCTCAACAGCGAGTTTGCTTACATTCGTGACGAAATGGGCTGGCCGCCAGACAAACGCGCCAAACGCGGCTATTACAGCGCGGTGTATTTATACGGCTCCGGCACGTGCGTTGGTGGCCAAAGCAACGACACCGGCGGTTGGCAAGGCACAATCATCTATAACCGCGAGGCTTGGCCGATGGTGTTGTTGTCTTATTACCCGGTGTATTGTTTTGACCCTGCGTGTCCATACCCCGACAAGCAATACCAACAAGACGCGGTTGTGCACGAGGCTATCCATGCTGTGTTAGCCGACATGCCTGGCTGCAGGCAATCGTGCTGGTTCCACGAAGGGGGTAACACATGGTTGCAGGCCGAGGCAACAGCGCGCCGGACCGGCAACTACAGCAGCATGGGTTGGCTGAGCGCAGGCGCGATGCTTGCGCCGTTTATGCCAATCGAGTGCTACAGCGGCTGGTTGCAGGACGATAGCTTTGGCGGTCCATGTGCCGAAGGGGTTAACATGTATTCGAATAACACGCAGATTTGCACCTGGCGCAACCTGCTCGGGGGCACACAGTATGGCGAGACGTTTCCGAAGTTTATGGGTGAAATTGTCTCGCGCGGTAGTGTGGCGTGGATTTGGCGCTATTGCACAAACCGTGTGTTGGAAGGACTGGCGACAGTCCCGCATGGCCTTGGTGAATACCAAACACGGCGGCTTATACGCGAATTCCGGGCGCGCCAGGCGATGTGTGACTTTGGCCGGTGGTCGAATGCGTTCAAGAAGCTACTAGACGATAACTGGGGCAGAACCATAGACCAGGAGTGGTCGCCGTACTGGATTGATTGCCAGGCATGGATTGCCCGGTGCTACGTTGTAACGACAAATGTCGGCGGGACACTCATACCTGAACGCCGGACCTTGCCCGGTTGGTCAGGCGCAAATCAAATCCCACTGACGACGTCGAATTCAACCGGCACCGTCCGCGTCGTTTTCACTCCGCTAGGCTCGAATATGACATGTCAACTGGTGTACCGTGCAACTGACGGTTCGGTTATCTACAGCAAACCGGTTCGTTCTGGCCCATGCAGTCTCACGCCGCCTTCGGGTAAACCGATCAAAAACAACATTGTTATTGCAGTAGTTTGCAACACCGATTTCGTGTATTTGGGCGAGTTCAGCCGCACAAACAAGTTCGATTACCGCCTAACGATCTCCGGGCCGGGCACAGCCGGTGTCTTGAGCACCGCAAGCATCGCAACAAGGTGGTACCAGTGACGCAATAGACTGCTAGCCCCGTGGCGTAGCAAGCGGCTCAAACTACTTTGACTTCGGAGTTGTTTACACATTTGACGGGTTACTTGCCACTTACAGCGCCGAAAGTGTTCGGTGGTGTGTCCTGCATTTGCAGGACAGGAGCTCGATTTGACTTTGTGTGCGCTGGATTTGTTCGTTGCAGGAATGGATTCGGATGCTTTTAGACAAGGTTCAGTTTCTGCGCTCGACATTTGTGCTTAGGTTGCACACGCTGGGAACAAACGCGAGTTGTATTTTCGGCAGTTTGCCAAACGATAAGTGGCGTTTCGGTAAATGATAACAGACGCACAGCACGGGCGATAGGAATGGAAAAAGTCTAAGCCAAACAATACGCATGGAACAGTTTCAGCAAAGCAATGAATCGGCTCCGAGTGAATCGTCTCAGCCGACCACACCGTTATTGATCCGGCTGTCGAATGCATTGGCTGCGCCGGGTGAATTGTTTGAGGAAGTGCGAACCACACCGGTCAAGCATGCCAACTGGGTAGTGCCTGCGTTGTTGTTCATTTTGGCGAGTTGGTTCACCGCAGCCGTGCTAATGTCGAGTGTGTCAGTCCGACAACAAATTAGCCAGCTCGCAACACAAGCTATCGAAGAACAGATGCAAGCGGGCAAAATACCGCAAGACAGAGCCGACGCTGCTCGCGAAAACGCAGCAAAGTGGGCTGTCTTTGGCGCAACAATCGGAATGACAGCCGCGCCAGTGCTTGGTGCTTTCATTTCGCCGTTTGGTTGGGGGCTAATTCTTTGGCTCGGCGTACGTGTAATGCAAGGGACCACCGGCTTCATGAAATGTGTTGAGGTCGCCGGCCTGGCGAACACGGTGCTTGTGTTGGAACCGATCGTCAGAGCGCTATTAATACTCGGCCTGGGAAACGTTTTGGTTTCACCAAGCCTTGCATTACTGGTTAAAGAGTTTAATCCGCAAAACTCTCTCCACGGGATATTGAGCGCGTTTAACCTGATAATTCTCTGGGCGGTTGCAGTTAAGGGAATCGGGTTGGCCAAGCTGGCCAGTGTGCAGTTTGCCAAGGCTGCCGCATGGGCATTTGGCATGTGGGCGTGTTACACTGGATTTTTCATTGGCGTTGGCCTTGTAATGCGCGCAATCTTCGCCAGATGAGCCGCAATTATGAGTCTTTGGCGCGAAGCAAGGCCACAGCTTTTTACTCCTCATTGGGCCTGCCTGAAACTATTTTGAGGTCGGAGTGTCGTAATATAGGAATCTAATGCAGACTGCGAAACGAACCAAACGCCGAAAAATCATCGTGTTTGGGCTGATTTGTCTTAGCCTGAGCGTCCTAGTGTTGCTTGCCATACTCAAAAAGGGCGAGCCGGTTATTGTTGTGCAGACTGAGAAAGTTGCACGCCGTAATCTGACTGAAGTAGTTGCTGCTAACGGCAGAATTCAGCCGGTTGTGCAGGTTGTCATCAGCCCCGAAGTAGCCGGCGAAATTGTTGCGTTACCGGTCAAGGAAGGCCAGAAAGTCAAAAAGGGTGACCTGCTGGTTCAAATCAAACCGGATGCGTACATCGCAACCCGCAATTCGGCCGAGGCAAACTACAAATCCGCCCTTGCCAGTGTGACGCTTGCAAAAGCCGAACTGGACAAAGCCGATGCCGAGTACAAACGCAACCTCGAGTTGTTCAATAACAAGCTGCTCTCAGAATCGTTGTTTCTTGAATACAAGACCGCTTACGAAGCAGCTAAACTTCGCTACCAGATGGCCACACACCAGGCTGACCAAGCCAAGTTCGGCCTGGACAAGGCAACCGAAGACTTAAACAAAACAACCATTCGTTCGCCGATTGACGGTACCATCACAAGACTCAGATCACAGCTTGGCGAGCGTGTGTTGGGCACATCGTTTAATGTTGGCACCGAAATAATGACAATCGCAAATCTTGACGAGATGGAAGCGCGCGTCGATGTAGGTGAAACAGACGTTGTGTTGATTGCCCCCGGCCAGAAAGCGAGCCTCGAGGTTGACGCTTTCAAAGGCAAAAAGTTTACTGGCATTGTCACAGAGGTCGCCAATGCGTCGCGTACCGCCGGTCTACAGGCCGGCTTAAGTGGAGGCCAGGCGCAGGACATAGCCAAGTTCGAGGTTAAAATTCGTATCAACGAAAAGGAAGCTTTCCGGCCTGGCATGTCGGTGAGCGCCGAAATTGAGACCCGATACCGCACCAATGTGTTGACCGTCCCATTAGCAAGTGTCACCACGCGCCTGCCTAAAGCGCCTGAAAACACCAGTGGAACCAAAAACGCGCGCTCTGCCAAATCCAGCTCGACCAATTCGGTAAACAACCCGAGCACAGCAAACCAAGCCGACCCAACTTCGAGCCCAACAGGCACAAACCGCGCTTCGACACAACAGACTAACGGCAAGACAAACGCACAGAAGGCGAAAGACCTTCTTAAACCGCAGGAGGTGGTTTTTGTTGTTACGGGTGACCGCGTCAAAATGCAGCCGGTCAAGCTCGGTATCAGCGACGACAATTACTGGGAAATTACCGAGGGGCTCGATGAAGGCCAGGAAATCGTTTCCGGTGGATACAAGGCGATCAGCCGCGACCTCGACGACGGCAAACGCATCCGCAAAGGCAAGGTAACCGAGGAAAAACAAACGCCGTAACTGTGGCGCTCATCCGGCTCAAAAACATCTGGCGTTGTTACAAGGTTGGCACTGAAACCGTGCAAGCTCTGCGCGATGTCTCGCTCCAAATTGCCAAGGGCGAATACGTGGCCATCATGGGACCGTCCGGGTCCGGCAAATCGACTCTAATGAACCTCATTGGTTGTCTGGACACGCCAACCTCGGGCACGTACGAGCTAAATGGGATCAACGTGACAGATATGAATGATGATCAGTTGGCCGAAGTGCGGAATCGGCAGATTGGCTTTGTGTTCCAAACCTTTAACCTGTTGGCACGTGCAACTGCGTTGCGGAACGTCGAGTTGCCGTTAATATATGCCGGTGTTGGGGGTGCAGAACGTCGGCAGCGCGCAATACGTGCGCTTGAGCAGGTTGGTTTGGGCCACAGGGCAGTGCACATGCCCAATGAATTGTCAGGCGGTGAACGGCAGCGTGTTGCAATTGCACGAGCGCTTGTCAACGACCCGTCAATCGTTCTTGCAGATGAACCAACCGGAAACCTCGATTCCAAAACAGGCGCTGAAATAATGGCACTGTTCGACAGGCTCGCACAGCAAGGCAATACGATTATAGTCGTCACACACGAAGAAGACGTCGCCAAACACGCCCGGCGAATCATCCGGTTGCGTGACGGCCAAATCGCAGCCGATGAATTATGCAGTGCGTCTAAACCGGCTGAAATATTCCATGGCACCCCCGCTGGGCCGATGCAAACCCGATAGCAGATAGCCCGGTGCAATGCGATTGCTCGTTGAGATTCGAGAAGGGTTAAGGATAGCGCTGGACGCAATCCGTGCACATAAGCTACGCGCCACGCTTACAACGCTCGGCATTATCATTGGTGTGCTCACTGTCACGCTAATGAGCACTGCAATTAATGGGATCAAAAAATCATTCGCAGAAAGTGTCATGGCGCTCGGTGCAGACACACTTTATGTGTCGCGCATGGATTGGTTCATCAATACGCCCGAGCAATGGATCCGACAAAGCAGACGACCGCGAATTACTCTTGAACAAATCCATCAACTCGAGCGCCTTTTACCCGCCCCACAGGTTTGTGTGCCCTACGCCACTGACACGCAACCGGTAAAATTCAAAACGCGCACTGCAGATGCAGTCGAGGTTGTCGGCACGACTGACGAGTTTATACTGACCACAAGCGCCAAGATTGCGCAAGGCAGGTTTTTCACGGCGCCAGAGTCTGACGGCGCGCGGCCCGTGTGCGTGATAGGCGCAATTGTGGCGACAAACCTGTTCGAAAACGAGCCGGCCGTCGGGAACCGGATTTGGGTGGGCCGACAATCGTTCGAGGTGGTTGGTGTGTTCGAAAAACAAGGCGAGGCAATCCCACAGGCTGCAGTTGATGACACTGTGGTCGTGCCCATCGGACAGTTCATCAGCCAATTCAGGCGTGAGCCAGACTTTACGGTGCTTGTCAAGACGGGCGACCCGGCTGGACTAGACGATGCCCGTGAAGAACTGCGGGGTGCAATGCGCAAGGTGCGTCGGTTACCACCCAACGCCGAAGACGATTTCGCCATCAATTCGCAGGAGAGCTACCTAGACCTGTTCAACCGCGTTGGGGGCAAAATCGCAGCTGTCGGACTTTTTATCACTGGGCTTGCCCTGTTCGTTGGTGGCATCGGCATAATGAACATCATGTTTGTGACTGTTGCGGAACGGACGCATGAAATTGGCATCCGCAAGGCCATTGGCGCACCACAACGCGCAATCCTTGTCCAGTTCTTGATTGAGGCGGCGTGCATATCGTTGTTGGGCGGTTTGATTGCGCTTTCGATGGCGTGGCCCGCAACATTACTGCTGCGGCTGTTGATACCCGCCTCCATGTCAGTGCCAACCGTGCTATTGGCGCTGGTTGTGTCGCTCCTGACCGGCATTGTTTCAGGGTTTGTACCGGCGCTGCGCGCAGCAAAAATGAAACCCGTTGACGCGCTCAGATACGAATGAAATTGCGCATCGGCAAACTGCTTTGGATCGAGGCACGCGAGAGTTTTCTGGCCGCTATCAACGCCATCGCAGCCCACAAGCTGCGATCTGCGTTGACGCTGACCGGCGTGTTAATTGGCGTTTTCTCGATCGTTGTTGTCATGACAGCGATGCGCGTGCTGCAAAGTTACGTCGAGACCGAACTCAGCGCGCTTGGCGCAAACACATTCTGGGTGCGCAAATGGCCAGTGGTGCAGTTCAGCGGCGGACGCGACTGGCAGAAATACTGGCGCCGCAAAAATCTTACTTACGCACAAGCCATGACAGTGCGGCAACGTGCCACCCTGGCCACAGCCGTTGGTGTCGAGACAATCTTTTGGGCGGGTGAGGTAAGCTCGCGTTTTGGTAAATCACCCCCAACAGTCATGGTCTTTGGGGCTGTGCCGGGAAATTTCCCCGCCCGGAACTGGACGGTCGCTGAGGGACGCGGTCTGCTTGACGTAGACGTCGAAAACAGCCGATACGTGTGCGTGCTGGGTGCAGGCGTGCGCAAGGCACTTTTCCCCACCGGCTTTACACCGGGTGACCATGTCAAAATCGACGGGATCAATTACACGGTCATAGGCGCGCTCGAGCCGCGCGGATCGTTTATGGGCGGTAACCAGGACAACTTTATCGTCATTCCGATTACAACCGGGTTTAACAGGTACGGCCGCATCTGGCGCAGTGTTGACATACTTGTTCAAGCCCCGGACCAGCAAACCTACGATGACACGGTCGAACAAGTGCGCGGCATACTGCGCGGTATAAGAAAGGTCGAGCCGGGTAAAGAAGACGACTTCGAGGTTTTCTCCAACGAGACCATTATCAGGCAGTTTCGTGATGTCACATTCGCAGTACGCGCGGGTGTGGCGGTGGTCAGCTCAATTGCGTTATTGGCTGCGGGTGTGGGCATCATGAATATCATGCTTGTGTCTGTTACAGAACGCACACGCGAGATCGGGGTCAGACGCGCCGTTGGCGCTAAGAAACGCACCATTATGACACAGTTCACACTTGAAGCTGTTGTGCTAAGCGAGTTAGGCGGACTGGTCGGTGTCGTTTTCGGTGTCTTGGGCGGAAATGCAACCGCTGCTTTGCTAAAACTGCAGCCTGTTATCCCGATTGACTGGGTTGTAATCGGGCTTTTGATCTGCTCGATTGTCGGGGTTGTGTTCGGAATTTATCCGGCTTACAAAGCCGCAAATCTCGATCCAGTTGAAGCCCTCCGATACGAGTAAGTCATGTCGCGGGGCGCACGGCTCCTGGTCAGTGGCCGAAACACGCAGTTAGATGCGCAACATTCACTTGCATTTGACAGTTGCAACAACCTTCCAAGCGTATGAAAGCCACACAATGCTCAGCGTGCCAATTATCAGCGCTTGACTGAGCACAGGATAGCTGTAGGCCAAAAATGCAATCCCGCCACACGCAACTGTCGCCTTGATCAGGTCAACCAACGTCATACGTCAACACTCACCTAAATCGTTTGGCAGTGCTCAGGAACGGTCCTTTTCGGTCGTGTTACCCCACAGCACAACCGTGTTCTTTTCGCACCGCAATAATCTCGCATCCTGCAGACAAAAAGCAAGTCACAAAAAGCCCGCATTGTGATCTTGTCCGAAGTTCCAACCCGAATATCACACAGTGCACGCGAACACACGCCGCCAGGCATGCGCGTGCGGGAGTTTTCGGCGGCTGGGTGAAATCTCTTTTGGCTTTTCAACGCGTGTGTTCACCATTGCACCCCGTGCATGGCGCGGTGCCGTTGAATCGCCAGAGCAGCACGTAGCAAATGGCGCGCCGGGTCGGGGCATGTTTAGCATCCACACGTGCTGCACTACAGGATCGGGTTTTGAAACATTTGAGCTACAGCCACGTCGCTAATACGCTACGCCAGCGCGTGTCGAACCGCCATAACCCGGCAGCTTTAGCCAATGCAATTGCGCGGTTAAGCTCAGCGCCTGTGATGCGCCGACCGATCGCCGCATACTGTGGGTCAGTTAACACCTTGTGCTCAGGCCGATACTGGTCCATCACATTCACGAATGTGTCGGGCGACAGCTCATTGGCAACCCATCGCATGATTTGAACTGTTTCATCCAGCATGCCAGGCATCACAAGGTGCCGGATTAACACACCCCGTTGCGCAAGACCGGATTTGTCCACGCGCAACACTCCAACCTGCTCGTGCATGAGTTTTACTGCGTTCCGAGCTGCGTCGGCGTAATCACGTGCGGTCAAATACTTTGCGCACACCTCAGCACTCCATAGCTTGAAATCGGGCATGTAAATGTCCACTACACCGTCAAGGATCCGGATTACATGTTCGATGTCGTATCCGCCAGTGTTGTACACCAGCGGCAGGCGCAGGCCGGCCTCGACAGCTATCAACAACGCCTCAAGTATTTGCGGTACAACATGTGTCGGAGTCACAAAATTGATGTTGTGACACCCTGCAGCCTGCAACTTGAGCATCAGACCCGCCAACTCCGCCGCATTTATTTCATCGCCTTCGCCAAGCTGGCTGATCTCGTAGTTCTGGCAAAACACACACCGTAAATTGCACCCGCTGAAAAAGATCGTGCCAGACCCGCGCCAACCGCGTATGCAATCTTCCTCGCCTAAGTGCGGAAACGCACTCGACACACGCGCGCGCCGACCAACCCCACATACGCCGCGTTTGTCAGCGAGCCGGTTCACACCGCAGTTGCGCGGGCAAAGACTACAACTGCGCAATAACTCAAGTGCTTCGGCAACTTTCTGTTTCAGTTGGCCGGCTCGGTACGTTGCCACGTATGCAGGCGTAAAATCCTCGCTCGTAAGCAAAAACCGGCCATCCCCGTGCAGTTCAACCGGGACATGCTTGTATTTGGCTTGACCAGAGCTCATTAAATCGTGTTAGCGACCTCGCCCACAAAAACTATCCCCAAACACACAAATAACAAGCTGTTGGTTCGTGAATGACTGAACCATGTGCGGTACGACTAATTCCTGCATCCAATTGATAATTTGGTTGGTGAGGCGTAGTCCGGGCCGGTGGATGGCTATGCCTGGCACCGCCGAATAACGCGGTCGGAACCACATGCTGGCGGGTCACCCGACTGCCACTCTGCCTTCCTCGCAAATGTTAGTCGTCATTAGCAATGGCACGGGCTATATTCGCCCAAAATAAATGGACGCACAGGCTGTACCAAAAGTGTTCAGTGACCCGGGTTCTGCACCAGGCGACATTTCCGTTGCGCAGGCGCAGGTTCCCAAGCCGCGCAAATCCCTACTGAAACTTATCAGCGATGTGCTCGACCACGGCGGGCCAGGCTATCTTCAATTCGCAATCACAAACCGATGCAATGCAGATTGCGGGTTTTGTAATTTCGCCCATTCAAAGCTCGATAAAACCGCTTGGCGCAGTGTCACGCTCCAACAGGCTCGAGACGTGATTGACATCTGCCGAAAAAACCACATCGGTTACCTCCTGTTCGTTGGTGGTGAACCGATGCTGCACCGGGACATCGTCGCCATGACCCGTTACGCCGCCGAAAACGGCGTCCGACCTATGCTCTGTACCAACGGCGCTCTTTTCAACGAACACAACATCCGCGCTCTTGCTGATGCAGGTCTGTCCAGTGTCATCATCTCGATTGATACGCACAACGCGGCCGTGCATGAGCAGAACCGGCACCTGCCAGGTGTGTGCCAGAAAATCAAACACGCAAATGCAACCTTCGCAAAACTCGGAATTCAAACAACAGCAAGTGTCACCGTCAGCAAGCTGATTGATGACTACGCCAAACTACCTGTGTTTTTGCGTGAACTTGGCTTCGGCAGTTGCACTTTCAGTTATCCGCTCACCGCACTCGGGTCCAGCTACCTGAGCTATAGTCACTCTCCGCTTGTTGCATTCACTCCAGATGAGCTGTTCGCCGAATTCGAGAAAATTAAACAGCTCAAACGCAGTACGGACTTCACAATTGTGAACCCGACCGAGTCGCTAACCGAAATGCAACGGCACCTGCACGGTCAGCACGAACGGTTCGGGTGCCTCGCAGGTTACAAGTATTTTTATCTCGATTGGCACCTGAAACTGTACCGGTGCCACTTCTGGGAAACAGCAATCTGCACCATTTACGAATTTGACCAGACGAAGTTGACCCGTGACAACTGCACGCGCTGCATGATTGATTGCTATCGTGATCCGAGCGTGTTGCATTTCTGCGCAATCAGCGCCAGCGACGCCTGGAACGCACTTAAACGCGGCCAGCTCGCCAAAGCCGCGCGTAGTTTGCTCGACCGGCGCAACCTCACCTCGCTCAAAGCGGTCTTCGAAACACGCCCTTGGATAACCGGGCTGTAACCCACCACCCACTTGTTACACCAATCTGTTTTGCGATCGGCGCTGAGCAGGGTCGATGGTGCAGGTCAAGTCCGTTGAGCACTTCGCCAAAGAGTTGTTCCTTGGCGCCTTTCAA
>FMJZ01033699.1_pt1 | contig 15925 bp, 14 predicted proteins | sample 1987881 | NCBI WGS metagenome assembly FMJZ01 (sample SAMEA4378227, study PRJEB15110) | soil metagenome | biome: soil; feature: Field; material: Soil | place: India | collected 2015-03-11 | depth 0 m | reverse complement strand
ACAATGAAATCACGAGCTCCTTCGGGAGTGGCTTTAGTTAAGATTGGCGTTTCTATCTCAATAAATCCTTCCTTATCCATAAAATTTCTGATTTCTTTAATAAAATGGTGACGCATAATAAGATTTCTTTTCATTCTCTCTCGTCTTAAATCTAAATAGCGATATTTGAGGCGGACCTCTTCATCAATTTCGTAACCGCTGTTATTAATGGGTAAGGGCAGAGGTTTGGCTTGAGAGAGAATTTCTAATTCTATTGCCTCAATCTCAATTGTTCCGGTTTTGATTTTGGGATTAATAAGATTTTTAGGTCGCTCTTTCACCACTCCTTTAATCCTAACCACATCTTCTGAATTTAATTGCCTAAATGATTTATTACCAACAATTTGAATTACTCCTGTTTTGTCGCGAAGATCAATGAAAACTATTTCCTTATGATCGCGTTTGCTGTTAATCCAACCGTAGACTTCAACTTCTTTTCCAATTTTGTCAACTGTTTCTTCTATAAATAAGGTTTTCATTAAATAATTTATAAATTAGCCATTAATAATTAGAGATTAATTCTAATATTTTTTTTTCTGCTTGACAAGATGTGCGAGATGTTATTGGGATATAAACAAATCCTACTCGACTGTTTTACCTGATTAATTTTGAGTGTTTTAGGCTTGGTATTAACTTAAAAGAGGATATTGGTTATTTTTCCTCGCACCTGATTTTCATCTTGCCAATAATTAATTTCCAGATTGTAAACAATATCAATGTTTTGTCCGCGTGACATTTTAGCAAAGTTAGAAGCGCCGTTAAAAAAAATTAATTCCAGAGGAGAAGAAAGATTATCGCTGACAAAAATTTTTAAGTGTTCATTCTTTTTACCAAAGATTTTAGCATTAACCACTTTTCCCTGACTGTAAAACGTCGGTTGCGGGTTGCCAACGCCAAAAGGTTGAAGTTTTTCTAGTGATTGTGTTAGTGAAAGAGTGATTTTTGAAAGGGGAATTTTTAAATCAACCTCAATTGTTTTTTCTAAAGTTTTCTCATCGATTAAAGATGCAGCTAATTTTTGTGCTGACTGGTAAAATTTATCTAATTGTTTTTCCTCAAGAGTAAAACCGGCGGCTTGTTGGTGACCACCGACATCAATTAGGTATTTTTTTAAAGTCCTTAAAAAATTAGTAATGTGAAAGTTGGGAATTGACCGGGCTGATCCCTTGAAAAAGCCATTCGTCTTAGTTAAAACGATCGTTGGTCGGTAAAATTCTTCAGCGATTTTTGAGGCAACTAAACCAATGATGCCTTCATGCCACTTATCAGAAATTAAAATTAATATTTTATTTAAGTTTTTAATTTGTTTTTTTGCTTCCTCGACTGACTTTTCAACCAGCGTTTGTCTTTGAATATTTTTATTGCTGGCTTTACTGGCTAAATAGTGAGCTCGTTTTTCATTGGTAGTACATAAGAGCCGCAAGGCATCAATGGCATGCTCTAGTCGTCCGACCGCATTTATTCGGGGAGCGATAATAAAACCAATCTCATAAGGAGTGATTCTTCTACTTTCAAGGCCGGCTTCTTTGAAGATGTGTTTTAAACCCTGACGTTTTATTTTTCCAAATGCTTCCAAGCCATATTTAACTAAACTTCTGGTGGGGCCGATTAAAGGGACAAGATCAGCAATTGTTCCGATCGAGGCAAGGGCAAGATAATCATTCTCAAAGTTGAAAGTTAAAAGACCAAGATTGGTATTTTCTGATTTAAAATTAGTAAATATTTCTTTAGCAAAAAAATAAGCCACTCCTGCCCCAGAAAGTTCTGGGAGGTGGAAAATAGCTTCAGCTTCGTTTGGGAGCGTTTCTGCTTTTAGATGATGATCAGTGACAATTACTTTCATACCTAATGATTTGGCGTAACTAATTTTATCGTTAGCGGTTATCCCATGGTCAACGCTGATAATCAATGCTGGATTAAACTGTTTCTTAATCGTTTCAATCCCCTTTATTGAAAATCCATAACCCTCTTTTTTTCGATCAGGAACATAGGGCATCACCTTAAAACCGAGAAGATACAATGTTTCCCATAGAATTGCTCCTCCTGTTATTCCATCGGCATCATAGTCAGTGTAGACAACAATCATTTGATTATTGTCTTTTATTTGTTTGAGAATTTTTGTGGTTTTTTGCCATTCTTTTTTAAAGCCAAAATCGATTAGGTTGATTTTCAAAGGTGAAAGGGGGGATAAAAATTCTTCTTTATCTTTTATTTTTCTGTTTTTAAGTAAGATGTTGATTATTTCTTGATCTTTTATCTGATCATCGTTTTTAATTTCGGATTGATATTTTATTTTCATAGGTTTATTATCCAAATAATTTTTTTTCTGTTTCTTCTTTTGATGAAAATTGGGTAGCGTTTAATTTTTGACCTAGCTGAAGGAAACTTTTTGATACTTGGCCTATCTGATTATAAGCATTAGTAATATGTTTGGTGAGAATTGATAAGGCTTCATTTGTTTTTTCATATTCTTTTTTAATGGCTTTTAAAAGGTTTAAGATTTCTTTGGCCTGTGTTTGAATCCGCGCTCCTTCATAGGACATCAAAATAGCTTTCATATAAGCATAGAAACTGATTGGTGAGACGGGTAGAACTCTCATTTTGCCGGCAAAATCGAAAAGTTGGGCATTATTAATAATCTCATAATAAACTGGTTCGGAGGGGATATACATTAAAACATAATCAGTTGTTCCCTCACTTACTTGAATGTATTTTCTTGAGATATCGGTGATATGTTTTTTTACATCAACAATAAACTCTTTTTTTGCTTTTTCTTTTTCATTTGAAATAGTTTCTTTTATCATTCGACGAAAATTATCCATAGGAAATTTTGCATCAATAGGAATTATTCCTTGAGAAGTTTTAATAATAGCATCAACTCTTTCTCCATTTTTAAAAGTATATTGAATTTTGTAAGAGTCTTGAGGAAAGTATTGTGCTAGTAGTTCTTTTAAAACCTGTTCGCCGATATTACCACGCAGTTTAGGTGAAGTGAGTAATTCTTGAAGCTCTTGCATTGAGTGACCAATTTGCGAAAACTCACCGATTGACTTTTGTATTTGAGAGAGATGAAGGGTAAATATTTTTATACTTTCGGTTAATTTTTGGTCAACATTATTAGTTGAGGTTTTAAGCCATTGAATTAACTCATCAGAAAGTTTAGACTTTTGCTCAATTTGATTAAGCCAAAAGCGGATGATGAAAAGGGTAATAACAAAAGCAATAATCAATAAAATAAAAAAAGTATCACTCACACAAAAATTATATCAGATTTCCGCCACGAAAGATTTTTGGCTTAAGCCAATCCTGGGGAGTATTTTGTTCTGGTTGAGTCTCTTTTTCTACTACCTCAATTGGTTTGATGTTTTGAGTTTCTTTGATAGGGAAAGAAGGCGAGAATTGTTTTTCTGGTTTTCTAAAAGTTTTTTTTATCGCTCCAGCTCGTAGAAGTTGGGCGGCATTTTCAAAAGTTTCGGCAGTCACAGAATAAGAAGTAAAATTATTGGTAGCAGCACTTATTCCCGCATATAAATTGGTGGCCATATCTGGATCTATTTCTATATTAAGATTTTTAAGAAGCGTCAAAATTAGCTCTGAAACAGAAGAAGAAGTTTTATTAACAAAATTAACAGTGCCAAAATGAGCGTTGGTTAAATGACGGTCGATATTGATGATGTCGCAGCCAACAAAAAGCTTTTGGTTTTCGTGGTAAAGATTTCCTAAACTGTTAAGACTAGGTACATCAATTGTAATTAAAAAATCAACCGCTCCTCCTGTATATGAATATTTAACTTGGGATGGGTCAAGTTTTTGGTAACCGGGTCGGGGAGTAATAATTAAATTGAAAAAGTCTCCTTTGATATTATAATCTACCTTATCAATTCCTCCTTCAATATAAGGAAAAGAAATGACTAAACTATCACCGCTGGCGACTAAATTTTTTTGGATTTTATCAACACCGGTTAAATTGTGTTTAATTTCGGTATCACAAGCCAGGGTTATTGTTTTGCCTCCTTTATTTAGTCCTAAATATAAAGCAGTAGCGGCAGCCACGGCATCAAAAGAAGGATTAGTGGGTAAAAGGAGACTACCAGTTTTTCCTTTGTTAATAATTTCACTGATTCGTTGGAAAACGTTATTATCCTTATTCATAAAACTATAAGATAGATTTTACCACATCACCCACCCGTATGTCAAGAGAGGGAGAAAAAATCATTCCTGCTTCTTGACCTTTTTTAACTTCTTCTACGCGTTTTGCCCGAATTTTTAAAGAAACAAGTTTTGTTTTGCCAATAAATTTATTATCACGATAGGCTTCTAATTCATCACCAAGATTGATTTTTCCCTTAACAACTTCGACGCCAAAAACTGGTTCTTTTTCAATTATAAAAGCAGCCAATATTTTTGCCTCTCCTTTTAAATTTTTTTCTTTTTCTTCTTTTTCTATCAAGAGTTTTGTCGCTTCATTTAATTCTTTTTCTAGTTCATAGATTATATTATAGGTTTTTATAATTACTTTTTCCTGTTTAGCTAAAGCAAAGACTTCCGATGGAGGGTTGATAGAAAAGCCTATGATAATAGATTTTGTTGTTTTAGCCAGAAAAACATCAGATTGAGTAATATCCCCCACTGCTTTTAAGATAGTTTCAATTTTATTATTTTTTTCCAATAATAAATCAATAGCTTCAAGGCTACCAACAGAATCAGCCTTAATTATTAAAGAAAGTTTCTTTTCAGAAGAAACAGAGGAATAGAGTGATTTCATATCCACCTCTTTTTTGTAAGATAAAAAGAGATGGTTTTTCTTTTTCTTTTGGCTTGGTTGATTTTGAATAAGAGCGCCTACCTCAGGTATTCGTTTGAAGCCTAAAAGCTCAAAAGGAGTCGAGGGTAATACTTGGTTTAATACTATTCCTTGGTCGTTTATCATGGCCTTAATTTTTAATTTTTCTTCATCAGCATAAACAACATCACCAATTTTTAGAGTGCCATCTTTGATTATTGTAGTTGCTACGATTCCTCTTTTGTCTTTTTTTGTTTCAATAATATAAGCTTGTGGTGGATGGTGAGGATTATATTGTAAATTAAGATCAGCGGCAAGAAGGAGAATTGTTTCTAAGAATTCCTTAACTCCTTTGCCAGTTTTAGCAGAAAGAAGGACCGTTGGGATTGAGCCACCTTTTTCTTCCACTAAAACTTCGTATTTTATTAAATCGTTTTTTACTTTTTCAGGATTGGCTTCGGGAAGGTCAATTTTATTTATGGCCACTAAATAAGGTATTTTTGCCGCCTTAATATGAGCAATAGATTCAACTGTTTGGGGCATAACGGAATCTTTTCCATCAATGAGTAGGATTGCCAAATCAGCCACGTTAGCTCCCCGTGCCCTTAATTTTGAAAAAGCCTCATGCCCAGGAGTATCGATAAAAGTAATCCTATCAGTCTTGTAGCCTTTTATTCCAGTTTTAACTTCATAAGCGCCAATTTTTTGAGTAATATTACCATGTTCCTTTTCAGCCAAATGGCTTTGTCTTATATAATCCAAAAGACTAGTTTTTCCATGATCGACATGACCTAAAATAGTTACGACTGGCGGCCGAGGAAACATATAGTTAATAAAAAATATTAATTTAACTTGCTTTATTTTTAATTTTTTCCTCCGAAGAAGTTTTGGTTTTTGTTTGAATGATATCTATATCAAATTCGGTTAATTTTGAAGCCAAACTGACATTAATTCCTCCTTTTCCAATAGCCAGTGGGGCTTCTTTTTCATCAACCATCACCTTTGCTACTCGAGCTTTTTCATCAACTTCCACATTTGTTACTTTTGCTGGAGAGAGGGCGGCAATTAAAAATAATTTTATATCATTATTCCACTGAATAATGTCTATTTTTTCCATTCCTCCTAATTCGTCGGTTACCGTCTGAACTCTTACGCCTTTTTGACCAACGCAAGTCCCAACTGGATCAACCCCACTTTGGGTGCTGTAAACAGCAATTTTAGCTCGCTCACCTGGTTCGCGAACTACCTTTTTTATGATTACGGTGCCGTTAGCTACTTCCGGAACTTCCCTTTTAAAAAGCTGTTCGATTAATTTAGGATCAGTCCGAGAGACGATTATTCGAGGATTACCAAATTTATCATTAATAATTTGCTTTAAATAGACTATCAGGGAATTATTTAGTTGATATCGCTCATTTTTTATTTGTTCTTCTTTCGGAAGAATTGCTTCTGTTTTTCCAATATCAAGATAGCAGTTGTTACTATCATAACGGATGATACGTCCGCGAATAATTGTTCCAATTTTAGACTTATAGTGATCAGTGACAGTTTTTTTTTCAACTTCTCTTATTTTTTGGAGAATGACTTGTTTTGCTGTTTGTGCGGCAATACGACCGAAGCCTGGAGGAGTTATATCATGATCACCTTCAAATATTTTTGTTTCTCCTGTTTCTCGATTGACTCTAGCATAAATTTTTCCTGTTTTTTGGGGATATTCTCTTCTATAAGCAGCAATAATAGCTGCTTCAATTGAGGTGATAACATCATCTATTGAAATACCTCTTTCGGTGGCTACTTGATTTAAGGCGAGAGCAAATTCTGATTTAATTATTGTCATATTTTTTATTTTATCACAGAAAGGGTTGTTTTCAATGAGAAAGTGGAAATTATTTATTGGCTTTTAGATTCAGTATTTGGAGTATCTGGTTAAAATAAGATATATTTTCTTCGTGAGTTTTATTATTTTTCTATTGTTTTTTCAGTATCTTCTTCCGGTGCAGCTTCTTTAGATTGAATTTCGGTAATAACCTCGGGAGCAACGCTTGTTGTCTCTGGTGTGGTGCTTTCTTCTTTATGGGCAATTACCGAAACAATTACTTTTTCAGGAGCAGTTTTTATATCGTAATTATTTGTTTTAGGAAGATCATTCACCTTAATCTCTTGACCGATGTCATTTAAAGATGAAATATCAATGTCAATTGTGGGGGGAATGTTTTGCGGAAGGGCTTCAATTAAAAGAGAGTTTAAATGAGTTAAAAGAATTGCTCCTAGTTCTTTTACTGCTTTTGAAACACCTACGACTTTGATAGGAACCTCAGTTTGTACTTTTTTATCTAAATCAATTTTTCTAAAGTCGACATGGAGTATATTATCAGTAAGAGGGTCTCTTTGGAGATTTTTGATAAGCACAGGAATTAAATTTTCGTTTAATTTAAGATAAACAATACCGGTTTCTTTTGCTGTTTTATAGATTTTAATGAAATCCTTAAAGTTAACAGTTATCGCTTGAGATTTAAATTCTCGGCCGTAAATATTAGCCGGAATAAAGCCGTCGGCTCTTAATTTTTTTACTTTACGACCAAAGATCGTCCGAGTTTTAGCCTCCAAAATAAGTTTATTACCCTGTGGTTTTTCCATCTTTTATAAAATATTACTCTTTAATTAGTTCAATAAAGAAAATTTTGTCTGTGTTAAGAACAGTATTATAAACAATGTTTCTTTCTTTGACAAGGGGAGAAAAGTTTTGGTTAAGTAAAAAAATATTTTTGGGAAGGTTAAATTCTAAAATTAAATCATTATTAGAGGAACCAATTTGTTTTTGAATAATTAACTGATAAATTTGTTTTCCTTTTTCCAACATTTGCGATAATTGATAGTCAATTTTTATTTCTACCGTCTTTTTTGGTGGCACTTCAAAGAAAAAACCAATATTTTTTAGTTGATTAATTTGTTCAGTATAATCCTCAATTATTACCCCATCTTTAGTGATACTTTTTAAAATAGTATTTTTTGGCAGAAGGACTTGAAAAAAATTTCGATACGTCCCGCCTGGGAAGAAATCTCCAGGAGAATCGTTTTTATAATTAACTATGAGTAAATGATTAATAGTACCTTTAGAGTCAAAATTGGTTTTAAAAATAAAAGAACGATTAATAAAAAAATTAACCTTATTAACGCCGAGATTAGCATCGTAGGCAAAAAAATAATCGGCAAAACAATTTCCAAAAGAATTAGCGCACTTAGGTTCGATTAGGCGCCCCGACCAGTACCACATGTCAATAAAATTTTGTAATCGTTGGTTATCAAAGTAGATAACAATTTGTTTTTCATCGAGGGATTTTTTAATTGCCATGGCGAGTTTGATAAAAGAAACATTTTCTAAATTAATGACAATCTGCCGCGTAAGAGCTGATAAGAAACTTTTTTTTTGAATGGAGCCAGGGAAAAACCCTTTTTCTGAGTATATCTGGGCTTTTAAATAAAAATTTTTACTGTTGATGTATTCACCAAAGTCCGGTAAATAAATATCCCCAAACGCCGACAGAACTTGTTCAATGCTAGTTGTCGTGATTAAAATTGCTCCCGCGAAATCTGACATTTGCAGCTCTTTTTCTAAAAAAAATTGCGCTTTGAGATAGTTTTCCAAAAAATCCGGTGAAAAGTTGGAATCACGAAGAAACCAATGAGGTAGATTAAGATATTTTTTGATTGGTTCAGGGGGCTCTATATGAATTTTTAACTGACCATCAGCATCATAAACATCATAAATTTTAATATCTTCTATAGAGTAGTCCTTAACGTCAATAACCCCAAAAGATCCTAAAAAACCACCACCTGGTCGAAGTTCTCTGTTGTTGGCAAAAAAAATTAAATATTTTAATTCTTTATCTTTAGCTAAAATAATATCTAGATGCTCAAAAATTTTTTTTATTTTAGAAACACCATCGGAAACCTCCAATAATTGAGATTTAATATTTTTTAAAGGCAAAAAATAAGAGGGAATTTTTTGATTAATACTTTTAAGATCTTCATCTAAATAAGTAATGCTTTTTTTTAATTTTTTTACATGAAGATTAAGAGATAATTTTTCCTTGGTATTTTTATTTTTTTTAAAAAGTAATTTTTGAATTTCCTTAGCGTGAGTGTTTATTTCATAAGGATAACTAAGAATATTTTGAGTTTTCTCAGCCATATCAATGAGGTTATCGGGAAAAAGAGCGAGTGAAAATAATGAATAAGTTGGTCTTGAGATAAGATAGAGTCTTTGAGTAGTTTTAAGTAGTATTTTGCTAGCGTTGATTGAAGAGTTAGTTTTTTTAAAGTCTTCTTGCTTGAGTAACAAAACACCTCGATAAATAAATATGAAAGAGCCAATTAAAGGGATAATAAAGGCCAGATGAATAAGGATAAAGAAACTAATAAATAAGGTAATTAATCTTTTCGGAGTTAGAAGGAGATTTATTTTTTGCCAATATCTTTGAAAACCCTCTTTTTCTATTTTATAAACTTTTGGAAAAAAAAGTCTTAAGTATTTCTCTTTTGTTTGTGAAAAAGAGAACCAAAGGATTCTCTCGATATCATTTTCTTTAATAATATCACCAGTGATATTAATTACTTTTATTTGATGAGGCAAGTTTTTTAAGAATTGATCCATTTGAGCTCCTTGATTAAAAAAAATTAATATAAGCCGTTTAACATTAATATTCATAAGGGTATTAATATCTAACGTTTCATTGATAAATAAGCAATAATCGAATGATGCCAGCGATTTAGGGATTTTTGAGGAAAAAAAAACCTCTGCTTGATGTTTTTTTAACTCTGATTTTAAAAGAGAAATAAAAGGAAAATTGGTTTTTGAAACGATGAGAATTTTTTGCTTTTCTTCGGTTATTTCCGTTGTTAGGTTCATGTTTCTATTGTATAATTTCTTATTCTTTAATGCTAATTTTAAATCGTTGTGGTTTTAAATTTATTGAGAATGAACTTAAGTTGGTAAAAGCCCTTAATAAATAAAAAAGAAGCTAATGGTTTTAATTTAAAATTTACTAAAAAATGGCGAAAATTGTTTCCTTTAATCAATTAAAAAAAAAGAAAAGCAAATTAATTATTAAAGGAAAGAAACCCGTGCTCGTGGGTGGATGTTTTGATTTAATCCATTATGGACATATCAAGTTTTTGAAAAAAGCAAAGGCTATTGGTGATTTTCTCATCGTTGCTTTGGAGTCTGATAAATTCATTAAAAAAGATAAAAAAAGAGATCCTATCCACAAGCAAAAAGAGCGGGCAGAAATTTTGGCTTCATTAGATATGATTGACTTAGTAGTCACTCTTCCATTTTTTTCTAGCGATCAACAATATTTTAATATGATCAAGACAATTAATCCAAAAATTATTGCCGTTACCCAAGGTGACCCAAAAATTAGGCAAAAAAAGAAACAAGCTAGAAAAGTTGGGGCAATAGTGAGGGTTGTTACTCCTTTATTAAATAAGTTTTCAACAAGAAAAATTATTATGAAATTTACTTAAATTATGAGATTGTTTGTGGCAATTGATTTGCCTTTATCAGTTAAAAAAAAGGTAGAAAAAGAGTTAGTGAAGATTAAACAACTGTACCCTGATTTTAGGTGGGTGCCGCGGGAAAATTTTCACATCACTCTTCAATTTTACGGAGAAAGGAAGGATGAGGAGAAAATAAAAGAACAACTAGAAAGAAGTCTTTTTGATCAGCAATCTTTTTATCTCTATTCTACCTATGTTGGTCTCTTTATTAATAAAAAAATTGTTATTTACCTTGGTTTTAGGCGAGAGAAAAAATTAGAACAATTAGTTGATAAAGTAAAAGCTGCTGTAACTACTAATTCTTATGGAGAAAAAAAATTCATTCCTCATTTAACTTTAGCCCGTTGTCGTATTCCCTCCAAACAACAATATTTTGCTTTAAAGAAAAGACTAAGTAAGCTAAAAATTAATATCTCTTTTCCGGTTAAAAAAGTGACTCTTTTTGAAAGTATTCTAGAAGGGAAGGCGGCAACATATAAAAAGAAGGGGGAGATATTTCTTATATAAAATTTTATAAAAAACCACCTCTGAGATTAAATCTCAGGAGTGGTTTTTTAATATTAAAAAATTCTTTTATGCGGTGCCTATTTTATACATTCCTGTACCGCAATCAGGACATTTGGCTTTCATGGCTGGTTTACCATTTTTCATGGTTACTTTTTGAGGATTGGTTACTTCTTTTTTTCCTCGACATTTAACACAGTACATTGATGCCATAATATCACCCCCTTTCAATTTATTTTATAATCCTAACAAAATAAAGCAAAATTTCAAGCGCAATTATTACCCCTATCAGAATGAAACTTTTTCGCAGATCGGTTAAAAAAAAAGAGACTGTTTCTGTATCGCTATCTTTATTTTTCTTTTCAAAAGTTATGTTTAACTCGGTTTTATTGGTAGCTTTTTTTGAACTTTGGGTTGATATTACCTCTTTTTTAAATGATGGTGGGGTCTGTAATCTTTCCAGAAGTTTTAACTTTCTTCGATATTGAGCAATTATTTTTTCTTTTTTTGTTTTTTTTGGCATAAAATAGTAAAAAAAAGCAAGATCTTCAAAATATTATACTAAAAACATTAAAAGCATTAGTTCTCAAATTTTATTTGTTCATTTTTAAATATTAAAACATATTGACACTTATTTGTAAAGAAGTTACAATGGTATCCAAATGGTTATCATAGTTGCCGTTGTTTTTTTTATTTGGTTGCTTACTTTGACTTTTATCATTTTTAAATTAAGAAGTCATTACTATAATTTAGTTTCTCGTACCAGAAAAAGAAACATTGATGATATCCTTGATCACTTATTAAATACAAATGATAATTTTAAAAAAGAAATAAGTCTAATTAAAAAAGAGCTAGATGAGGAGATAAATAAGTCTAAATTCCATTTACAAAAGATTGGTTTAGTTCGTTTTAATCCTTTTGAAAGAATAGGGGGAGAGCAGAGTTTTGTTTTAGCTTTTCTTGATGCTGAAAATAATGGGTTAATCATTAATTTTATTTATACCCGAGACGGATTACGAGTTTACACAAAAAAGGTTAAAAAAGGAAAAGGAGAAAAGCATGAGTTATCTGAAGAAGAGCAGGAAGCTATAAAAAACAGTTTTTCGACGGATAAAAAATAAGATGATAAGAGATTATAAAATCTATAAATTTTATATTTAAATTTTATATTTTATACTCGTTAAAACCCGAAATTAAAGTTAATTTTTATGATCAATAAAAAAGCCGGTTTTTTTATTAGTTTTATAATTTTTCTTTTATCAGCTTATACCTCTTATTCTTTTTTTTCTCAGGGGCCTGAGAAATTTATTTCCCCTTTAGTTACAGAATATAAAGTGCCAAAAGGCAACGGAAATAATTTTAACGGAAGTGAGATTACCAATGAACCAAAAACAGAAGAATGTCCTTTAAATGGCGAAATGTTGACTAAAACTCAAAAATCTAAATGGGAAAAGAGAAGACCTTTGGGGGTGATGATAGAAAACCACGTAGATGCTAGGCCACAATCGGGATTATCATCAGCCGATGTCGTTTATGAGGTTGTGGCAGAAGGAGGGATTACGAGGTTTTTAGCAATCTATTATTGTAAAGATGCTCCTTATATCGGCCCAATTCGTTCGGCGCGAATTTATTTTATTAAAATTCTTGAAGGGTATGGAAGCTATCCGCTTTATGCCCATGTTGGTGGAGCGAATACACCTGGACCAGCTGATGCTTTAGGTTACATCAAAAAAATTGGTTGGTCTCTTTACAATGATTTAAATCAATTTTCCGTCCCCTATCCTTATTTTTGGCGAGATTATGAACGGTTACCAGGAAGAGCAACAGAACATACAGTTTATTCATCAACAATAAAGCTATGGCAGTTTGCTAAGGATAAAAGGGGCTTAACTAATATTGACGATAAAGGAAGATCATGGGATGAGACATTTACTCCCTGGAAATTTAAAGATGATGCGTCATTAAAAGAAAGAGGAACAATAGAAAAAATAGATTTTGGGTTCTGGACACAATCGGCTTCTCAATATTCGGTCGTATGGGATTATGTAAGAAGCAGGAACACATATTTAAGAACCAATGGAGGCGAACCACATCTTGATAAAAATACGGGTAAACAACTTGAGGCCAAAAATGTTGTTATCGTCTTTGCTCATGAATCACTTGCTAATGACGGTTATGAAGGAGGGCATCTTCTTTATAAATTGTTGGGAAATGGCGATGCTTTAATATTTCAGGATGGCAATGCAATTACTGCTTTTTGGGAAAGGAAAAATGAAAAAGATTTAATGAGGTTTCTTAATAAGGAGAGGAAGGAGATATTAATGGTAAGAGGTCAGATATTTATTGAAATTTTACCGGTAGGCAATAAAGTAATTTACTAAACTAATTTTATGTTAAAAAATATTATCCCCTCAAAAACAAGACGTAAAATTTTAGAATTTTTTTTCCATCATCCCAATGAAAATTATTATCTGAGAAGCATTGTTCGAGAAGTAGACGAAGAAGTGAATGCCGTCAAGCGAGAGCTTGATAATTTGTCAGAAGAAAAATTACTCCTAAAAGAAAGACGGCTTAATAAAGTTTATTACAGTCTTAATAAAAATTATCTTTTTTATGATGAATTTTTACGAATTTTTACAAAAACCGGATTTTTACCTACCCAGATTTATAAAAATCTTCCAAAAATTGGTAAGGTAAAATTTATTGTTTTGTCAACTAAGTTTGCTAAAAATCTTGCCATTAAAGATGATGAAATATATATCCTTTTTGTTGGGGTGATTGTTATTCCCGAAGTTGAGGTAATTATTTCTCAAGCGGAAAAAAACTTTGGCCGGCCGATAAATTATACCGTCATGACCGAAGAGGAATTTATTTTTCGTAAAAAAAACAATGACCCCTTCATTTGGCGATTTTTAAAACAGCCAAAAATAATGTTGGTTGGGATAGAAGAAGAATTGTTAAAATAATTACTCAGTAGTAAATAAGCTAATCATCATCGATGAAATTGTTAAAAATTTCTATCCTGTTTTCGCTATTAATACTACTAGTCTGGATTGATTTACCAGAGAATTTTCGCATATTTAATTACACAATAAATCCACCAACGATTTCGGTAAATGTTTTTGGCTTCAATCTAAAAAAAGAATTTAAAACTCATTTAGGTTTAGATCTTAAAGGTGGGAGTCGCTTAATTTTTGAAGCCGATACAACCAAAATTTCCCCGTCCGATTTAGATGATGCCTTAGATTCAACAAGAGATATAATTGAGAAGAGAGTTAACTACTTTGGTGTTTCTGAACCAATGATCCAGACATTAAAGTCAGGAGGCAAATATCGAATAAGCGTTGATCTTCCCGGGGTGACCGACATTTCTCAAGCAATTAATCTTATTGGTAGAACCGCTCAGTTATCATTTAAAGAAGAAGCAACAGTTGAGGCAAAGATCGCTACGACAACACCAATTTTTACTAGATTAACCAAAGACACCGGATTTACTGGGAAACATATAAAAAAAGCCCAATTAAGTTTTGATCCCCAGAATGGTAAGCCCCAAGTGTCTTTAATTTTTAATAAAGAAGGAGTTAAATTATTTGCTGATATTACCACTCGTAACGTTGGCAAACCAGTGGCGATTTTTATTGATGATTTTCTTATCTCAGCGCCAGTAGTTCAACAACCAATTGTTGATGGTAACGCAGTAATAACCGGTAATTTTACCGTTCAGGAGGCAAAAAAATTAGCCATTGCGATTAATTCTGGCGCTTTACCATTATCGATTAAATTAATTGAACAAAGAAACATCGGCCCAACTTTAGGAGCGACTGAAGTGAAAAAAAGTGTGTATGCGGGAGTAGTTGGGCTTTTAATGGTTTTATTTTTTATGATCGCCTACTATGGCAAGTTAGGCATTATTGCCGCTATTGCTCTTATTATTTACGGTCTGATTTCCTTGGCCATTTTTCGTTTAATACCCGTTGTCTTGACGTTACCGGGAGTAGCTGGATTTATTCTTTCTATCGGGATGGCGGTTGATGCCAATATCTTGATTTTTGAAAGAATAAAAGAAGAATTAAGAGCGGGCAAAGATTATGATGTGGCAATAAGACTTGGTTTTGGTCGAGCCATTGATGCTATTAAAGATGCTAATTTGACAACCCTTTTAGTAGCCTTTATTCTTTTTAATCCTCTTAATTGGGAGTTTTTGCCACAGTTTGGATTAGTTAGAGGGTTTGCTTTGACATTGGCGATTGGGGTAGCGACGAGTTTATTTACAGGAGTGGTGATAACAAAAAGATTAATTGGTTTATTTTATAAACAAGTTAAAAGTTAAAAGGCAAAAATTAAAAGTTTTAATTTGGCATCCTTACATTGTCTAAATTTTTAACTTTTAATTTTTAATTTAATTATGCTTAACTTTCTTAAGCATCGTTTAATCTGTTTTCTAATTTCTTTGATAATTATCAGTGTTGGTCTATTTTCTATCATCAAATGGGGCTATCGGTTTTCTATTGATTTTGTTGGGGGGACAAACTTAGAATATTTGATTGATAAAAAAATACAGCCAGAGCTGTTCAAAAATTTTTTTGAACAAAATAAAGTTAATGTCTTTAATATAAACCAAAAAGGAAAAATTGTTCAAATAAGAACATCACCAATCGATGAAAAAAAAGAGTTAAAACTAAGAAAAAGTTTAGAAAAAAAATTTAAGGCAAAATTTGATTTAATGAAATTTGAAACCGTAGGACCAGTTTTGGGTCGTGAGACAATGGTAAGAACAGTCATTGCTTCATTTTTGGCAATTTTTGGGATTTTAATTTATATGAGTTTCGCTTTTAAAAGTTTTAATTTTGCCTTAGCGGCTATTTTAGCGATGTTACATGATTTTTTAGTCGTTGTTGGTAGTTATTCATTAATTTCCCATTTTTTCGGTGCCGAGCTTGACACTTTATTTGTCACTGCTTTGTTAACTACCATGTCATTCTCAGTCCACGATACGATCGTCATCTTTGATAAGATAAGAGAATATTATCAATCAGAAGA
>FMJZ01007074.1_pt1 | contig 15928 bp, 11 predicted proteins | sample 1987881 | NCBI WGS metagenome assembly FMJZ01 (sample SAMEA4378227, study PRJEB15110) | soil metagenome | biome: soil; feature: Field; material: Soil | place: India | collected 2015-03-11 | depth 0 m | reverse complement strand
TCTGTTAAAAGGTTAGAATAAAAAAATCGGGTTAAGATTTTATTGTCTTTTATATTAGTTTAATTTATATAATGGGTTTAATTGAAATGATTTTAATTTAATTGTGCTTTAGCGGATTTCGGATTCGAGATTCAATGTCAATATTTTAATTCAATTGTGCTTTATTTCATTATTTAAAGCATTGAGATTTTATAAGATTTCAGTCGTAGAAAATTCTGACTTGGCATTTTTGCAAAAAAAATAACAATTTTAAAAATCATAAAAATGTTAATCTGTGTTTGTTGCCAATGTAATTCAATTTTGAATTTAGTGCGCTATGTGCTTTGAGTAGTGTTCGTTTGTGGCAAAATAGATAAAATAGATTCAGATTTTATTTGCTTCAATTCGAGTTTGTTTGGCGTGAATGATTTCAGTAACATTCAGAAGCAAAATTGTTTTGATTAAGAATTAAAATTTTTGGGGCTATGCTAATAGTATCCGACTAAAAATTTTTTAGATATCTCTTGTAATTAAGTCTCATAATATGTAGTGTATATATGTAGTGTATGATGTAGTGAATATGTCGGACATATTGCGAGAGTAATCTGCGTAGGGTTAAATTATTTTTTTTATAAATATAAAAAACAATATTGCTTTTTTTAATCAATCAGATATAATTTGCCTCACTAACTTAAGCATATTTTTATTATTTTTCTTAAGTGTAAGGTATGTGTCCAACATATTATAATGGTAATCAGAGCAGGTCTCATCTTTCTTTAAATTAATTCAGTTTCAGATTTGCTTTTTATCATAAATCAGTTTTACCTAATATGGACTTCAAAATCTGTTTGGAATATCTCATTACTTGTATTGTCGGCGTTAACATTCTACGAAGTAATCAGTGCGGATTTTAATTATTCTTAATAGAGAGCTCGGACAAAGTCAATATCGGTTTAGAAGACATGGAATGCAAAAGCATAATTGTTGATTTTTTCTTATGGGCATAGGTGTCTTTTGAGTATTTTTCAGAATTTTCTTATAATTGACAGGACATATAATTCAGATTATAACTAAATACAAATTTTTTCTCTTGACATCTCTTTAATTTTTGGTAAAGTTTTTATATATACTTTATATATATTTTATATTTACTTAATTAGGATTTATTTTAGTTTATGCAAAAAACAAACACAAAAAAATAGCAGGAGGCACAAATGGTAAAAGAATTTATCGCCGGTGGCAGCATCATGTGGTTTTTACTCGCATGTATCGTTTTTGGTCTAGCACTATTGATTGAAAGAGTCTTTACCATATTTTTTAAGATGAAACTTAATGTTAAAGCATTTGTGGCAACGCTCATCAGCACGATTGAAAAAGATGGACTCAAAGCCGGTCAAGAATTATGTGATAAAACAATGTCACCTGTGGCTAAAGTTCTGAAAGCCGCTTTAGAAAAGGCTTCGGCCGGTCGGGCAGAAATGGAAGATGCGGTTTTGCGGGCGGGAACTTCAGAACTCGCTTTTTTAGACCGCGGGATGAGTCTTTTAGGTGGAATTATCACCGTGGCGCCGTTCTTTGGATTTTTAGGCACAGTGACGGGCATGATTCGTGCTTTTGCCGCTGTCGCCGCGGTGGGTGAAGTTGAACCGACCGTAGTTGCCAGTGGTATTTCTGAAGCTCTGATTACAACTAAATGGGGTCTAATTATTGCTGCACCGTTATCAATTGTTTTTATTCTTATTCAAAGCCGAATTAATTCTTATACCCGGAATATGGAATCCGCGGCAACTACCCTTATTGACTATTTGGCAGAAAAATTTGTCTGTTCACCGAAATAACAATTGTCAAAGATTGTGAGGAATAAATGAAAGTCCGAGAGCGAGAATCTTCCAGTCCGAAAATTCCCACCGCGTCTTTAGGCGATATTGCATTTCTCATTATTATCTTTTTTATGACTACTTCCATATTTAGTCGCGAGAAAGGCTTAAAAATTGTTTTACCGGAAAAAGGGCAAGAAGTTAAGATTAAGTCCGAAAATATACTCACTATTTCGGTGAATCCGGTCGGTGAAGTGTTAATTAAAGATAAAATCGTCACTATTAATGAGATTAAAAATATCGTGAAAACCGAATTACAATCCAATCCCGATTTAGTGATCGCATTACGCGTCAGTCGCAGCGCTCCATATAAAACGATGATTGATGTTTTTGACGAATTGAAGTTAGCCAAAGCGGAAAAAATTAGTCTGATACCTGTAAAAGAAGAAGGATAAACAAATAGGAAGGTGAAACATGAGACGACTCAAAGGTTTGAAGCGAACCGAAACAGAAATTCCCACGGCTTCAACCGCGGATGTGGCATTTCTTTTAATTATCTTTTTTATGCTCACAACAGTTTTCCGGACAGAATTCGGTTTGAAGATTAACTTGCCGAGTGCTGAAGCCACCGAACGACTAATAAAACGACGAAATGTAGCTCATGTTTGGTTGGATAAAGCAGAACGAATCTCAATAAATGATAATCTCTTAGATATTAGCAGTGTGATATCAGTGGTACGAGACAAAGTTATGGATAATCCGGAATTAATTATGGTCGTGCGCGCAGATAAAGAAGTTCAATATGGTAAAGTTAATGATGTGCTCGAAGCCCTAAAAGAAGCTGGTGCCTTAAAAATTACTTTTGCTACTGAATTCGAAAATCGGTAATTGGTTATGGTTGTTATGAAGTTAAAAGAGAAATGTGGTGACAATCTGATAGGAGCGATTTTATGAAAAAAGTTCTTGATCGGGATGAGTATTATGCTCTCTATATCCGTTATAGTTTTATCGTAGCATTAATTATCACTAATATCTTATTTTTGGTATTACCGAAAGAATTCTTAAGCGGTGGTGTATATCGATTGCGTAAAGAGACTGCAACGATTGCCGAAGAACTTCCTCCAGAATTAGAAAAGATTGCTGAGCCGCCCAAAATTGAAAGACCAAAACTGGCAGTAGCCGCAGAAACACCTGAAGAAGTTGAAGCGACAACAATTGAAGAAACTGATTTCACGGAAATAACTAAAAAGGTTACAGAAGCCGAGATTCCGATTGTGCCTTATTGGGTCGTAGAAGTAAAACCTCAACCCCAATACATTCCAAAACCGCAATATCCAGAATTAGCCCGCGCTGCTGGAATTGAAGGACAGGTTGTAATTAAAGCCTTAGTCGATGTTGACGGTAAAATAATCGAGGTGGAAATTCTAAAATCTTCAGGTAATTCATCATTAGATGCTGCGGCATTAGATGCTGCCCGACAAGCCATCTTCACACCGGCAAAACAACGCGACCAATTCGTTCGCGTCTGGGTTTCGATTCCGTTCAGATTTACTCTAACCGGCACAAAATAAACATTAACCCCAAAATTAAAATGAGCGAAACTATTAAAAAACTAAAAATCAGCCCAAAAGGGCAATGCCTAATTGGCAAAGGAGGTAAAAGCCAAAAAACATCCAACAAATCTAATAACCTGTCTTTCTGCCATTTAGCCGGTGATGAGTTGTCTCATCGGATAATTATTGAATGGCAAGAAAGCAATAAAAAACCCCGAAATGGGCAAACTAAATTTTAGGAGGCAATGATGAAGAGATTAGTATTGTTGGTATTAGTAATATTTACGGCAAGTATCGCCATTAATCTCGCCAATACTGATATTAAAAAACTCCGGGTGCAAGAAGGTGTTATTCCTGAGCATAACATTTCTCCTCAAATTCCTTCTTCATTAAAAATATTACCCGAACTGACAACACCGCCAGCAAATGAGAATTTAACAGTCGGAAGACGCGAGGTTGTTGGCTATACTACCTATGACTGGCAATTTAATGGACCGGTTTATACTTGGTGTCGCACTGACCCAGTAGCGAATGGTATTCATATCGGTTGGATGGCAAGTGAACAGGCATCTCCTTGGCCTGACCGAAACGAGAAATATAGTTTTTACAGTTTTGCGTCACGAACCTGGGAAGTGTTAGAACTACAGATATATACTGCCAGAAGCGGTTTTGGGGGATTTGATTACAATCCAATTACCGGTGTTTGGAATTGCGTGGCACATCAATCTATTGGTGGTTGGCTCACTCCGGTTGCTGCTCGAGACCAAGCTTCAGGTGGCGGAATTTTTGACCCCAGTACGGGTCCAGCCGGATATTTATGGCCACCATGTGGAGTTACCAATAATCAGGCAATTCATGTTGCTTGCATAAAAGAAGACCCAGTAGGTGATTATGATGATACGCTATATTATACAAGAGTTCAGCCGTGGGGTATTTGGTCAAGTCCGATAAGAGTAGCGCCGCCGATGCCAGAACCATATGGTCCTGCACATAATATTTTTGCTTCCAAAACTTCTAATAAAGTAGTAATAGCCTGGGTTCAATGGGAACATCCTGGTGGACTTGCGGCACCGGTTGATTCCGCTTACTATGTTATATCGAATAATGGCGGTCTTACTTGGGAAACTCCGGTTTTAATGCCATTTCCTCCTGCATATCAAGGATATCCAGATAATCCCAGACCATCATATCATATTACTTCACTATTTCCAATGTTTGATAATCAGGATAACTTGCGCATAATGGCGGCAGTAAATGCAGTCTTTTATGATACCCTGCCACTTGTTTTACCGGCAGAAATTTGGCATTATTGTCCAACTAATAATCCGGCTTGGAGTCTTGTGCGTCGGGCGGATACTGATACTTTAATTGCCGGTGGTGGTTCTAATTATATTTGGGCTTGCCGTCCATCTTTAGTTCAAGAACCAGGTACGAATAATTTCTACGCATGTTGGGAAGAATTCGATTCTATGCCCAATGTCGATCCCACATCTGGTTATAACCGGGCAGATATCTATGTGGCAAAATCGTTAAATGGTGGCCGAACTTGGGGTGCGCCACTTCGGCTAAATAGTAGAGATGCAACTTCCAAAAGATATCCCTGTATTGGTGGTGTGGTTAATGATACGGTGATTGTTGCTTATATGATTGACTCAGTTGCTGGTTCTGTGGTGATGAACCAAGGTCGTCAATCTCGAAATCCGATTGTTTGCCATCGGGTCCATAAAAGCCAAATTCCCGACCCAGCACCAGGTATTGAAGACAATACAACGACAAAATTTTATAACTTTAGTCTAAGTTCAGCAATTCCTAATCCATCTAATTCAGCAACGCGAATCTCTTACTCTCTACCAACAATGTCTAAGACTGAATTAGTAATTTATGATGTGGTTGGCAGAGCAGTAAGAACCTTGGTTTCAGGAACAAAACCGGCAGGTGAGTATTCTGTCTTATGGGATGGCAGAAATGATCGGGGTAAAAAGGTTGAAGCCGGCATCTATTTCTATACGCTTAAAACCAATACTAATTCCTTAACTAAAAAACTCATCCGGACAAATTAAAAAAATAAGGGGTGCGAGCACCAAACATTATCTCGCACCCCTTTGTGCTTTTTTAGAGATTTTCCTCAGAGGTTTTATGAGCAAAAAATACTGGTCATTATTAATTGCGCTTTTTTTATTATTGATATTTTCCTGCGGAACAAAACCGCCACCACCATGGCCCTGGTGGACAGCACAAGATTCTTTAGCCGTGCTTTCTGAACTAGCACTTTGGCGGGATTCGATTAATGGTTTTCATTTCTTAAAAAAGGCGTCAGGCGATACTTTGATGAGGAATATTGAGATTTCCATACCGCTTGCAAGTGAAGATCTGGTTTCGAGAACTGGTGATAGTCTCATAAAAATTGCTCATCTATTAGGTTGTTACGAAAAAATTGGCGATAGTTTACATATTGATGAAATGATATTCGGCGTTAAAGTTGATACGCTTCAAACAAAAGATACTTTCTGTTTTGTTACTTACAAAGATTCAACCCGAAATTGTATCGCGGCCTTGCGATTTGATAGTCTCTGGACGGTGAAATTCCGAATTGATACCATCTTAACAAATGTAACACCTTGGGAAACCATTTGGGAATTGGATACCTTTTATAAAAGAGGTTTTGCTTATCCAGAAGAAGAAGAAAAGAAGTACCATTTCACTACTGTAAGAAAACTTGAATTGAGAAAAGAAAAATTCCAAACAGTTTATAAATTGAAATATCTTACGGGCTTTACGATGTATTTACCCAGTAGTGCCGAAGCGCCAAAAGTAAAATTTGTTGCGTTTATTCGACCAGAACGTAGTGATACTTTTTACGCTTTTTCCTCAAGCGGTAGATTGGGCGTAATGAATCTAAAATTAAAAGATTCGATATTTAGAATTAGTAAAAACGAACTAGTTAATGTTAAGATTTTGGCGGATTCAAGTGCGGATAATAATTATTTCTTTATGAGTTACGGATTACCTAATGTATCCTCAAAATATAATATTACAAAATCATCCGGCACTGGCCAAACAACAGTAAGTTTTTCATCCGAGGGCTTAAAACATCTTTATTTCGAAGTTATACCTGGCTCGAATCTGTATTATCCGTCTTCTCTGTGGAAGTCAACAACTTGGGCAATACCAATTAACGTTGTGCCCTGATGGGAGGTAATATGAAAGTGCAAATTGTAAAAACAAAAGCCGATAACAAAGGGTGCTGTTTTTTACAATCGCGAATCGTTTATTTGCTGTTTACGGTATGGTATATGTTATTTGCTTTTAGCGGTTTGTTTGCGGCGGGAACTGGTCGCATTAGAGGTCGGGTTATTGATGCGGAAACGAAAGCACCTTTAGCCGGGGTAAATATTATTGTAGAAGGAACTTTGCTTGGCGCAGCGACTGATGAAAAAGGTGAATACTTAATCATTAATGTTCCCGCAGGAACACAAATCTTAAATGCTTCTTATATGGGTTATGAACCACAAAGGATGAAAGATGTTTTAGTGATTTTAGACCAGACCGTTGCAGTTAATTTTGAATTAAAGAGCACGGTTATTCCTGTGGGAGCAGTAGAAATCACCGCAGACCGACCCCTATTAGTTCGCACCCAGGCTTCAACTCAAAGGGTTATTACTACCGACCAGTTTGATAAATTACCGGTAGCAACTTTAGGCGCGATTGTAAATTTATTACCGGGCGTTGTCACCAGCCCGTCATTTGGGACACATTTGCGCGGCGGTCGGCCGGATGAGATTGTCTATTTTGTTGATGGGATCTCAACTTCCGATCCCCTTTACGGCTATTCTGCGGCACGCATCAACCCCCAGGCCACCGCAGAAGTGTTAGTGATGTCTGGAGGATTTGATGCGGAATATGGCGAGGCGATGTCAGGCATTGTTCAGGTAATTACCAAAGAAGGACATGAGAAACTGCGAACTCGGTTCAAACACACGACCGATGCCTTTATGCCCCAATCAGTAAATTTTGGTTATAATCGGACAGAATTTTCCCTTGGTGGTCCAGGGCCAATTCCGAAATTAAGATATTTTCTCTCGGGCGAAGTTTTTATTGCAGAAGATTATGAACCAAGAAAACATAAATTACCGCATCACAATCGCCAGGATTATAAGTTAACTGGAAAACTTACATATTCGATACCATTGCTGTCAGGATTAAAACTTACTGTTGATGGATTCTTTTCTCGAGACCAATGGGAACTCTATCCTTATGAACGAGAAGGTGCGGGTGGCGAAGACCACTTAAAGTTTAAGTATCATCTTGACCACTTTATGTCGCGACAAGAACGGGTACGTAAAGCCGGGTTAAGTGCTAACCATATGATTTCGCCTTCAACTTTCTATACTGTCCGTTATGGCTATTTCTGGGATGAAAGAGTGCAAGCGGTGCGGGATTTGGAAAAAGAAGCAGAAATGGAATTAAAATTTGGTTGGCGATTTTGGCAAGATTATCAATTCAAAGCACTGGATTCAATTCGTGCACGGCCAACCTTAATTGAATCTTTATGGATGCCCTGGAGTAAATATACAAAACAACGAGACGATGTCACTAATAATCCGTTTGGCGTTTACCGAGCATTCTTTGGTGAAGGTGATTATCGGTTTTTCCTTTTTCATGGGTCTACAGTTCATACCATTAAAGCCGACTTAACGCACAATATCGGTAAAATTCATGAATTGAAGACTGGGATTGAATTTAGACAAAATTATCTTTTCCGAAGATACAATTCATTACCGTGGGACCCAAATCCCTTTGTCGATTCTTATGATTATAAACCAGTAAATCTGGCAGTTTATCTTCAAGACCGTATGGATTTTGAGGATTTAGTTGTAAGAATCGGAACGCGCCTGGATTATTTAGACCCTAAGGCATATAAAAGAGCTAACCCTTCGAATATCGAAGATACGACTTTAGTTCGAGCAATGACCAAATTTAAAATTTCACCTCGATTAGGGATTTCATTTCCGATTGGCGAAAGAGCAAAATTCCGATTCTCTTATGGACATTTTTATCAAACTCCGGCATATCGTTATCTTTACGACAACATAACCTCAGCCGCGTATTCTCGAGGTAATATGATTATTGGTAATCCCGACTTGTCCGCCCAAAGGACTGTTGCCTATGAAATTGGTACCGAAGTGTTGTTTACAAGAATTTTGGCCTGCGATTTCACTGCCTATTATAAAGATATTTATGACTTGATTGGTGTCCGATATAATCCTGCAGGCCGAATGGGATTTTTCCCTATCGTCAATGAAGAATTCGGTAATGTTCGGGGATTTGAAATCAGTTTGATCAAACAACTATCAAATTATTGGGATGCCCGCGTAGGCTATGGTTTATCATTAGCCAAAGGAACTGCCTCATATGGTTACGAGTATTATTACGAACGATATGCGTATGGAGTTGACCCGGTCACAGGACAAGAAATGGAACCGCCAAAAAGAGATTATCCTTTAGATTTTGATGAACGCCATACCGCAAAATTAGATTTAGGGGTTGATTTCCCCTATGACTTTGTCTTTATACCGCTACGAAGTTTCAAAGCATCGGCTTTACTTTCCTATGGATCAGGATTACCCTATACGCCCCGCGAATTAAGCGACCGATTAAATTCAGGTCGACGCACTGCGGAGAAAAATTCGTCGCGGATGCCTGCACGATTCACGACCGACTGTAAAATTTCTAAAGGATTTACAATCTCAAAAATCAAATTTAATCTGGTTTGTGATATTTACAATCTCTTTAATAATAAAAATGTCGAATGGGTTTATGGTTACACCGGAAAGCCGGATGACGATGGTTTTGCCGACACTTTTTCTCCTGCCCAGTGGGCGAATGAGGCTGATATCACGATAAATTCTCGTCTTTATCATCCGGCGCGAGATATTAACTCTGATGGTATTATTAGCGATGTTGAGGAATATATTGCGTATAAGACCGCACGCAAAGACCGAAATAATAATCCGATGAACTTTGGTTCGCCGAGACAAATTCGAATCGGCATCGACCTTGAATTTTAGGAGGTAACAATGATAGTTAAAGGTCAAAAGTCAAAGATCAAAAAAATGGATGACTTGCGCAATAACAAGTTATGGCTAATATCCTCGATACTATTTGCATTTATAGTTCTGTGTTCTCCTCTACTGGGACGGACCAGCACGAATACAATTCAAAGAAAGCGAAAAGAAGACTTTAAATGGTATCGAAAAAATCAATGGGCACTGACAATTACTAATTATGGTACTTTCGGATATGGTAAAGGTTCACCAGGCGGTGAATGGCCTCGTGGTTCGGGTAATATGTATATTTATGGTGCGGGTATATGGATTGGAACCAGACCATCAAGAAGCGAAACCTTAGTAACCTGTGGTTATAATCCAAGTTCAGGAAAAAGTGAATTTACTACTGGTTGCTGGGATAATGCACCGGGTGGTTATGAGAATCGTGAGTTTGAAAGGATTTATATCTATCCGGAAGATTGGCCACCAAATCCCCGCGATTTTCCCTCAAGTTTGCAAGATTCATTTCCCACTTATTTAAGGATTCCTTTAAGCGCAACCGATACGGTTAGAGGATTTTTCTATTCTATACCACGAACTTCAATTTCAACCGGAGACGCGTGGTGTGTATTTAATGACCGTGACCGAACTCAACATGTTGCACCACAAAAGCCCTGCAGTGTTGAGGTTTATCAGATAACATATTCTTGGAATTTACCTAAAAACCGAGATATTGTATTTTTTACCTTTACGGTTAAAAATGTATCTAAAACCACGCTAAAAAATGTATATTTAGGTATGGTCTGTGATGCAGACATTGGTAATTACACGGATGACATGTGCGGCTTGATATTAAGAAAATATGTTAAAAATCGACAAGGCACGGATTCGGTTTTTGCGGATAATGTCGGATATGTTTACGACTACGACTTTAATGAAAACTGGTCAACGCCACCAGGTTATGTGGGATTTGATTTTTTACAAAGCCCTTATGCTTTTAATGATGGTATTGATAATAACCATAATGGAGTTATCGATGAAGGACCAGACGGAATGGACGGTCTAATAATCGGTAATGACACTATTATTAAACCAAATGGACTTATTGATGAACCATCAGAACTCGAGCAGTTGGGAATGGTATCGTATAAAATGTTCACTTTACAAGCCGGCGATCCTCGTAATGATTATGAACAATATTTATGCATGGCCGGGTATAATTATTGGCAACCATCGCCTGAATATGCACCTTTTGATTCGATAGATTTGAGTCCGGCAGATAAACGTTTCTTACAATCGACCGGTCCATTTGATTTGTCTCCGGATTCCTTAGCCACGGTGACGATAGCGGTAATTGCCGCGCCATCGAATCCAGTAGGTGGGGTTGGCGATTTGTATCCTTTAGCGGTGGCATCTTCGGCTGCACAACTTGCTTATGATAATAACTGGATTTCACCTGACCCGCCTCGGTCACCACATCTTACTTTAATTCCTGGTGAAGGAAGAATCACTTTAATTTGGGATGACTATCCAGAAAAAGTTAAAGACCGATATTATCCTTACGCTCGTGCTTTACGTGACTTACATTATCGTGAGTATGATTTTCAAGGTTATAAGGTGTGGCGCAGTCAAACCGGTAAAGTCGGCGAATGGACATTATTAGACCAATATGATAAGATTGACGGCATTACTTTTGAAGATACCACGGTGGCTGAAGCCATAAGAACCAAAGCGACAGATAAAGGTTTAAGATATATTTATGTCGACAGTGTTAATATTCGGTTGGGATTTCCTTATTATTATACGGTAACATCTTTTGATGTGAATACGATGGGTGCGGCACCGGACACAAACTGGTTAAGTTTAGAATCTGGCATGGAGCCAAAAGTAGCAATTGCCCGAACAAAACCAACTAATTATTCTCCACCTAAATTTATAACTAAAAAGATCCGAGGCAGTGAACGGTTAAACTTGAGCTATAATCCGACACTTGCCAATCATGCAGTAAAATTAGACACTTATACTGTAAGGTTTCTCAATCCTATATGTACTTTTGACCCTTACGGAAATTCGTTCCCAATTTATCAATTCTTGGTTCTCAATAAAGATGGCGATACTGTAGTTCCAATTCAAAGTTTTGATGTCAATATCCGAAAATATACCGCTCCAATTTACCTTTACCCGACAATAAAAGATACCGTCGTAATAAATATTACCGAAACCCAATTTGATACTTTAATTAACGGTGTCAGAAGAACTTTGACGCGAGTCGATACAATAAAATCTTATTTACCGATAATAGACCTTGGACTTCTTTTGCGGATGGATTCAGTACCTTTACAGATTTTTGACAGCGTCCGAGGAGTAAAAGTTGTATCTGGTTCATACCCCCGAGATTCTTTATTGATACCGCTATTAACCGGGAATAAAGCGCTTTGGGCTTATCGGGGCTCTGATTATAGAATCGTCTGGAAAAAATACCGTCCATCAGATACAAACAGTCCATTAACGGTTGAGGTATACGACTTAGCATTGGAACAATCTGTGCCATATCGACGGTTGCGTTCCGCGGTAGCGGTGACTCCAGATCAGGATTCAGCGGATGGTTGGAGTTTCTCGGGTTTAGCAGAACCAAGAGGATCTGATACTTTGGTACCAGGTGTGACTCGCTATCTCATTATTTGTGGTGGTCAACTTAATTTAAATAAAGGAAGACCAATAGATGCTACAATGTTACCTTCTCCCGGCGATACTTGGATAATATATTCTAAACGTATTGCGGCTGCTCCGGCATATTCCGAATTTCAAATAATCACCATGCCAATGGTTATCTCAGATACAATTCATCGACTAAATGTCAAGGTTGTGCCGAATCCGTATTTGGTTCGGAATGAATGGGAAAGACATCCAGACTATCGGAAAATAAAGTTTATTAATCTTCCGGATGAATGTACCATACGGATTTATAATTTCGCTGGCGATTTAATTAAAACAATTAAACATTCGGCAACCAAAACTCAGCAGCCCGGTAATGTGCCATTGCAAGCCGGTGGTGATGAGGATTGGGATTTGCTTTCAGAATCAGGACAGAAACCAGCACCTGGTGTTTACCTTTTTCATGTTGAATCCAAAATTGGCAATCAGATAGGTAAATTTGTAATTATCTATTAAGGAGATGGTGATGAAAGTTATATATCAGACATTAAAAATTAAAAATTTGTTGCTCTTCGTTTGTCTCTGCTTTTTCGTCTTCACGCCTGCTTATGGGGTATTTACAAAACTGGGGATGGCCGGAATGCCATTCTTAAAGATTGGTGTTGGTCGAGCAACCGGAATGGGTGATGCTTTTGTTGCGATTGCAGACGACGCTTCGGCAACTTACTGGAATCCAGCAGGTTTAGCATTATTAAAGAGTCGAGAAGTTCTGATAAACCACATTGATTGGATATTGGACTCGCGTCATGAATACATCGCCGGTGTCTTTCCGACAAAATTAGGCGTGTTAGGTGTTTCCATAACCAGTGTACATATCGGTGATTTTGAAGAAACGACCATAGATAGATATCAAGGAACCGGAAGAACTTTTAGTGCTGGTGACTTATGTGCTGGACTTTCTTTTGCTCGCATGTTTACCGACCGGTTTGCATTCGGTGGTTCAGTAAAAGTTATTCAAGAGCGAATTTGGGAACTTTCCGCATCAACCGTGGCTTTTGATTTCGGAACCTATTATAATACCGGATGGCAAAATTTCCGTTTAGCCATGGCAATTGCCAATTTTGGTCCGGATGCTCGTTTTTCTGGTCGGCAATTAGATTTTACTGTAAATACTCGTGATGATTGGACTTGGCCTTGGACCTGGCACCCAATTCCCGCATCTTATATGACCGAAAAATTTCCCTTACCCATCACATTCCGATTTGGGATTGCTAATGATTTCAATCTTACAGGTAAAGATAAACTTACAGTTGCCTGTGACCTTACGCATTTTAATGATGTGAATGAAAAGATAAACTTTGGCATCGAATATTCAATAATGAATATTTCGCTACGCGGTGGTTATATTCTGAACACAGATACTCAATATGCCGAAAATATTCTTTGGCGTACAGGAATTTCTTTTGGTGCGGGGTTTATCGTCAAACCAGTTGACGATTTATCTTTTCGGGTTGATTATGGTTATCGGGATGTTGGACGCTTAGGTGATTCACATCGGATTGGGCTTAATGTGAGTTATTGATAATGAGTTGTTAATAATAACGGGTGCGACTCTTTATGGTTTCTGGGTCGCACCCCACAAAAATCTCGCCTAAATTTTTTCTAAAATGGGACTTGTTGTTATTAGAAATGCCCGACAAATCTTAACCTTGTCAGGAAATGATTTAGGTATAATTGGTGATTGTTCAATTATAATTAAAGATGGAAAAATATCCGCATTCACAAAAGACCAGCAACTGAAAACTAAAAACCCTAAATCAACAATTATTGATGCTGAAGGTTGTGTGGTAATGCCGGGATTTGTTGATTGTCATACTCATTTGGTCTTTGCCGGCTCAAGAGAAAATGAATTTGTCATGCGATTAGAAGGAAAATCTTACAAAGAAATTTTGTCCGCAGGGGGCGGAATTTTACAAACTGTTAACCATACCCGGCAAGCATCAGAAAAGGAATTGTTGGCATTAGCACAAAGAAGAATTGATGAACTGATTAAGTGGGGCACAACCACAGTAGAAGTTAAATCAGGGTATGGCTTGGATACGGAAAATGAGTTAAAGATTTTAAGAACGATTAAACAATTGCAGAAACATAATCATCATAAAATTACCATCATTCCAACATTTTTAGGCGCACATGCAGTTCCGCCGGGCATTAAGAAGTCAGATTACCTTGAGACGATTATAAACGATATGATACCACAAGTGGCTAAACAAAGACTCAGTACTTTTTGTGATGTGTTTTGTGAGAATTTTGTCTTTAATGCACAAGAGAGTCTTCGGATTCTTAAGACGGCAAGAAAATTTGGTTTAATTCCTAAAGTCCACGCAGATGAAATTGAAAGTAGTGGTGGTGCCGAAGTTGCAGGAAAGGTTGCCGCAATTTCAGCCGAACATCTACTTTATCCTTCTGCTCAAGGTTTAAAAATGATGAAACAACAGAATGTTATTGCAGTTCTTTTGCCCGGCACGACTTTATTTTTAAGGTCCAAGCAAATACCACCTATTGTCAAGATGCGAAAGTTAGGTATGGTAATAGCCTTAGGTTCAGATTTTAATCCAGGTACTTGTATGATTTACCAGATGCCCATAATTATTGCTCTGGGTTGCTTATTATACGGTTTAACTTTAACCGAAGCCATTCGGGGAGCAACAATTAATAGTGCTAAAGCCTTGGGTTTGGATAACAATATCGGTTCAATTGAAGTTGGTAAAGATGCAGATATAATTATACTGGATGTCCCGGATTATAAACACATTGCGTATCAGTTTGGGAAAAATCCCGTAAAGACTGTAATTAAAAAGGGAGAGGTTGTTTATAAAAATCAGCGATAAAAAGTTTACCTATATTACTTTTTGAAAACCTAGAAGTTGTTTTGCCAGAGTGTCGTAAGGCACTTTCAATTTTGATAAAAAAGTTTTATCTGGATTACTTTTTAATAACTTGGAAATATTTTGCCAGGGTGTTGTAAGATACTTCAATTTTGATAAAAAAGTTTTATCAAAATTACTTTTTGAGAACTCTGACAAAGTTAATGTTTATTCAAGAGATACAGAAGACACAAGCGGATTTCTTGATTTTTTCTCTGGGATCGACATTTTGGGAAACATTTTCAAAGTTTTCTAATAAAATCAATGGTTGTGAGACCAAAAATCAAATTTCAGGATAGCAAAAGTAGACTTTCGCAGAACTTTCTTTTTAATAACAGTTGTCCGTATCCGACAAAGAAAATTAGGTAAAAATTTCCTTTTGTTTTTTCTGAACTTGTTTTAGAGATTTACAACCATTTAGGAGAAAATCAGCAAATTCGCTTTGGGTATTTAGACTTTTTGGCGAATTCGCTTGAGTATTTAAACTTTTTGTTAAACTCGCTTTAAACACGATAGATAAAAAAAATAGAATTTTGCAAAGTAAAATTTATCAGCGTTACAAACATTAAGATAATTAAGAATCGTTTCAGGTATATAATTTTTAGCAAGTTCAGCAAAAGTTTTTCTTTGTTGACTGAAACTCAAGACATTATCTCATAATCATTTTTTCTTAGATGCTGGAATATATCTTACATAACATTTTTTCTATTTATAGGCTTTTATCAAACTCACTTTTAATCAGAGCAGATTTCTAATCGAACAATAAGCCTTTGAGAGGGCTTTTCTTAATTTTTATTCTTATGCCAACCTTTATTGGCAAAAGAGCATACTTGTTCTTTAATCTTTTCAGATTTTTTGCCATCTCTTGAGTTAAGGAAAAACATAAAAACATTAGTAAAGCAGTGTCTGATATTTTGTGTAAAATTAGTAATGATATGTTAAAGAAAAAA
>FMJZ01006552.1_pt1 | contig 15928 bp, 13 predicted proteins | sample 1987881 | NCBI WGS metagenome assembly FMJZ01 (sample SAMEA4378227, study PRJEB15110) | soil metagenome | biome: soil; feature: Field; material: Soil | place: India | collected 2015-03-11 | depth 0 m | reverse complement strand
ACCTGAGTTGTTCTCTTTTCAAGTAGATTTTTTAATTGAAAAACAATAAGATTCCAAGTAGATTTTCGTTGAGGTAATTTGTTTTTTTGAAATATTAAAAAAAATTTGGTAATATTTTTTTAAACATTATGGGTAGCAGCTTAAAAAGTAGCAGAAAAAGTATTATTGTTTCCTTTCTTCTTCTATTTTTCCTCGTTAGTGCGGTTTTTGCTTCTCCTATTGAAGAAAAGAGGAGTGAACTCAACCAAGTCAACAATGAGCTCAGAAAAGCGCAAGAAAAGCTCGAAGCTTTAAAAAAACAAGAACAAAATATCTCTACTCAAATTAGGGAACTCGACTCTCAAATAAATCTGGTTCAGAGTGAAATTAACAGCTTAGGAGCTCGAATTTATTTCAAACAAGCTCAAATTAGAAAAAGAGAAGAAAAAATTAACCTCCTCCAAAAAAGTATAGATCAAAAAATTGCACAAATTATGGCTTATCAGGAGAAGCTGAAATCCCAGACTAAGGCTTTAAACAAAAGGCTGGTGCAGATTTATACTGGAGGCGACTATGAGTATCTCGATGTTTTACTGGGAGCTCATAGTTTTTCTGAGTTGATATCGCGGCTTACCTTATATTCTTATATTGTTAAATCGGACAGAAACCTGATAGAAGAAATAAAGCAAACTAAAGCTTTGCTGTCAGAAAGAAAAGCTGAGCTTGAAAGCCAGAAGGAGCAAGTATTTTTAGAGAAGGTAAGGCTTCAAGGTGAACTCAACCAGCTTAATGAAATAAAAAATGAACGTTTAGCTAAAAGGTCATTTATTCAAAAAGCACTTTCTTACAAGCAATCGAACTTATCAAGGGTTCTTAAAAACAAAACTGAAGTAGCTCGACTTGAAGCGGAACTTGAGAAAACTTCTCGTTACCTTACTTCTTTGATCAGGCGGCTGGAAAGCCAATCATCTTCCGGAAGTCGCCCAGCCAACTTTATCTGGCCAGTTAACGGAACAGTGACCTCTTATTTTGGCTGGCGCATCCATCCCATTTTAAAAGTAAAGAAGTTCCATACCGGGATTGATATTGCTGCTTCTTATGGTACTGATATTAAAGCTTCAGCTGGAGGAAAAATTATTTTTGCTGGCTGGCTGGGTGGCTATGGTAACACGGTGATAATTGACCACGGCGGGGGCTACTCTTCCCTTTATGCTCACGCCAGTGCTATAATTGTTTCAGAAGATGAAGAGGTTAGCCAGGGCCAAGTAATTGCTCGAGTTGGCTCTACTGGTTATAGTACTGGTCCGCATTTACATTTTGAAGTGCGGGTTAATGGTGAGCCTCAAAATCCTCTAAATTATTTATAAGTATTTTTAATTTTTTAATTAGGAGGCAAATTTGAAGGCGTTAAAAATAATAGGAGTAATCTTTCTTTTGGCTGTCTTTTTTCTTAGCGGTTTGACTGTCGGATACCTTCTTCCTCGGGATAAAACAACAATCTCTGCTCAATCTTCTAAGAAACCTTCACTGGATTATGTTCAGGAAGTGATTGACCAGGTGAAGAGTAAATATGTCGATGAGATTTCCGAAGATAAGTTAGTTAAAGGAGCAGCAAAGGGGGTAATTGAGGCTTTGGGCGACCCCTATTCTCATATTTTTGACCCTACTCATTTTAAGCTCTTTCGAGACGATACTTCAGGTTTCTTTTATGGTGTAGGTATTCAAATTGATTTGAAAGACCATTATCCAGTGGTGGTTTCTCCTATTGAAGGGACGCCAGCCTATAAAGCAGGTATGAAAGCTGGCGATGTCATTCTTGAAGTAGATGGTCGGCCAACAAAAGATTTGCCTATTGACCAGGTGATAGGAATGATAAGAGGAGAAGAAGGCACGAAAGTGAAACTTAAAGTCCTTCGCAATCATTCTGCTAAACCCCTGTTTTTTAATTTAACCCGGACAAAGATTGAGCAGCCTAATGTGACTAGCAAGCTTCTTGAAAAGAAATATGCTTACATAAGAATTCACACTTTTAATCAGGGAACTTCAGATAAAGTCAGGGGGTCGCTTAATGATTTGGTTAGTAAAGGGGCTAAAGGGATAATTATTGATTTGCGCAACAATCCAGGAGGACTTCTTAATGAGTCAGTCTTTCTGGCTTCGCTTTTTATCAAGAAAGGAGTTGTTGTAAAGGTAAAGGGGCGAGGTGGGAAAGAGCAAGTTTATAATACAGTGAGCGATTATCATGAGGTAAAAGTATTCGACCTTCCTCTAGTTGTTTTGATAAATAAGGGGAGCGCTAGCGCTTCGGAAATTTTTTCCGGGGCAATTAGAGACCACAAAAGAGGAGTTTTAATTGGGGAAACTACTTTTGGTAAAGCCAGTGTTCAGGATATAATTGATTTAAGCGAAGGAGGATTGGTTTTGACTACTGCTCATTATTATACACCCAGCGGGGAAAACATTAGCAAGAAAGGCATAAAGCCTGATATTGAAGTTAAAGGCCAAATGAAAATTGGCGGTCCTGACCCTCAACTTGATAAGGCAATAAAAGTTTTAAGTGAGAAAATCGAAAAGAAAAAAGCAGCCTAAATTAGCGTTTGATCTTAAAGAAGGAAAATTTGAAGCAAATCAGCGGGGCTACGGATTTGTAATCACCGAAGATTTTGATGTCTTTGTTCCTCCTCGTCAGGTTGGCGGAGCAATGCATGGAGACCTGGTTACCGTTCAGGTTTTGCAGAAAACCAGAGGGAATTTTGAAGGGCGAATTGTTAAGGTTAACAAAAGGGCACGCGACCGGATAATTGGCGAGGTGGAAAAGAGGAAGAAGCGCAAGTTTGTAATCCCTACCGATAATCGTATTTTTTATCGCCTTTTGCTTCCGAAGAATGAGCGGGTGAGGGAAGGGACTATTGTAGAAGCTAAAATAAAGAATTTTCCCGAGAAGTCTCGAATAATTGGGGGAGAAGTTTTAAGAATTATTGGTCAGGCAAACGACCCCAATATCCAGATTGAAATTATTTTAAATGAGCACCAGCGGGAAGAAAGTTTTCCGACCGGCGTTATAGAAGAAGCCAAAAATGCTCCTTTAGAGGTTAAAGAAGATGATCTTGCTGAAAGAAAAGATTATCGCACGAACTTTACGGTTACCATCGATGGTCTGGATGCAAAAGATTTTGACGATGCAGTTTCTCTTGAGAAGAAAGGGGAGAACTATTTCCTGACTGTTCATATTGCTGATGTTTCCCATTATGTTCCTTTTGATTCAAAGCTGGATCGCGAGGCGCGCAAACGCGGTTTCAGTGTTTACCTGGTTGATAGGGTAATTCCAATGCTCCCTTTTGAGCTTTCCAATGGTATTTGTAGCTTGAATCCTCAGGTTGACCGCTTGACTTTTTCAGTGGAGATAGAAATTACTCCTCAAGGAGAAATTCTAAACTATGAATTCTTCCCGGGAGTAATAAGAAGTAATTATCGCTTGAGTTATGAAGAAGTCGATAAGTATTTTGAAAGCAGTAAGTTTCCTTCTTCCGAACTTGAAAATTTTCTAACAAGGCTGGCTGAATTAGCTGAGGTCTTAGAAAAAGCAGCTCTTAAAAAGGGAAGACTAAATTTTGAAACAGTCGAAGCCAAAGTGATTCTTAACTCTTCTAAAAAGCCAGTTGAAATTAAACTCAGAGAGAGAACCCTGGCTACCCGCTTAATAGAAGAAACTATGATAGTTACCAACCAGGTAGTGGCTGAAAGGCTTTTTAACGGCAAGTTTCCGGCTCTTTATCGGGTGCATGAGAAACCCGACGAAGAAGATTTAATCAGGTTAGCTGAGATTTTTGGTGAATTAGGCTTGCCAGTGAAAGGTTTAGTGAGTGGTCATTCTAAGGCGATTCAAAAACTAATTGAATTGTCGAGGCAACGAGAGGACAAACACCTTCTCAACTTTTTACTTCTTCGCTCTATGAAACAAGCTCGTTATTCTCCTCATCCGGAAAGGCATTTTGGGCTCTCTTTGAACCGTTATCTCCATTTCACCTCTCCAATCAGACGCTACCCTGACCTAATGGTTCATCGGCTTTTAAAGAAGGCTCTCTGGGGGAAATTTGATACTCAGGTGGCTGTCTGGTTGCGAATGCTTCCTTCGCTGGCTGAAGAGATGAGTTTTTTAGAAAGGGAAGCTGAAGAGATGGAACGTGAATCGGTTAAACTTAAGATTGCTGAGTATATGAAAGAATATCATTTGGGAGATGTCTTTGAAGGAATAATTTCAGGAGTTGTGGCTTTTGGGCTGTTTGTTGAGCTTCCCAACACGGCTGAAGGTTTGGTTCCGATAAGAACTTTAGACGATGACTATTACCGTTTTGAGGAAGAGAAGCATCAGTTTAGAGGCGAAAGAAACGGCAAAATTTATCGCTTGGGGCAAAAGGTTAAGGTGAAAGTAGTTGATGTTAATGTGCCTGAGAAAAAAATTGAATTTGCGCTTGTTCAATAGAATTTTTAGTAAATATAGTAAAATAACTTCAATTAATCTTTGAATTTAATTTAAGGTTTAACGGGGGAAAAGGTATTTTGAAAAGGAAGAAATTAAAATTTTGCCTTTTCAAAAAAGATTTTTTTCTAAAAAAGACTACTCTATTAGTTATTTTTTTTCTTTTTTTCTTCCCGCTTCAAGCTAACTCTTTGCCAATAAAGAATTATGAAGACTGGTATTTAACCCAGGAAGCTTTGGCAGGTAAGATTTGGGAGAGCTCAGGAAAGAGTAGGGTTGAGCAACTTCTAACAAAACAGTTGGGCAGCTTATATTTTGATTCTAATTCTCTTTATTTTGCCCAGAGGGACCTTTCAGTAGTTGTTGAATATGCATATCGCAAGTTAGATTTAAAAAAACTTGATGAGATAGTAAGCCTTCTCTTGCCCACGCGCTCCTATCTGGAGTGTCTTCCCATTAAAGGCAATGATGGCCAGAGTTTTCTGGCCGAATGCTGGGTAACTAAAGCTTCAAAAACTATTTTAAGAGAAGAAGTGTTTCCGGGGAAAAACTCGATTAGTGTTCAGGATGCTTCTTTTTTTCCTGATTCCGGGATTGTGATGATTGATGAAGAAATTATTTTTTATCGACAAAGGGATAAAAGTAGAAATATTTTGTCGGGCTTAGAAATTAAGGAGTATCACTCTACTGGTTCAACAGTTTTTCAGCTAAATGAAGGCATTCTCGAGAGCTCCCAGTTTATTTACCTTCTCGCTCGCATTTTAAATATTATTAGTTCTCTACCTTTTTCCAAACGTACTGCCAATATGAATACTTTTCTCAAAACTTTTACACCTTTAGTTTGCAGCCATCTTTATCGGTGGCAGTATCGCCAAACGGCTCAATGGTGGAGAAATTCATTTATTCCTGCTTGCTCTCATTACCAAAGGTTAAAAATACTCTACACGGGGAGTTATGGCTTTACTCGTCTTTCACCTTTACAAAAGAGAGTAAACGATGTTGACCTCTGGATTATTGCTTCAACTGCTGAGTTTCTGGGTAGCGCCTTAAATGATTATTCTGTTCGCCGTTGTTTAGAGAGGAAAGCACCGGGGAGTAAAAGGAGTTACCGCAAGCTAATGAAGAAATATTTAAAATTGGGGATGAAACTGGTAAAGCGAAGAACAGAAGTTAATATTCTTGGTTTTCGTTTTATTTTTGACCGTGGGACCAGAGAAGATCACCCCGACCATCTTTATGCTTTTTTTTGAAGAAGCAACGCGAGCAGTAATAAAATCAGATGGCTCGATAACCTTTTTGCCCCGGATTTTGAGCAAGTCAGAAAGAGATTTATATAAAGATTCTAATGCTACCTTTGATATTGGTCACGGAATGCGCCTTCCCCTTGTTTTTTTATCTCTTTATCGAAGTAAAAGTTTAGTTAAAGAAAGCTTCCCTGATAATCAAGTTATGAAAGCTTTAGGAGCTCAGTTTTATGAGAAAGTGTATAATCGAAATTCCTCAAGTCCTCTTTTTAAAGTTTATCTCAATGGTGTTAATGGCTGGTATCGAGTTTATTATGCTGGGAGAGATGGTTATGGGATAGGTCCTTGGGGGTTATCTCACACTGTTTTTTACGGTTATTACACTTTATTAATCCCCTTTGAGCCTCGATTAAAAGAAATCACAAAGAGCCTGGCAAATTTAATGACGAATGAAAAGAAAAAAGATTTTGTATTGTCTTATTACTCATGTATTTGCAACAAAGAAGGAAAAATATATCCCTGGGTTTACTCTCAGTTAATTTTTGGTTCCACTCCCAATTTAAGTCCACCGAAAATTGACAATTAAGCATAAGTACAAAAATCGTCTGGCAGGATTTTTAAGATTCTTTTCAAAACTGTTTGGGTGATTAAACACCTTTTTCGTGGTATAATTATAATAAAAGTGAAAGTAATGGCTTCCAACCGCAGGGCATATCACGATTTCCAGATCGAAGAAAAATATGAAGCGGGTTTGGTTCTTGAAGGTTCTGAGGTTAAGTCCTTGCGGGAGGGCAAAGTTTCTTTGAAAGATAGCTTTGCTCGGGTAGAGCGAGGCGAAGTGTACCTTTACAACTTTTATATCGCGCCCTATTCCAAATCTTCAACTTATGCCCCCGACCCGAATCGGAAAAAGAAACTGCTTTTACATAATAGTGAAATCAGGAAGTTAATTGGCCAGGTGAAGGAAAAAGGCTATTCTTTAATACCTTTATCGGTTTACTTTAAAGGTCCTTATGCGAAGGTCGAACTGGCTTTAGCTAGGCGGAAAAAGATGTATGACAAGCGGAAAGATATTGCTGAAAGAACGGCAAAACGGGAAGTGGAGCGGGCATTAAAAGAGCGTTTTACTGGCAGAAACGATTAGCCTGAATCTTCCCTTAAAAAAAATTTTTAGATTTTGTTAAATAATGGGGGCGAACGGTTTCGACGCAGGAGTTTGGGTAGGAAAGGCGAGCCGAGGCGGAGGACCTCGTTAAAACTTCCACGGCTAAAAACGCCGACAATTCTTTCGCTCTGGCTGCTTAATTAGCGGCCACGTTTCTCTGGAGGGCGCCGTTACTTTCAGAGGAGCGTCGCTTTAAACGGCTACGGTTGGCATTACGCCTTAGGTTGTCAACAAGAGATTAACTAAGGCTGGTTTTTCCTTAGTTTGTTGGTGAGCGCGGGAAAAACGAGAACCAATCACCAACTACGCTCGTAGTCTTTTCTATCAGGGCTTTTGCGGACGCGGGTTCGATTCCCGCCGCCTCCACCAACTATTTCTCTTCTGAACCCACAGGGTTCAATACAATCCCCTTAAACTCCCCAACCTAGTTTTGTTTTGGTTTATATTTGGTAGCTTAATTCTCAATTTGCCTCTTGGATCTTTATTTTAAAAATTAACTTCTTTTTCAAAGTGAATTGAGAAAAATTGTATGACTTGTCTGTTTTGGTGAATTTGAGCTGGTAAACTTATAGTAGACAATTTTTTACTGAGATGGGGAAATTAACTAAATTGATTCGTTTTTTAACTATTTATTTTATTAAGTCAGACTTTGTTAAAAGTGTTATAGGCTGATATTAAAACTTCTTTACCTGGGTTACTTTTTTTACCTGGATTAACAAACAATTATTGCAGCAAAGAAACTTTTTGTTATATTTATTTGTAATTTAAAATTTAAACTTATAACGCTTCGGGGCTAATTAGAGAAGTTGAAAAGTATAGATATCAAGCGTGAGCTTGAAAAGATTTATAGAGAAATTGATAGTTGGTGTCTGTTCAAAGGACCATTTACTTCGGGGGAAATAAGAAGGAAGGAACTTATCCTGACTAAGCAACAGATTCTTTATGATTTGGATGAAGCGAAAAGAACTAATGATTTAATAAAAGAAATATTTTGTGCACAACTTTATATTTGGCAATGCTTTTCTTTTACTAATCGATTAGAAAAATTCAGCGCTTAAAGGAGTCAGCTACTTCTTTCTGGATTTAGCTTTCATTTTTGCACCTTATTTTATAATTCTGGTTGAAACTTCTTTTAACTGAATTACCATAATATCAGCTTTAACTGGCTTTTTGTTTTTAATTGACGGGCTAAAATTTCAAAATAAAACCAGTCAATAGCCGCGCCTTCATTTAATTTTGCTCAATTCAATCTCCTCTGAGGTAATTGTGGTAATTCTTTGCTAAAATAGCATTCAAATGGATAAAGATATAGTTTTTTTGGATGAAGTGTTAAAAGCCAGCCGAGAGCAAACCCGCCAGTGGCATCGAGATCATGTTAACACTGCTTTGGTTACTCTTCTTTCCTTACTAGATTTTGACCGGCCTTATGTTAAAGCTGAGGGTGTTCGTGTTTGGGATTCTGAAGGGCGTGAATATTTTGACTTTTTAGGTGGTTATGGCTCACTGAATATCGGTCATAACCATCCAAAAGTCTGGGAAGCAATAGAAAAAGTAAAAGGGAGACCAGCCATTCTTCAGGCAACTTTAAGTCCTTTGGTGGGTGCTTTGGCCAAGAACCTGGCCGCTATCACTCCAGGTAAGTTAAAGCATACCTTTTTTTGTAACAGCGGGGCTGAGGCGGTTGAAGGGGCATTAAAAACCGCGCGAATAGCGACCGGCAAAAAGAAAATTATTTACACTGAAAACTCTTTTCATGGCAAAACTCTTGGTGCTCTTTCGGTAACTGGTCGAACAAAATATCAGCAGCCTTTTAAGCCTTTAATTCCGAATTGTTTTTCCATTCCTTATGGAGATTTGGATTCACTTGAGTTAGAGCTGCGAAGAGGCGATGTAGCTGCTTTTATTGTCGAGCCTATTCAAGGTGAAGGTGGCGTGGTTATCCCACCCGATGGCTACCTTAAGGGTGCTGAAGAGCTTTGTCATCGTTACGGCACATTATTAATTGCTGATGAAATACAAACGGGTTTTGGTCGGACCGGTAAAATGTTTGCTTGCGAACATAAAAATGTCGAACCTGATATTCTCTGCTTAGCTAAGTCTTTGGGTGGAGGGCTGTTGCCTATTGGCGCATTTATTACTACCGAAGAGGTCTGGAAAAAAGCATATGGGGGAATTAATACTTGTTTATTGCACACTTCTACTTTTGGTGGCAATCTTTTAGCTTGCTCAGCAGCTCTGGCTGCCATTGAAGTTTTGGTGAAAGAAAACTTGCCTAATCAGGCTGAAGAAAAAGGAGTTTATTTTCAAAACAAACTTAATGAATTAAAAGAAAAATATGAAATGATAAAAGAAGTAAGAGGTGTGGGTCTGATGATTGGCATTGAGTTTTATCAGCCTACCTCTGGGTGGTTAGAGAAAGTTTCCGGTGGAGCTTTCAATAAGCTTTCAGAAGAGTATTTTGCTTCGTTAGTGGCTTCTGAGTTACTTAATGAATATCAAATAATAACCGCTTACACTCTTAACAATCCCAATGTAATCCGTCTTCAGCCGCCGTTAGTAGTTGAGACAGAGCAACTTGACAGGGTAGTTTTGGCTTTAGACGAGATTTGCCAAAAATATCGGGGAGTTGGGCGCTTATTAGCCAAGACGGGCAAAGAGGTAATCAAAGGCCTGTTTAAAAGAAAATAAAACACCTCTTTTAGTTTTAAATTGGGAGAAGTTAGCACAGAAGCCTTTAGCGAGTGTGATTAAGTGAGCAAATTACTAACCAAAAATCAAATTCTTAACCTTAAAAGGATTTACTGGTTGCTAGCTTTTGAGTTTCTTATGATTTTATTTCTTTCGCTCTTTTCCAAGCCTTTTAGGGAATTAGGGCTTGTCAGCTGGTTGCCTTGGAAATTAGCAGCCTTTGATAAAGTTGGACGGGTGATTTTTGTTTATCATTCCCTGGCAATTCCTTTTGTTTGCGCGTTGCTTTACCTCTATTTTTTTCTTTTCGACCAGGATGATAAACAAATTGTTCAGTTAGCTACACCGGGATATATCTTGACTTCGATTGGCGGTTTAAGTTTTGCTTATCTTTATAAAAGCTGGTTATTGCACGGAATTTTTATTTTTGGTCTTTCTTTAGTTTTCTTTGCTGGCTTTCTTTTTTTAAGAGAGCTCTGGTTTAAGTTGAGAAAACAATTTTCCTGGGAGCAGTTAGCTTATTTTTTAACCACCCTTTTTGTATTAGTTTCAGTGATAATTGGAGCCAGTGTGGCTTCTTACTTTGGCAACGGCTTTCAGGCTTTTTTAGCTGAAGATGTTTTGCGAAGACCCCATAACCTTTTTCAGCGAGCTATCATTTCTCATCTTCATATCTTACTGGCTTTAATTGATGTTTTTTTACTTCTTTTAATAATTTCTGCTTTAAAATTTGGGGAGAAGCTTAAGAAGACACTGCTGATATTGATTATTACTGGAACAATTGTTGTAGCTTTCGGTACCTGGTCGGTGATGCTCTGGGAAGAGATTGCTCATAAAATTATTAACTTTGGCTCAGCTTTTCTTCTTTTGCCTGCTCTTGTTTTAGGTGTTTGGGGTTTGAAGGAAAGATGGCTGGATTCCCCGTGGTTTGGAGTTTTCTTTTATTTAATCGCGGTTAATTTTTTTGTTACTGCCCCGGGTGTTTATGTGGCTATTAATCTGGAAAAGTTTCGTCAACTCTCTTATGCAGCTGAAAGAACCTTTGCCGTTGGCCACTGGCATGTTTTATCTACAATAACTGCGGTTGTAGCTTTTTTACTTCTGGTAGCTTTAAGTTTAGATGGAAGAGCAAGGCAAGTTATTGGCTACCTGGCGACAATAGGTTCTACTCTGGCATTTTCGGCTGCTTTTTTTTATCAGTTTGGTCAAAAAACTATTCTCACAATGAAGTTTATTGACTTGGGTGTTTTGTTGGTTTTAGTTTCAATCGTTATTTATTTTTTTGCTGCTAGCCTGCTTTTAAAAAGCAAGTTTTAGTTTTTAATTTTAAATAACTTCCTTGATTTCTTGGTTTCAAATTTTCTGTGCTATCCTTAATTAGAGGATGAGTTGGGGGGATGATTTCAGTGGAAAGAATTAAAGTTTACGGTGCTGATTTAATATTAAAACAGGGGGACATTACTAAAGAAGAAGTTGATGCAATTGTTAATGCAGCCAACCCGAGTCTGATGGGTGGCGGTGGTGTTGACGGAGCCATTCATCGTGCAGGGGGACCAGAGATTTTACAAGAATGCATAAAGATAGCTGAGAAAATTGGCGGTCGGTTGACTCGCGGAGAAGCAGTGGCAACCACGGCTGGTAAGCTGAAAGCAAAATATGTAATCCACACTGCTGGTCCCATCTGGCAGGGTGGCGATAATAATGAGCCACAGATTTTGCGCAACTGCTATCGTAACAGTTTGGAAAAAGGTTTATCCTTAGGATTGAAAACCATAGCTTTTCCTTCAATTAGTACTGGGGTTTATGGCTATCCGGTTGATTTAGCCTCGCGGGTAGCAATTCAAACGGTGATTGATTTTTTAAAGGAAAAAGAGGGATATGAAGAGGTTAGGTTTGTTCTCTTTGATGACCAAACCTATCGGGCATACGTGCGAGCAGCCGAAGAAATAGCAAAAACAAGGTAGTTTCAAGTACAATTTTTTTATGAGATATTGTAATGGAAGATCAATCAGGAACTTGAAAGCTCTTTTTTATAAATGCCCCAACTGCGGTTACGAAGTTGAGATATTTTCTGATGAGGTTAAGAGAAAATGTCCCAACTGCAGCAAGTTTGTTTTTGCCAAGGGCGCCTCTTGCCTCGATTGGTGCCCGGCAGCCGAAGAATGCAAAAAATTAATGAAGGATTACCGCAGCAAAGAGAGCAAAGGTTAAACTTTAGCTTATTCTCAAAAAAAACTCTGGCGGTGTTCAGAATCAGTAGTTAGTTTGTTGCTCTTAATTAAAATCACTGATAACATATTGATTATGGACGAAAATGGAATTCCTAAAGAGCTTTTTGAGAAAGACCCGCGGATAAAGCCGGTTGAAGCAGTTCAAGTAACCGAAGAATCTCCAGATGCGGTTGAACAGGAAGTTGAAACCAAAGAGAAAGTAACCGAGGGAAAATCGGAAACTGATTTTGCAGAATCATTGGCGACCAAACCAGAGCTTTTAGAAAGCAAAAGCGAAGGCGAAATCAAACAAGATCTCAAATATACCCCGGTAATTGAGGTAGAGGAGTCATTAGAAAAAATTACCTCATTACCAACTATCGAGGCACCCCCAGCTCAGGCTAAACCATCCCGACCTCCTCGCTATTTTGAGTTTGAAGAGGAAAGCGGGCAACTCGTAAGGAGAGAAAATGTTTACGAGCCTCAATCATACGCTATCCCGGAAGCTGAAGACTTAGAGGAAACTGAAACTAAGCCAATTAATCCTCTTGTTTGGTTGGCAGTGGTAATATTCTTGTTAGTTCTGGTTTTTCTAATTTATCGCTTTGCCTTTTAGTAGCTATGTCACTTCTTAAAATCTGGCGCTTTACCCTTTTTTTATTTTTCCTTTTAATTCTGGCAAGCTGTGCTTCAATGAGCACTTCTTCAAGTTTTAAGCTTGAAGAGAATTTGAAAAATAGCTGGCGAAAGGAAAAGAAGCTGCTTAAAAAATTAAATGAAGCTCAAAATAAAGACTCAATTCGTTTGCTTCAGAAAGAAGTGAGAGAGATTGAGGATGAGTTAGGTAAAACTGAAAGTCTTTTGAAAGAAGTTGCTAAGAAAAAAAGCCTTTCAAAGTTAAAGATTAAGAAATATCAGGAGAGTTTTCTTTTACTGTCTGAAGTTGCCAGGGAAGTTGACTCGTTTTTAAGCTTTCAGTTGAGCTCAGAAGAAGAAAGTAAAATTTTAGCTGATCTTAGCTGGAGTTTGACTCTTTTGAGTGGCAAACTTGCTGGAAGTTATAACTTGATTTCTATTGGAAAGTTCAAAGAAGCAAAAGAGGGAATTCAACAAGCGAAAACTGAACTAAGTGCCTGCCGAGAGCTAATTAACCAGCTTAAGAGGAGGGTTTCCCTTGGTCTTGAGGAACTAAATAACCACCTTGACAAACTGGGATTTTTGATAAATATGGCTGAAAGTTTGACAGATAAAAAGGAAATAACCAAAGAGGAAAAAGTAAAGATGGCCAAAATAATGGAGGAAACCCTGGGGCCTTCATTTGATGTTCTCTCTCTTAGCGAATTAAACCGTGATGAGTTGGTTAAGCAGTTGAGTTCGAAACTCAAAGAGGTCGCTCAAAACCTGAACATCCGTTAGCTTCTGAATTTATCTTCAGCATATTTAGAAGTTCCAGGCCCAACGAGCGAGCTGAATAAATAGGTAAAACAGCTGAAAAGACGCGATAATTATAGTTGACTTCCAAATAAGTTCTTCTTTCATATTTAGAATTTTAAGGGTGGGGTGTGACAAAAAAGGAATTTTTTCGAAATTTTTGAGTTTTAATTTTATAAGTTTTGTTTTTATGTCTTCTTTTTCTTTTTTTCCGGCAGGAGGTATCTTTCCGGATTTAAGTCAAGATCGTAAAATAGCTCAGCTTCTTCTTTTAATTTGTTAGAGGTTGAGCGACCAAAAGCCATAACTTCTACCAGGTGGCCATGGTTTTTCAAATACTCTATCAAATCAACAAAGTCGCCATCGCCTGAGATTAAGACTACAACGTCGAGTTTGGGAGCCATTTTAATAATGTCCATAGCAATGCCGAGATCCCAATTGGCTTTTCGAGTGCCATCAGGGAAAATTTGAAGGTCTTTAGTTCTTACCTGAAACCCTGCTCGCAAAAGAGCCTCAAAAAAAGCCTTTTCCTCTTCGAAATCTGTTTTAACTACATAGGCGATAGCTCGTATAAGCTGGCGCTCGGAAACAGCATCTTCCAATAGACTAGAAAAGTTTACCTTTGAATTATAGAGAGCTCGGGCACTGTAGTATAAATTTTGAACATCAACAAAAACGCCAACTCGCTGGTATGGGTGTTTCATTAGCCTATTTTATCAGATGTTTCTGGTAAGAAGAAGTGTATTGTAAATGTCACCTAAAAATGTTAAAATAGTTACAAGGTGGTGAAGCGGATTGAAAAAGCTTGTGATAGGCGTCTTTATAGTCTTGGCACTCTTTTCATTCTTTATTTTTATTAGAAAAGGCACGAACAGAGCGGCTGACTTTGAAATAACCAAAAAGGCTATAGTCACATCTTCTACTAATCGTGCCATTGTAGAAGGTGTGGTTACCAACAAAGGCAAAAATGCCCAGATAGTAATAGTTAAGGCGAGATTTGAAGATGAAAGCGGTGCAGTTCTCGATGAGCCTTTTGTTTCTCTCAACAACTTTAAAGCCGGAGAAGAAAGAAAATTTAGAATTGAATCGCAGATTGACTACTATAAAGTGACTTCTTTTGAAGTTTTTATTGACGCGGCTCAGTAAATTAAGCGATATTTTATAGTCGATATTTTATAGTCTAACGATTTCTTTGAAGTTGAATTAAGGCTCGTTCTTTTTTAAAATTTTAAGTTGCGAGCGGATGTGGCTCAGTTGGTAGAGCGTCACCTTGCCAAGGTGAAGGCCGCGGGTTCAAGTCCCGTCATCCGCTCCATTTTTTTGAAGCTTTCTATTTAGCGTTTTTTTGGGAGAAATAGCTATTATCAGTAGAGAAAGATCAGTTAGAGAAAAAATATTTTTTTTCGGGAAAATTCAGCATTTCTTTTGCAGGAAAGCTCAGTATTTGCAATCACAAACTATTTATTCTCGTATTATCGATAATATGAGGAAATATGTTTTTAGTTTTTAATTCCAACACGTTCTTACTAAAATGAAAGAAAACTTTTTGCTTTCAGGTTAACTGGTGAAGCAAAGTTTTGATGGCAAAGGGAATTAAGATTTGGTTTAATATCAGAACCGATAATTTTATAATTATTTAAAATAAAATTAATTATTTAATGGCTCCTGATTTATTTTAAAAGGCGGCGTAGCCAAGAGGTTAAGGCAGGGGTCTGCAAAATCCCGATTCGGCGGTTCAAATCCGCCCGCCGCCTCCAGCGAGGCTAATTTGGATAAAACAGTGGTTTCAAAAAGCAGAGGTTATCGGAATATTTTGTTGCTTGGCTTGACCAGTTTCTTTACTGATGTCTCAACCGAAATGGTTTATCCTATTATTCCTCTTTACCTGGTTACCAAACTTGGAGCTACTCCGGCTATTGTTGGACTCATTGAAGGAATAGCAGAAAGCATTGCTAGCTTACTAAAGGTTTTTAGCGGAGCAATTTCGGACCGATTAGGTCGAAGGAAGCCTTTGGCTGTTTTGGGTTACTCTTTTTCTTTGCTGGGCAAAGTTTTCATTTATTTGGCTTCCAGCTGGGGATTGGTAGGTTTGGGTCGGTTTGTTGATCGTTTTGGCAAGGGGGTTAGAACTGCTCCAAGAGATGCTTTAATTGCTGATAGTTCCGACCATAGGGAGAGGGGAAAAGCTTATGGTTTGCATCGGGCAATGGACACCGCCGGCGCCTTAATTGGAGTTTTATTAGCTTATTTCCTTGTGATTCGCTTGAAAAATGGTTATGAGCCGGTAATTTTGTTTTCTTTAATTCCAGCTTTTCTTGGTGTAATGGCTTTGCTTTTAGTTAAAGAGATAAATAAACATCGGCATGAGCGTTCAGGGGAAAAGCTCAAAATCAGTTGGAAAAACTTCTTGCTTCTTGACCGCCGCCTTCAAGCTTTTTTGTTAGTCAGTGCAGTTTTCACTCTTGGCAACTCCTCTAATCAATTTTTAATTTTGCGAGCTCAGAACTTAAAATTTTCGGTAGCTAATATTCTTTTGCTTTACTTGCTCTTTAATTTTAGTTACGCTTTTTCTTGCTATCCAGCTGGCATTTTGTCTGACAAGATTGGACGAAAAGGAATTATCGTTTTTGGCTATTTTTTCTATGGCCTGGTTTATTTAGGTTTTGCTCTTGCTCCTTCAACAGCCTGGATTATTGTTCTCTTCCTTTTTTACGGTTTTTATATGGGTTTA
>FMJZ01068238.1_pt1 | contig 15931 bp, 11 predicted proteins | sample 1987881 | NCBI WGS metagenome assembly FMJZ01 (sample SAMEA4378227, study PRJEB15110) | soil metagenome | biome: soil; feature: Field; material: Soil | place: India | collected 2015-03-11 | depth 0 m | reverse complement strand
CTCTGATATGTAACCACCAAAATTCCAGGATTATATGTTGGAATGGTGAGGTTTGCGTACTCAAATTTCTTTCCACCGCCATAGTTGACCTTACCTATTTTGCCTGTAGAATTTTCCATCGGCATTTCGCGTAAGGTAAAATCCTCACTTAGAAGAACAAATGTTGCGTTGAAAAATACTGCGGACTCTGGTGGTCCAAATTTATGCACGTCATAGCTATGTGCAAGTATCACCCGCTTGTTTTCAATGCTCTCTATGAAAGGAATCACGTAGCGTTTATCGGCGCTTACGCGTTGGTGATATCCTACTCCCACAAGTCCGCTTAGGTGTGCATAAACAATTAAAGCGTAAGATCTTGTAGCAGGGACATCTTCAAAGTTTAGTACCACCATGCCTGTTTTATCCGTATAAGCAGTGCCGAATTTGCTACGGTAGGCTGGAGAACGCTGATCACCTTTCTCAACGACTGTTAAAAGACAGTAACTTACAACACTGTTTGAGAGGGGAAACCCTTTTCCAGTTACACTAATGGTAATTGTAAGCGGATTTCCTGCGCGAGTTTCCCTTATCGAAACCATCACTATTGGCGATATAGAAAGCTGAAACCCGTAGGTGTTGTTTATCCCAAGCAGTTTTGCCACCGTTGAATAATTGAGCACTTGATTAAAAGACACCAGCAAGTATTCGCCAAATCCCATGGTCACGTTACTATAATACATACGAGTTCCTGGATAGTAAACGGGATCACCAATTGAAGAACGCAAACGCATCAGCGAAAAAGGGCTAAGCCTATATTGAGTAAACTCTGGATCCTGTAATCCAAAACCCTCTAGTCTTAGGCGGTCATCCCTTGCCCAGTTGGCTGGAATACCTGGATTTAGTAGCATGTTGTCAAGAAGATCGCTGCACTTTGTTGCAATGGCTCTGTTGCGCTGGTAAAGCACAGCCGTTTGAATAGTCTGGTTGAAGAGGCTTATAAAAATAAGCAGTGCCCCTAGGAAAACGGTCATGGCGATTAAATGGTCTATTGTGGAGCCTGCCATGGAGCTTTACCCTCCAAAAGCTAAACGTATGGTTCCGTTGTTTGCGAACTTCTGGGCGATTATGCAGGCGTTTGTGGAGTTGCTTATGAAGGTGGACTCTTGCCAAACAACATTCTGTCCCAAAAGAACCGTTGTGGTTACCTTTGTTCCCGCTCCTTTCAGCCGTAACGTTATGGTTAAAACTTTGCTGGCGTTCATGGCGGGGTCTAAAACCGTCTTTAACGTTGCGTTTCCAATATAGGGATAGTTTTCTATGAAAGGTGGCACGTCTGGCTTTTGGGTTATGCTGCCGACGGTTATTGTTTCATGGTTTAAGGTGAAATAAACTTGTTGGATGACGCTTCCAAGGTGGCTGGCAACCTCTTGTAGCGCAAGGGTTCTCCGCGAATCCACCCAGATGTTCATAAGCCAGCTTGCAGTTAAAGGGAAAAGAATAATCTGCAATATCAGAATCGGAAGCATGATAACATACTCAATAGTAATATGCGCCATAACAACCACCCCTTAACCATGCAACCCTAAAGAAACCACCACCGTTCCAGTGTAAAACTCCACAACCGAACCGTCTGGAACATCAAAAATCTCCTCTGAATTTTCAAACCTGAAGAAGCTCTCTCCGAAACCTTTAGACATTCCTGGAAAACTTACAGTTATTCTAACCGCATTGCAGCTTCCTGTTTTAACTGAAACAGATTTTCCTGAAAGGGTTGCAGACTGCGAATAACGGGGGTGACTTCCAGAAACAAGGATGGGCAAAAAGAATCGGAAATATTTTGTTGTTGTTCCCAAAGTTGAGTTTAGAACCCTTATAACCGGTGCCACAACGATTCTAATGTAGTCGCCGTCATACATGGGTAGTTTTTCAACAACGAAAACATAGCTTGTCGGTGCTGATGTGCCTGTCTGCAGGAAGGAGCTGCTTGAAGATGGAAAAACCTTTTCATAATAGTTGTTGCCAAGGGTGTAGCTGCTTATCGGCACATTGAACAATAGGATGCCTGTGGTAAAGTTGGCAAAAAACTTGTAGCCCGTTCCATCGTGTAGGTATACACTGTAGGTTAACGTGTTATTTTCAAATTTTACTTGACCGTATTTGCTTGCATAACGAAGGGTTTGGACGCGTCCAGGAATCCAAGCCACATCATCTATTTGAAGTCCAACGGTTTGCATGAACTGTTTCATGGCGCTGAACTCGTTTTCAGTCATCCTCGCATTTAGAAAGTTGTTCGCGAAAACAATCGTAACCAGCAAAAGCACTACAATGGCGCTTGTAAGTATAACCGTCGAAATCGCCGGGCTAACAGCTTTCCTATCCTTCTTCAACCCCATACTGGTTAATTTTTTGAATTTCAAGGCTTCGCCCCCCTTAAGCGCCGAATTTCACGAACATGGGCACCAGTTTTGCAGCTAGAACAGCGATTATCACGAGGATTGCCGCATGCTTGAAGCCTGCCGCCACAGACTCTTCGCTTATTTTGCCAGCCACTATGCCTATCAAGTAGCTGTGGAAAATCGCAGATGTGACGAAGGTTGTTATCATAGGTCCTAAATCCTTTGTTTGGCCAGTTTCAGCAACGCCTAAAGTTCCCGATGTGAAGCCAATCATCATTGTTGTTGTCGCCACAAGGAGAATAGCAGCGAAGTAGGGCATCATTATGTAGGGGCGAACAGCCATCTTCTTTTCTTTTTCCACCTCCTGTGTTAGGTTGTTGAATCTGGCAAGCGACTCAATCATGGCTATTGTGCCGCCGCCAACATCTATAGTTTCAACTAGGAGGAACATGACCAGCTGAGCCATCCAACTCTTTACCCGCCTAACAAAATCCATAATCACCTTCCGCACCGGGACTCCCCATGAAATTTCGGAGCTTATTTTGCGCAGTTCTTTGCTGAACTCGCCGTAGTCGCGGTTGGCAAGGCTTTCAATGCATTTTTCCGGAGACAAGCCTGTTTTTCTGACTTCGGTTAAGTCTCTTAAGAAGCTGTTGATTCCTTGTTCTATGCTGGCTTTTTTGCTGCTGACTTTTTGGTGGACAACGGCGGCTGGCGCAGTTGCAACGAATAAGGCTATGGCAATGGCTACTGGCAAGTCGATTAATGTTTGAAGTTGGCTAAAGAAAGGCAACTGCATATACCCAAAGAAGTTCGTCAACAAAAGCAACACTATTATGCCAACTAAACTGCAGATTCCGAAAACCGTGTAGGGACGCATGTCCACAACAGGCGTTTTAGGCTGCATGCTGTGCGCTAAATAAATGAACATCAGCGAAAGCATCGGTGTGAACAAGTACGTGTAGAGGATAATGCCCGAATACATGGAGATTCCAACGCTGTATATGGATTCAACGCTGAAGAGAATGTAGAAGCAAAGCGACATCAAAACCATGACGATTATGAAAGTTTCTAAGAGCATTCCAAGCCTTTCAGCTGCAGCCTTAACCCGCATAGCCCTCGTTTTGAAAATGTCCTCAGCCTTTCTTTCAAGAAAATGTCCAATGTCTCCGCCAATTATTACTGTCGAAGCATATCCTGCGAGAAAATCTTTGAAAATGTCCAACGGGTTTCTTTTCGCAGCGGTTTCTATAGCTGTAAGGGGGTCGATTCCGAAAATTTCCACATCCTTTATTATCTCTCTTGCTTCGCTTCGCATGGCAGGCATTAACTCGACTTCGGCAAGCCTCTTAAAACTCGTGTAGGGCGCTATACCGCCGGATGCCATAACGCTGATGTAAGCAGCAGCAAAGGGCATTTCCCTTTCAAGGTTGGCAGCTCTCTCCCCCGCCCTCGATAAAGGTATCAGAAAGAACCCTATCATAATATACAGTGGAAGAGGCACCAGAAATACCACTGGAATGAAACCGTAAACGTATAATACGACTATTGAGAGGATGGTCACTGGAATTGTTAGAACTGAAAGGAAAAGCATTAGCGAAACATAGGTTTCAGGATAGATTTTGATTTTCGCCCTTTCCAGATAATTTTTAAACTCTACTACATGTTTTAGGAAGAAGGGCGCTATTCGCCCGAAAACGCGGAAAGACCAGGCTTCAAGGGCTTCTAGGAACGGCAACAGCTTTCACCTCCTCTCCAGCGAGGACTTTTTCGTAGATTTGTTTTGGTCTTGCATAGTATTCGGCGATGATTGCGGCTACATCCTTGTAGCTTCTTATATTGCGTTCCCGCATCCAATGCAAAATTTCTTTGCGCCTCTCTATTTCCTCAAGCAAGTCCTTTTTGCTTACGCCTAAGCGTTCAGTGATCCCAGAAAGCATTATGCTCTTGTTTAATGCTGGCAAGTGTTCGTCTTTCGCTGGATGCCACTTGAAAACATTTCTGTAATCCTCGTAATCTGCTATTTCGTTGACGTTTAGGACACGTCTGTAGGCTTTTTTCTCTCCAGACTTTAGCAGATGAACCCTTTGAACAGACAAGACAATGTTCATCAGCGGAATATATGCTGGGGCTATATCCATAGGCTTCTGGGTTAAACGTTTGATGGCTGAATCCAAGTTTTCAGCGTGCATTGTGCACATGCCACCGTGACCCGTTGCCAAAGCTTGGAAAAGCACATAGGCTTCTTGTCCTCGCACCTCGCCTACAATGAGGATGTCTGGACGGTGTCTCATAGAAGTTTTAACGAGGTCGAAGAGGGTTACTTCGCCCACACTGCTTCCACCTAAGCCGTAGCTTTGCCTAGCAATCAAAGAAACCCAGTTTTCATGGGGGAGGTTAAGCTCCGCCGTTTCCTCAATCGTTATTATTTTGCTTCCAGGCTTGATTAAACATGCCAAAGCGTTTAGGGCTGTTGTTTTTCCGGCGGCTGTTCCACCCAAAACCATGACGGAGGCTCTGTTTTCAAGGCATGTCCAGAAATATGCCGCCATCTCCTCTGAGAATGTGCCCAAATTTATTAAGTCTATTATTGAGTAGGGGTCTTCCCTGAACTTTCTAATCGTGAAGGCTGTGCCGAAAGGTGTGACTTCCCGCCTATAACAGACTGCAAGCCTGTGCTTGCCGGGCAATGAAGCGTCAACTATTGGGAAGGCTGAGCTTACGTGTTTTCCAGCCATGTGCACGAGTTTTACAACCATGTTGTCAAGTTCTTCATCCGTTTCGAATTCTAGGTTTGTTTCTATACTTTCGTAGCTTCGGTGCCAAATGTAAACCGGTTTATTGACACCGTCGCATGAAATGTCTTCAATGTTGGGGTCTCGCATTAAGGGGTCGATTCTGCCGAAGCCTACAAGGTCTCTTTCAGCATGATAGAGAATCTTATACCAAGAAACGTCTGGAAGCCAGCCTAGGCTTATCCGGTATTTATCAACAATTTTTTTGGCTTCTTCTGCGAAGAATTTTCTCGGGTCTAATATCTCCTCTTTTGGGGATTCTATTTCTGCGAGGAGAATTTCCAATATGCGGTTGTAAACGCTTCTTTCAAGGGGGTCAAGCTGAAGTTCATCTAATATGTACTTGTATTCGCCTGTTTTCGGGTTTTGCACTATGGCAACATGTGCGAAAGGCTCATAAAGCGGGTATCGGTCAACAACTTTGAAGCCTTTTGGGACGGGTTTCGGTGGAGGCGGTGGGATGGCTAACTGTTTTGGTTTTCCAATGTTAAGTTTTATCCTTATTTTTTTGAGTTTTGCTAGCTTGTCTTTGAGTTGCAGTTTGACCATTCTTTCTTCTCCTGTACTTGTGTTATATATCTACACACATTAGCTATTAAATATTACGTCTTACGAAACGCTGTATACCCCAACTGCCACTACCACCACTACTCTTCCTCTTCACCTGTTGAAATGGAAATAACGCCCAGCTTAACCAAAACCACAAACACAACTACAAGCACCACTGGAATCAGTATCAGCAAAATCGTTGTTACGGGTATTCCTCCAGCCGCCTCCGGAACAACTGTCAAGTAAACATATTCCGTTGAGCTTGCGTATCCATACTTTGCAGCGTTCACAGTGACGGTTATAGACGTAGCTTCAGCAGTTTTGGGTGTAAAAAATGAAAATTCACAGTAGCCGCTTGAATTTGTTAGAGCTAATGCCGTATTAAATGCTCCCGCGTTGGCGGCAACTGTAACATTTGCATTCTCCACTGGTCTGCTATTGCATTTTACATAAACTGCTATGCTCACTGTTTTTTCCGAACCAGCCGTATAAGCGCTTGGAATAACAGTGATTGTTAGGTTTCCGGGTTTGGCTGTCAATGTTATTGAGCTGTTGTTGGGGACATAGCCTGTTTTTGAGGCTGTTGCTGTGATGGTGATGTTTGTTTCCTGTGGGACGGGGGGTGTTCTGAAGGTGATGGTGGCGTTTCCAAGGATATCAGTGTGCGCTGTTGTGGGAGACCATTCTCCGGCTTCGGCTGAAATTGTTACATTCGCGTCTTGAATTGGAGTTCCCTCATATTCCACATGAACAGTTACGTTCACAGCTTCCTCTGAAATTGTTGTGCTACGTTGAGCAGAAACCCTTATGGACAACACCTTTGGCATTACAACTACAACCACTTGTCCTTCGCCGTCGCCGTAGCCTAGTTTCGCCGCATGGGCCACAATTGTCGTGTTCATCTCGCTTATTGTTAGTGGAGCTTTGAAAGTGAATGAGGCTTCACCGTTTAAGTCTGTTAATTTTTCAGTTTCGCTGAAGTTTCCACCGTTGCTGGATGATAGGCTGACAAGGGCTTCGGGAACCAGAGCACCGTTCCAAGATACATGCACCGTTATTGTGGAGAGCTCTTCTGACAAAACCGTTGAGGGGTCAGCGGCAACATCAACCGTTAAGGGTGGAAGAACCTCCAAATACTTGTAGCTGGAGCCGTCTGCAAAGCCTTCCATGGAAGCCCTTGCAATAATTCGAATATTGGTTATCTCCGTAACATCCGGCGCTGTAAAGGTTGCTGTGAAATATCCGGAAGAGTTAGTTAAGTCTGATCTTGGCGAAAAGCTTCCATTTTTAACTGATAAAAGTGTTACGTTTGCGTTTTCAACGGGATTGCCGCCTTGAGAAACGCGGACTGTGACTATTACTTCTTCGTTACGGTGGACTGTGGAGCTGCTGAGGGTTAGTTCCACGTTTAAGGGTGGAAGATTTACTACGCGTATAAGCGTGGAGGCTGCGCTGCTTATGCTGCCAAAATCGTCCCTAACCCTTAGGCTTGCATTATAGTTTCCAGTTTCGGCGTAAGTGTGGAAGAAAAGCGAAAGGGTTGTCCAACCGGTGCTATTTCCATCTCCAAAATCGAAAAGGTATTGGTCAACGCGTCCATCATCATGGGAATAGGAACCAACAAAAGTCACCTCTTGACCTGGCGCAACTAGGGTTTTATCCGCCCATAAAACAGCGGTTGGCGGAGCATTAGCGTGGTCAATTGAGTCTGTTAGGAAGAATATGAAGTCTATGTTTGCACCGTTGCCGCCTACAGGGTTTCCTTTGCCCCTTGGGTTCAGAGATTCATGATACGGTCCGCTTCTGTCTCCCCAATAGTTCTGTTCAGCGTCAACAAAAGCTTCTGAAGAGGCGTCCATGCCTAAAGTGTTGCCGTAAATGTCGTTGAATTGGGCTACGTGTCCTGTTCCTTGACTGTAGAAGGCGCCTACATTGTTGTTTAGAACATAGTTGTGCGTTATAAACGTGCTTTCGTTGGTGGAAATGTAGAAGCCGTAAAGGTTCGAAGCTACAACGTTGTGGCTTATGGAAACAATGCCAGAAACATCCATTTCCAAGGATACTCCGCTTTTCTTGTTGGATTCCAAGCGGTTCTGCACTATTGTTATGTTGGATGCTGACAAGTCTCCAGTTAGAGTTACGCCATCCCCGTTTAACACGATAAGGTTGCCTTGTAGAAGGGCGTTGCCTCCGGAGATGTTGATGCCGCCCTCATTGTTATTTTGCAATGTATTCTGCTCAACAGTGACAGAACCGCCCAGCACTGCGATTCCATTTTTGGAGTTTAACTGTATAATGCTTTTTTGAATGGTCAATGTGCCGCCTTCAACAGTTACGCCGTTTGTTCCATACTCGATTAAGCAGTTTTCCAAAATTGAAGGCTGCTGACCGGTTCCGTTAAAAATAATTGATTCCCAATCTCCTGCTTCGGGTGTTTCCTTGTTGGATGTAAATCTTATCGGTTTCTCTTCCGTCCCCCTAACAACAAGTGTGCCGTTGACAATAAGCGAGAACAAACCTCCAAATTTCACTTCAACTCCAGACTCTATGGTTAACGTTACACCTGCAAGGACGGTAACGTTTCCAGAAAGAACAAACGGGCTGTCCACGAGACTCCACACAGTGTCTATTCCAATTTCTCCTTCCACGTAGGTTGCTTTTGCAGCTGGGACAAATTTTTCAAGTGGAAGGTTGAGGAGGCTGAAGGCTAAAGCAAGCACAATAACGAAAAGTTTCATTTTCTTCTTCTTCATATGGATGCATCCACTATTATTGCGTTAAAGTATCCTTCTGCTGCTTTTTGTTTAAACATTATGAATTTGAAATAAAACTTGGAAATATGACTTCAAATTCTCTAAAAGTGGCGGAGTGAAGGCAACAGTTTTAACTTTAAAAGCTTTATGAATGCATCCACTGAAAAGAGGGGTGGGTAACCTTTGAAAAGCTTCACTGCAGTAGCCCTTGAAAAGTTTCCGTTAATAAAGCCCGGAGACAACCTAGCCAAAATAATTGTTGAAACTGCAGAGAAAAACGGTGTGAAAATTGAAGACGGCGACATAATAGCCGTGGCTCAGAAAGTTTTTTCAAAGGCTGAAGGGCGCATTGTAAGGCTTAAAGACGTTGTCCCTTCAGAAAAGGCTAGAGAAATCGCAAAGAAAACCGGGAAAAGCTCAAAGTTTGTGGAACTGGTTTTGAGGGAGACAAAAAACGTTTTGAAAATTTCCCGGGAAGTTTTGCTTGTAGAAGACGTTCGCGGCTTGATTTGTATTAATGCTGGAATAGACAAGTCGAACATAGAAGGCGCAGATGCCTTTGCATTTCTCCCGAAAAACCCTGACGCGTCGGCTGAGGAGTGCCGCAAGGAAATAAGGAGGCTGACGGGGAAAAAGGTTGCAGTGGTTGTCTGCGACACTTACAGTCGCCCTTTTAGGCGGGGACAAGTGAACTTTGCAATAGGTGTTTCCGGAATTAAATCGCTTAGAGATTATAGGGGGAAAAGAGACCTTTTCGGGTATGTTTTAAAGGTTAAAAATGTGGCTGTTGCCGACGAGATTGCCGCTGCAGCGGAGCTTCTTATGGGTCAAGCTACAGAAGCCACGCCCGTTGTAATATTCAAGGGTTTAAAGGACATTGTTGAATTCTGTGAAAAGTCCAGTGTAAGGGAGCTGGAAATTTCAAGAGAGGAAGACCTTTTCAAAAACGCCTTATAGCCGCCAAGCCCATTGTAGAAACGGATTGCTCTCTTTTTCCGCCTTAATTGTTGTTGTGGGTCCGTGGCCTGGGTAAACCATAAAATGTTCGGGAAGATTTGCCAGCTTCTCCAACGAATTTCGCATGTTTTTTTCTGAACTTTGTGGGAGGTCTGTTCTCCCTATAGAACCTGCAAAGAGGGTGTCTCCTGTGAAGACTTCTTTTTCGCCTATCAGCGATATGCTTCCTGGACTGTGTCCCGGAGTGTGCATAACTTTTAGACTTATTTTTCCAAATTTTATTAGGTCTCCGTCTTTGAGGAGAACATCTGCTTGGGGTGAGGAACTGTTGAAGCCGAAAAACTTTGCGATTACTTTCCCTAGTTTTCCAAGCATAAAGGCGTCTTTCTCATGAACCAGTATAGGTGTTTGCAGTTTTTCTTTAACTATGCCGTTTCCGCATATGTGGTCTGGATGCCCATGAGTATTCACGACGTATTTCAGCTTTAACCGTTTTTCTTCAAGAAACCTGAATATTTTTTCAGCTTCGAAGGCGCTTTCAAAGCCTGGGTCGATGATTATAGCTTCTTTTGTTTCTGGGCAAACCGTTATGTAGCAGTTTGTGAAAAGTTTTCCTACAGTGAACATTTTGGTTATCATGTTCCGCTAGCCTTTGCGAACAGTTCATGCCTTAATAAGCTTTGTTGAGCTTCAACTTAAAAGAATATTGTGGTTTAAGCAGTAACTCATAAATTGTTAAAATGCCTCTATCCTTTCGAAGATGGAAGAGGCTTGAAGTTAGAGGAGATAATAGCTGCTGCAAGCAAGTTGAACCTTTGTCCAAAATGTGGCTCTAAAGAAGGGTTTTGGCTAGGAGTGAAACGCAACCACGCCTATGTCCAATGTAAAGGCTGTGGGGCAAGCTTTGAACTTTTTGAAGTGTTCGCTTTAAGCGATAAAAGGGAGGCTTCCCAGCGGCTGAAGCTTTTTAGAAAATAAATTAAATTTTAGAAAAATAAGGTGGGGGTTATGGGCGAGTTTTGTTCTTTCCTTTTGCTATTGTTGCAACTGTAAATGCAAGCAATGCCACTATTATAGCCAATATTGTAAACTCTGGTATTATATGCGTTCCAAAGTAGACTCCCGCCACTGGAGTTTGCGCCCTGTTTCCTGCCTTGTCAACTGCCACTATGTAATAGTAGATTGTTGTGCACGGTGCGAAGCTGCTTGAAGGTATCGTAGCCGTGTATTGGTTGCCTGCTGTTGGTTTCATTTGAATTTCCCTCCATTCCGTGGCTGAAATGTTGTAGTACAGCGAGACCTGTTCAAGGTTTAGCTCTGTTACGTTAACCTTCACCGTTATGTTGTAGCCAGCTTCCACTTCCACAGTTTCGCCTGGTTGAACCACTTGTCCCGGCGGATCTTGATACGGATTGGATATTGAAGGCGCCGTATTATCCAACGTGAAGGTTACAGTGTCTGAAGCCATGTTCTGGGCTAGGTCTGTGAAGCTCACCACCACTGTTATTTGGCTGTCTGGTAGGGCCGTGTTGTTTCGGAAGGCAAACTTTCCGGCAGCGGTTTCCCACACTTGAAGGGTAAACCTTGCATCGTTTATTGTGGGAGTTTGGGCTCTCACATTGGTTTCCGTCACTGTTCCATTTATCCATACCTTGCTTGTGGATAGATAGGCGCCGTCTATTGGATAGGTTATTGTCACCGTTGGGTTAGTGTTGTCAACTATTACGGCGTTCGTCTGGGTTGCTGTTGCGCTTAAGTTGTAAATGTTAAACATGGTTACACTTATGTCATATCTTCCCTCAGGAGTTTCTCCCGGAATTGTTACTGGAACTGTTAGGGTTACATCGGTTCCGGGGGCTATGGCAGTTTGATTTGTCTGCTGTAAAACAGTGTATGTTGCGTTGTAGATTTTCAGCGTTCCATTTAACGGATTAAGCTCCGTATATTTCACTGTCAGCTCAAATGTTTGTCCAGATCTTATATAAACTGGACTGGCGGTAGTGGGACTGAGTATTTCGATTGTTGGCGGAACCGCTTCTGATTTTACCGTGAAACTCCAGGTCTCTGTTGCCGAGTTTCCAGCTAAGTCTTCTGCAGATATGTTGGCTATGTATAGACCTTCCTCCAGCGGGTCTGTTTGGTAAGAGAGTAATCCAGTTTCTGGATTGTAAGCTGGAGTAAGCTCTGTTCCGTTAAGCGTTAATGTTATTGTCGCCGTGTCCAATGCGAAATTGTCGGTTATTGTGGCGTTTATCCATACAGGCTGATTTGGCGGCAGCTTCTCGTTTGGTGTTGGGGAGATTATTTCAATTGTCGGCGGGGTTGTTTCGATGACGGTGAGGTTTATTGTTAGGAAAGTTCCCTGCTGGAAGAGTATGCGCGTGACATTAATGTTTTTAACCCAAAGATCTATCGGTACACCGTTTGAAGAGGCGCTGGCACCTAACATGTAATATCCGCTTGAATCAGTTATCCACCTATTCTGCGGATCCGCCACATTAATTATCGTCGTGCCTTCTTTTGCGTAGACAGCGAATCCTGCTGGAATCGTCTTGTTTGTTCCGTCGACTCTGTGGATTAGCACGTAGCCGTCTATGGTCATGGGGTATTAGCGGCACTTGAGGTTTAGCTAATGGGGTAAAAAATGCCGCGGCTAAGAGTGCTGTCAAGACTATTGTTGCAAATTTTAGAGATTTCTCCATCCGTTTTTGCCTCCCATTTAATATAGGGGATAAAGAAAAGGTGGGGCTATGGAATTGGTGGAATCAGATCCTGGTCTGTGTAGAGGTATATCCAGAAGGCTTGCCCTGGATACAATGTCCCCGATGATTCTGGCTTGGTGTCAACCATGGTCCAGCTTTGTGTTGCCGCATCCCATACATAGAGCCATCGGAAGTAGCTTCTCTGTTCAAGGCTTTCCACATAATCAGAGGCATCCATGGAGATTGTTTCTGTGAAGCCTACAAGACACCATCCTGCCGGCAGATGATATGTAGTTGGCAAGGCTGGAGGTTCTGGTGTTGGAAGTCCTTGCACTATTAGGACATCGTAGGCTTTCATGTAGATCCAGTAACCCTTCCCATCTGTCATGGTGGTTGGGTTCATTACCCATGATTTCGCCGTGTTGTCAAAGCCGTAGGTTACCGTCACTCCAGAGGCGCCTTGTTTTAGTATCAGTGAGTAAATGTTGGATGTTGCCGTGTTGTTGGGTATTAGTGGCAGCGATACTAAGTTCCATTTTGGATGGAGCACTATTGGATACCAAGTGCCTTTAGGAACCGAGATTGTAGTGGAGACCCCTGGGCCTTCATTGGCGCCGTAGTCTACCGCCGCGATAGTTATGTTTGCAGTTTTATCAGCGTAGCTTGTCAGGTCCAGAATCAGTATTCCAGAGAATGTTTTATGCGAATCTACATTGGTTAGCGTTTGAGCTTGAAGTCTTAGGAGGGGCACAGTTACTGGCGTTCCATTAATGTAAACTTTGAAGCTTAAAACTCCAACGTTGTCTGTTGCTGTTAAAGTTCTTATTATTGCTCCGCCGCAGATAGGCTGCACAGTAAACGTTGGAGCAGATGGTTTAACTCTGTCTCTTTTGATTTCTCATGTTCTCGTAAAGTTGTTTTGGGTGGGTGTGGCGCTGTCAACCAAAGTTATCTTCAGAACAACATAGTTGGAACCCGTTACATTAAGAGCAGGGCTTGTTTCAGTTTCATTATTGAACGTGTACCACGTTGAGTTAAGATAGACCCTGCCAGTTATGGGCGTTGCTGGGTTGTAGAATGCGGCTTTAACCCTTATATTTATTGTGTCTGCTCCCATCCAGTATACGCCGGAAACGTATGGCAGTTCGTTATTGCCTTGGTCTAGAACCTTGACATAAACCATTTGGGGTGCAGTGTTGTCGATTGTTGTCGACCTTTCCGCTGAGCCTGAACGCCCAGAAGCATCCGTGGATGACACCTTAATGGCAAGTTTTCCGTCTGAAATTGCTGTTTTGTTAGCGAAAGCGAAGTTGTATATGTAATGGTTTGCTCCCTTTGCATAGATTAGACGCTCAAACCTTGTGTCGTTGATTGTTAGGGCTACCCCGTACTTTGTTATGTTTAAATCATCTTGCACTGTTCCGTTTATCCATATCCGTTTCCCAGCGCCAACACTGTAATAGTTAACACCTGACCCGGGCTGGTTTATGATAACTGTCGGATTTTGCCCGTCGACGGTTACTGGTAGGTTGCGGTTTCCGAGAGGGGTTCCGCTTATATCCCAAGCTAGGGCGTTCCAATTAACTGGGTCAGCGCTAGCGGATTGGGTGGTCATGTTGACTTGTATCCAGACGTATTCGTTCACCAGAAGATTGGGACCTGAAAGTTTGAAGGTTTTCCCAGAGGCATCGTGGACTATTGACCAAGACCTGCTGCCACCGTAGTTCACTATGGCGTTAAAATTCCACCCGGCTGGATAAGTCACGTTTACCGTTCCAAGTCCGGCACTTGAGGCCAAATTCTTAACTGTAACATTGAAGTTGTAGCTTGTGCTACTTTTAACAAGTGACGGCGTTATGGTAGCGCTGAATTGAGGGTTGAATGTTACTGTAAGCCAAACCGTATTGTTAGCGCTTGCAGTAGTTTGGGAGAAGGCGTCTACACCAAACTTGACGGTTGTCGGAGGAACAGCAGGCCACTGTACAGTAACTCTGAATCTGGTCCATTGATTAGCTCCAAGGTTGGGGACGGAACTTCCAGCTGCTATGGAGAAGTTGTAAGAGTTTGTTCCACTTATCCATGAGACGGCCCAATTGCCTGTGTCATTTAAAGCTTGTGCGCTTACCCTTGTAAAGCTGATGGCAGAATTATGTTTGTCTTGTTTATGGATTGGAATTTGCATGTAACGTTGAAGGTGTATGTGACTTCCGGAACTGTTGTTGTTATTAGCGACACGGTGGCTGTGTGTTGTGGGCTGGAGTTGCCGCTTACAATCGGTTTATATGTGACCGCTAGCAGTGTTGATATTATTAGAAGGCTGGTTACGACTAACGGTGTTATTTTTTCTTATTCATTTTGTTTCACGCTCAGACGGATTGTGCGATGTTTTGTTATTAAAAAGTTTTTAGTGGTTCAGAATCCGAATACGACCTCGATGAAAATCCAATAAACTTTTCTACCCCAACCCACACTTTCATAAACAACCAATCAACAGAAAAGGAAAACCAGTCATGAACGAAGATTTGAAAAAGACAACAGAGCATGCAAGCCAAACAGAATTTGAAAAACTGAAAGAAATGGTTTCAGAACATTTCCAAATAGAAGAAACCCTAATAGAACATGACATTCCCACCTTCTACCTTAAACACCCCCAAGAAACAAAACAACCCTTCATAAGACTACTTAAAAAACTGGAGCCTATTGGTTTGATAGCATTTCTAAGGAAATCCGAAGGAAGACCTGTCCTTAAAATCCTTCAAAAGCCGCCAGCCAAACCAAGCAACATCCTCATCAATTGGATATTGTTCTTTGCAACAATAGGAACAACCTTCATCACAGGGTATGTGCTTTCTGGAAGCCTTGCCAACATAGGTGGAGCCATAGACCCCATTCTCGGAGGCGCTATGTTTACTGTCGCCATAATGGCGGTTCTCGGAGTACACGAGATGGGACACAAATTTACCGCTAACAAAGAAGGAATAGAGGCAACACCACCATACTTCATTCCTGGTCCGCCCCCCATCCTCGGCGGAGGCATAGGAACCTTTGGTGCAGTTATAATTCAAAAATCCTTGCCATCAAACAAAGACGCCCTGTTTGACGTGGGGGTAAGCGGCCCAATAGTCGGCTTCATTGTAGCAACCATTGCAACCGCCATCGGATTAACAATGTCCGTGCCTGCACAACCCGTCAAGGAAGCTGCTGAATTGCCAGCTCCTTTAATGATGATTATTATTGGAGAACTTCTCGGATACTTTAAACTGATCCCTAGTCCTGCTTCCGGACAGGCATTGTATTTACATCCAGTCGGTTTTGCAGGTTGGGTTGGCATGGTCGTTACAATGCTTAACCTTTTGCCTGCAGCAATGCTTGATGGGGGACACGTTGCCAGATCCTTAGTCGGCGACAAGGTGAGAGCAATTTTGACAGCTATATCAATTTTCCTACTTGTTCTAAGCGATTTTTGGTTGATGGCGTTGTTTGTTCTCTTTCTGTCATTACAGAGGCATCCGGGACCATTAGATGACGTGTCAAGTCTTTCTAATGGCCGGAAACTTTTAGCTATCGTTTTGGTTGCAATTTTCGTTTTAGCGTTTCCACTGTTTTAATTGCGGTTTTGTATTTTTGTTGAGCGGTTCTACAGAAATCTTTATTAAATATTGTTATTTCAGATATCTTGACTATTGATTAGGAGTGCAAAATGAAAGGCATTCCCATCCTAATAGTTTTTTTCTCCATATTTTTAGTGCGTCGCTGCTTATCCCATCGCCACTGTTTCCCGGAAATGTCATCTGTACTTT
>FMJZ01009202.1_pt1 | contig 15946 bp, 12 predicted proteins | sample 1987881 | NCBI WGS metagenome assembly FMJZ01 (sample SAMEA4378227, study PRJEB15110) | soil metagenome | biome: soil; feature: Field; material: Soil | place: India | collected 2015-03-11 | depth 0 m | reverse complement strand
GTTTGACTGGGGCGGTCGCCTCCTAAATGGTAACGGAGGCGCGCAAAGGTTCCCTCAGGCTGGTCGGAAATCAGCCGTAGAGTGCAAAGGCATAAGGGAGCTTGACTGCAAGACCTACAAGTCGAGCAGAGACGAAAGTCGGCCTTAGTGATCCGACGGTTCCGCGTGGAAGGGCCGTCGCTCAACGGATAAAAGTTACTCTAGGGATAACAGGCTTATCTCCCCCAAGAGTCCACATCGACGGGGAGGTTTGGCACCTCGATGTCGGCTCATCGCAACCTGGGGCGGTAGTACGTCCCAAGGGTTGGGCTGTTCGCCCATTAAAGCGGTACGTGAGCTGGGTTCAGAACGTAAATCATTGCGTCACTTCACAGTAATGTGGAGCAGCAAACCGACTAAAATCGGTAGAATCTTAATCAGTGACGAACGGCTGGTTAAGACAATACCGAGGGTAAGCAAGAGTCTCGTGACAGATAATTTGACGCTAAGTTACATTGCTGGTTTTTTGGATGGTGATGGTTGTATCAACTTGCAACTAGTACGACGCAAGGATTACATCCTTGGTTATCAAATCCGTGCTAGTGTCACTTTTTTTCAGTGTTCTTCTCACCGTTCCTTCTTGGAGTGGTTAAAGTCCATTTTCCGAGTAGGGTTTGTGAGAAACCGAAAGGATGGTTTAAGCGAATACGCAATTGTTGATGCGCCATCTGTCTTAGAAGTGCTGCTAACTCTCCGCAGTTACCTTAAACTCAAGAGACCACAGTGTGATTTAGCAATTACTGTTCTACAGGAAGTTGTTCAATCAAGGCGATTAACGCCAGAACAATTCCTGAAGCTTGCTCAACAGGTGGATCAGTTTAGTGAACTGAATGCTTCCAAGAAGCGTTCGATTCGCTCTGATCAAGTGGAACAGTTCTTGAGATCACGACAACTCTTGATCCCGTAGAGACTGAAGCCTAGGCTTGAGTTAGCCATCAAGCGTAAGCTGAGATGCTCTGAGGCTGTCAGAGACATCAAATGTCGGCTCCTGATTCGTTAGTGGCGAGAGTCAGGATGAAGATATAGTCCATGCTCGTAGTGATACGGGAACAACATGCGTGAGACAGTTCGGTCCATATCCGGTGCAGGCGTAGGAGCATTGAGAGGAGTCCTCCTTAGTACGAGAGGACCGGGAGGAACGCACCTCTGGTGTACCTGTTATCGTGCCAACGGTAAACGCAGGGTAGCCATGTGCGGAGTGGATAACCGCTGAAAGCATCTAAGTGGGAAGCCCACCTCAAGATGAGTGCTCCCATGGCATAAGCCAGTAAGGTCACGGGTAGAACACCCGTTAATAGGCTCTCGATGGAAGTCCAGTAATGGATGAAGTCTAGGAGTACTAATAGACCGAGGGCTTGACCTCATCAATCAACAGGTGTCTGAGTCAATTAACTGTACTGACAATCGCTATTTAGTTGAAAGGTTATTGACGCTGAATTTACCTAGCAACTTTTTAGTCTAGGCTTTCAATTTAAAATAAAGGCTTTGCCTAGTGCCCATGGCGCGGCGGAACCACGCTGATCCATCCCGAACTCAGAGGTGAAACGTCGCAGCGGTGAAGATAGTTGGAGGGTCGCCTCCTGCAAAAATAGCTCGGTGCTAGGCAAAATATTTAAATCACCCCATCTAGGTTTTCTAGGTGGGGTCTTGATTTTTAAGAAATGTTTAAGGGATGATCGGTTTTGGATAGGGGAGTGACATTGCTGGGTAGTTCGGTCTATATTGCATCAAATATCGCTCTCCTCAAAAGGTTTTTAGGGTCATGCCTCAATTCATGCGTTTGATGGGTCTTCGGCACTGGGGGCTGGTGGGTTCCTCGGTGGTTGCAGCGGTGCTGGTGGCGGCGTTACCAAGCTACGGACGAATGCAGGACAGCCCAAAGACATTGGTAGATGAGGTGTGGCAAATTGTACAGCAGGAATATGTGGATGAGTCGTTTAATCAGGTGGATTGGCTGGCGGTACGGCGGCAACTTTTGGCGCGGCGCTACACATCGCGGGAGCAGGCCTATGCGGCTATTCGGGGAATGTTGCAGCAGTTGAATGATCCCTATACGCGCTTCATGACGCCGCAGGAGTTTACGGCCTTGCGCACGCAAACGTCGGGGGAAGTTTCGGGGATTGGTATTCGCTTAACGGTGGATAAAAAGACACAACAGTTGGCGATCTTGGAGCCACTGGAAAATTCACCCGCAACTAAGGCGGGAATTCGGGCGGGCGATCGCCTGCTGGCCATTGATGGTCATTCTACTCGACGGATGTCGATTGAGGAGGCATCGCGGCGGATTCGGGGGCGGGTAGGGACTCCCATTGAACTTCTGTTGTTTCGCCCGAATCGCGGTACGTTTCGCTTGACTCTGACACGGGCATTGATTGAGCTTCCTGCGGTGCGATTCCTGGTGAAGGAGGAAGGCGGCGCACGGATTGGCTATATCTATCTGAGTGAATTTACTGCCCATGCAGCAGATCAGTTGCGAGCGGCGATTCGCAAGCTAGAGGCGGCGAAGGTGGAGGGATTTGTTTTGGATTTGCGGGGGAATCCAGGGGGGCTGTTGCAGGCAGGTATTGATATTGCCCGCATGTGGTTGAATCAAGGTTTGATTGTGCGTACGGTTGATCGCAGTGGCCACAGTGAGCAGGCAAGAGCGAATCAATCGGCATTGACAAATTTGCCCCTCGTGGTTTTGGTGGATCACCGCTCTGCTAGCAGTAGTGAAATTCTCACAGGGGCATTGCAGGATAACGGTCGTGCGATTGTGGTAGGCACGCCAACCTACGGTAAGGCTTTGGTACAATCCATTCATCAATTGAGTGATGGGTCAGGCCTGTCGGTGACGGTTGCCCATTACTACACGCCCAATGGCACGGATATTAACCGCACAGGGATTACGCCGAATGTAATGGTGACGCTGCCGCAAGAGGTGAGTACCAATCCCCGTTTGTGGACGACAGCAGCTGATCGCCTGTACCAAGCAGGAGTGGCTCAATTGCGCCAAGCCATTTATCGCAGTCAAGCGCCTCAGCCCCTGAATACGGCTCAAACAGGTGAGCGGGAGCAATTTCACCAGCCCCTTGGTGTTCCCTGTTCGGTGCAGTGATAGGAATACCCTGCTGAGATTCAATTGGCCTGCCATGCCCTTGGGGAGTCGTTGCGGTTGAAGGTGATTGAGATTCTGCATCGGGAGGAGCTGTGTGTCTGTGCTCTGTGCGATCGCCTGCACCTGACATCCTCAAAGCTCTCGTTTCATCTGTGGGCACTGCGATAAGGGAATCTTGTGCTCTCGCGCCAACAGGGGCGGTGGGTCTATTACCGCTTAAATCGCCCCCCATTTGAACTGTCATCGCCTATTTGCAGCAGTTTACAGTGGGGGAAACGATGCTGACTTGCATCTGTTCTTAGAAATCAACGCCGCGCTTGAGATCAACGCCCTTCTCGGCATAGTGTTTGTGGCAGATCATCTCCGAGTGGACGCTGGCCAGTTCAAAGTAAGCAGGGGGGTATTTGCAGCGACCAGTAATAATGATTTCCGTGGTGCAGGGCTTGCGCAAGAGCGTTTGCACAATCGGTTCGACGGGGAGAAGCTCGAGGTCAACGGTGGGGTTGAGTTCATCGAGAATAATCGTTTTGTAAAGGCCAGAGGCAATGGCGGCTCGGGCAATTTCCCAGCCGCGTTCGGCTTCAATGTAGTCAATTTCCTGCTGCTGACCGCGCCAGACAATGGCATCCCGACCACAGCGGTGGTGATCGACTAAATGGGGATAGCTTTCCTTGAGGGCAGCGATCGCCGCATCTTCGGTATAGCCCTGCCCCCCCTTGAGCCACTGGAGAATCAGGACACGGTGGGATTGATCGCGGCTAATTCCTTTGCCAATCGCCTGAAGGGCTTTACCGAGGGCACTGGTGGACTTGCCTTTGCCATCCCCTGTATAGATTTCAATCCCTTCAATGCCCTGTTCTTGAGCTGTAGGATGCACAAGGGGACGCATCTCGGAGTGGAGGTCAGCAATTTGTAGGAGTTGGGCAGGGGCACCCCGGCCAGTGGCGATAATCTCTAGGTGTTCGGGCTTGCGGCGGAGGGTGTTGACAACTTCATCAATGGGCAAAAGGCCTAAATCTAAGACGGGGTTGAGTTCATCTAAAACAATGACGGAATAGAGACCAGAGGCGATCGCCCCCTTGGCAATGTCCCAGCCCCGCTGTGCCTCTTGGCGATCGAACTTGGTAATTTGCTCGGCAGTAAAGTATTCAGCGCGGCCAGTGCGCACTTGGTCAATCAGGTGAGGAAACCCGCGTTGCAGAGCTTCAATGGCGGCATCTTCGGCATAGGCACGGCCGGGTCCTTTGAGAAAGCGCAACAGGAGTACCCGAGTGGGCCACGCAGAGGCGATACCCAGACCAATGGAGCGCAGAACAACCCCGAGGGCGGCTTGGGATTTGCCTTTACCGGCACCGTCATAGACGTGGAGTTGACCGCTCACTCGTCCGGGGCGAATCTGAGCGGTTTGAATGCCAATACCTGCACGGGTCATAGGGGCGTGAATCAAAGAACCTAGAGGGATTGTATCAAGGGTGGGGTGGGGTTTTGAGAACAACGGCTTCAACTGTTAGATCAGTGGTAGTGGTGGCGGTAATCGCCCAACGGAGGGGCTGACCATGGGCTTGCAGCGCTTGTTCGATGGCCTCATGAAAAGGCGGGGAGAGGGTATCTCGGGGTAGGGTAAGACGGATAAATTCGGTTGCCATAGGTTTTGCTTGATGGGTTAAACACCAATGATAACGACGGTGACATTATCGCGCCCGCCGTGGGTTTTAGCTGCATTGACAAGGGCAGTCGCTGCTTTTTCGACATTGGGTTCACTAAGGTAGATACTGATCACTTCGTCGGTGAGTTCTTCGGTCAAGCCGTCGCTGCACAGGAGCAGTCGATCGCCGGGCTCTAAATCAATGGGTTGAATATCAATTTGGGTGAGGTCTTCGCGGCCTAGGCACTGGGAGAGGACATGGCGCCACGGATGCTGCCGTGCCTGCTCAAGGGTCAAGCTACCCAGTTGTACAGCTTGGGCAATCCACGTGTGGTCGCTGGTAATTTGCTGGAGTTGATCTTTGCGCCAGCGGTAAATGCGGGAGTCGCCCACATGGGCACACCAAGCGCGATCGCCCTTTTCATCAACCAGAACCACTACAGCCGTTGTCCCCATATCAGCACGGGCAGTATTTTGGCGTTGCTGCTCAACAATGGCGTGGTTGGCGGCGAGAAAAGCTTGGCGGAGTAGGGTGACGGGGTCATGCTGAAGGTCTTCAAGGTGGGTTTCCAAGAATGCCTGAATATGTTCGACTGCTAAACGACTGGCTTCCTCGCCCCCAGCGTGCCCGCCCATGCCATCGGCCACAATAAAAAAACGCTGATGCTTTTCGTCAATATAAAAAGCATCCTGATTGCTTTTGCGAATCAGACCGCAGTCAGTTAAGCCGACAACGTCCATGACCCCCCTATTTTGGGCTGCTTGTTAAAACATCTTTTCATACTTATCGAGTTTAAGCATTAGTCGCCAATAGAGGATACCAAACCATACCGCTAATGCGGCTGCCACACCCGCCAAGAGGAGATACTGGTTCACGAGTAAAATTGTCGCCACTAAGGAAAAACTACCAATGAGGACGACATAATTGAGCCCTAAGTTAATGTTACTCAGGCGCCGCAGAATGCGATCGCTCTCACTGGAACGGACGCGCAAGCGCAGATCACCATTTTCAAGTTTATCAAGCACCTCTTCAAGGCGACGGGGCAAGCCAATGGCACTGCTGCCCACTTGAGCCGCTTGACGACTCAGTTCAGAGAAAAGACTGCCATTACTGGGATCGGGGAAGTTTCCGTTGGTCATAAGTTCGGTCGCAAATGGTTGGGCAACTTGCATGAAGTTAAAGTCTTTGTCGAGTCCCTTGCCTACCCCCTCGAGGGTGGAAAATGCCCGCATCACAAAGGTGAATGTGGCGGGAAAACGGAAGGGTTGGTCATAGGCAATTTCGTAGAGGTCATCGCTAATTTGAGCCACCGATTGGGCTTCAAAGGACTGGTTCATGAAATTGTCGAGGAGATACTGAATCGAGCGACGTACCGGCCCTAGATCGCCTGTGGGAACCAAAGCTCCTAGCTCTACAAGGCACTGTACCACCTGTTCGGCATCCCGTTGGGCAATGCTTAAAAATGTTTTCAGCAATTTATCGCGAGTCACAGGTTGAATGCGCCCCATCATGCCAAAGTCGTAGAAAATCAGTTGGCCGTTGGGGCTGACGGCAATGTTGCCCGGATGGGGGTCAGCGTGGAAAAAGCCGTCATTGAGAACTTGATACAGGTAAGCCTTGGCACCGAGTTCGGCAAGGCGTTTGCGGTCTAGACCCGCCGCTTCGAGGGCTTCGTAGTGGCTAATTTTAATCCCCGGTAGGTACTCAAGGGTGAGCACGCGCCGTGAGGTGTAGCGCCAATAAACGCGGGGAACACAGGCCCACTCGCGATCGCGAAAGTTGCGGCGGAAGGTGTCGGCATTGCGTCCCTCATTGAGGTAGTCAATTTCTTCGTAGAGAATGCGGCAACACTCATCGTAGATGCCTATCCAGTCGCGCCCTTGCCCCCATTTGGGGTGGTTTTGGAAGTATTGAGCAATCCCTTTGAGAATCGCTAGATCAATATCAAACAACTGCCGTAGGCCGGGGCGTTGAACCTTGACCACCACTTCTTCGCCCGAGAGGAGTTGCGCTTTGTGGACTTGGCCCAGACTGGCGGCGGCCATGGGGATGGGGTCAAAACTGCGAAACAGTTCAGGGATGTGGCGGCCAAAGTCTTCGTAGATGATTTTTTCGACTAGCTCGTAACTAAAGGCGGGGACGCGGTCTTGAAGTTTACTGAGTTCTTCGACATATTCGCTGGGAAAGAGATCGGCACGAGTGGAAAAGAGTTGCCCTAGTTTGATGAAGGTGGGGCCAAGGTCAAGGAAGGTTTCGCGGATCCAAATGGCTTGGGCACGGCGTCGCGCCGCACGCTTAGCATCAGTCATACCGCCCCAGTAGCTCCAAGATTGGGTGAGGAGCCAACGGCCAAAGAGAAATCGCCAGACAAAAAACCAAATATCAAAGAAGCGCCGCGTTTTTGAGTAACGCTCGCGATTCCAACGGTAGGATTTGCCGGTGGGCGTCAAACTGGCCGAAACTGGTGTGGACACACGCTCTTCCCTAGTGGGTGATCTCAACAAATTGTAACGAATCCCTAACGACACCAAAGAATAATAGGCTACAGGGCATAGCGATCGCGGCCCATGCCGAGGGCAAAACGCAGAGAATCGGGCAGGCTTTTGCTACTGGCTGTCAAGAAGAAGGTCAGCCCCAAGAGGCTAAAGACCGCCGCCATGCGAAAGATGAGGCGATAACCCAAAGGATCAATCAGCCCGCCCAGCAGTGGCCCTGCCAAGGCCATCCCCAGATCAAAGCCCCCTAAACTGAGGCTAAGAACCCGTCCGCGCTCATCGGTGGTGGAGCGATCGGCCATCAAGGCAGCGACCATGGGAATCACGACACCGCCGGCAAGACCTTCAAGGATGGCAGCCCAGAGGATATCCAAGGAGGTTTGGGCTTGGGCGAGGAGCACCATCGAGATAAAGTAGCAGGCAAGGCTGGCGGAGATGAAAATGCCCCGTCCCCAGCGATCGGAGGCAGAACCCGTGGCCACGCGTCCCATAAAGCTGGCGATCGCTGCCACAGAGTAAAACAGCCCTGCGGAAATGTCGAATCCTTCAGTGGCAATAAACAGGGGCATAAAAGTGGCGATCGTGCCAAAGGTCAGCCCTACGCTCAGCATCACCAAGCTGGGAATCCGCAGCCGCTCTGACAGCAAGAGCCGCCAAAAGAGGGCTTTTTCTGGGCGAGGCACTCCAGGGTCCTGTGGGATATTCACCGCCTGCACCCCTGCGGCAGCCATGAACCCAAGGGCAGCTAAGCTACTGGCAGTCATGAAGACTGAGCCATGACTGTAGTTCATTTGCAGCCAACTGCCGAGACTGGGTCCGAGGGCAACCCCAATGGGATGAACAAGGCTGGTGTAGCCAATGATTTCACCGCGATGTTGGGGTGGGGCAATATCCGTCACCAATGCCATGTAGCCAGTGGTAAAGCCAGCGATGCTAAGGCCATGGAGAAGGCGCACCGCAACAAGAAGGGGTAGGTTGTGGCTGACGATATAAAACAGGGGAGCGATCGCGGCCACAGCGAGGCCAATGAGCAGTGTAATTTTGCGTCCTTGGCGATCGGCCAAAGACCCTAACCAAGAGCGGGAACCAATTAGCCCCACGGCAAAGGCACCCATGACAAACCCCACCTGATGGGGTGTGCCCCCCTTCTCAGCAATGTACAGGGGTAACGTGGGTAACATTGCGGCAATGCTGGACCAAAACAGCAGACCAGCCAGTACGAGCCTAAGGAGCGTTTGGCGCACGGATGGGGGTAGCTTCAATAGGACAACCACAAATCCCCCTTGTTAACAAAACGTTACATTCCTTATCTATGATAGCTTTTTGCTGGCCGCTGGCGATGCAACCGAATTCTGTCTACTGCTAAAGAATTGGGGCGAAACAAGTTAAAAGGGCAGTTCTCCTTGATCAATTTCGGAAGTTTCTGTTCTCATTTTCGCGGTGCCATTCATTTGGCTCTTGCGTAGCCCCACGGCAATTTTGCTGTGCTTTTCAATTTGGCGCATGACTTCACGGGCACGCTGAATCACTACAGGAGGGAGGCCAGCAAGGCGACCTGCCTCGATGCCGTAGGAGCGATCGGCACCACCGGGCTTGACTTGGTGGAGAAAAATAATCTCGTTGGGGAGTTCTTTGACCACCACTTGGTAGTTGGCCACATTGGGCAGTAGCGTTGCCAGTTGATTGAGTTCGTGGTAGTGGGTGGCAAAAATGGTGCGGGATTTGAGTGTGGTCGCAAGATATTCTGCGACTGACCACGCGATCGCCAGCCCATCAAAGGTGGCCGTGCCGCGCCCAATTTCATCAAGGAGGACAAGGGAGCGATCGCCCGCATGGTTGAGAATATTGGCCGTTTCATTCATCTCCACCATAAAGGTAGATTGACCCGTGGCGAGATCGTCAACGGCACCCACCCGGGTAAAAATGCGATCGCACACTCCCAAGGTGGCACTGGTGGCGGGCACATAACTACCCATTTGTGCCAGCAGTTGAATCAAACCCACCTGCCGCAGATAGCAACTTTTGCCACTGGCATTGGGGCCTGTCAGCACCATCAGATCCGCAGCCGTACCGAGTTCCGTATCGTTGGGAACGAACAACCCTGCTGGTAGCATCTGCTCGACCACCGGATGGCGCCCGCCGCGAATCCGAAGCTGGCGATCGCGAGTCATTTGCGGTCGGCAATACCCCTGATACAACGCCACCTCTGCTAGCCCCAAAAGGGCATCTACCGCTGCCACCGCTGCCGCAATCTCACGAATCGTTGAGGCCTGAGCGGCCACCTGCTCCCGCAACTGCACAAAATACTGGTACTCCAGTTCAAAAAGATGGCTTTGAGCTGCCAATAGCCGCGCTTCCCGTTCCTTGAGTTCAGCCGTAATAAAGCGTTCCTCATTTGTGAGGGTTTGTTTGCGGATGTAGTCATCGGGGACTTGGTTCAGCTTGGTGCGGGAGACACTCAAATAGTAGCCAAAGACTTTGGTATAGCCCACTTTGAGCGTGGTAATGCCCGTGCGTTCCCGTTCTTGAGCTTCTAAGTTAAGAATCCACTGCTGATCTTGCTCAATTTGCTGGCGTTGCTGATCCAGTTCGGGGTAGGCACCCGATCGCAGGAGACCCCCTTCGGTGAGACTAATGGGGGGCTGATCCACGAGGGCCGCACTGAGGGTATCCGCCAACTGCTCAATCACCGGGGGCAGGTGGGCAAGGGCTTGGAGATAGGGCGATTGGGTTGCCGTCACAACCGCAGCAAGGGAAACTAATGTGCGAAAGGAGTCCCGCAGTGCTGCTAAATCACGGGCATTGGCTGTCCCAGAACCCGCCCGACCCGCTAGGCGTTCGAGGTCATAAATTTCCTGAAGGTGGCGGTGCAGACTTTGACGCAGGCTACTATTGGCCATCAATTCAGCAATGGCCTCTTGGCGCGCCGTAATTTGCTCAATATCAAGGAGGGGTTGCAGGAGCCAGCGGCGCAATAGACGCCCCCCCATTGCCGTCGTTGTGCGATCAATCGCCCACAGCAGCGAGCCTTGGAAGCTGCCATCGCGGACGGTTTGCGTCAGTTCCAGATTGCGGCGGGTTTGCGGGTCAAGGAAGAGATACTGGGCGAGGGAGTAGGTACTGAGGTTTTGCAGGGGCACTGCTTGTTGGCGATGGGTTTCATCCAAATAGGCTAAGAGGCCACCGGCCGCCCGCATAGCAAGGGGCAGATGTTCACAGCCAAAGCCTTCGAGGGATTTGACCTGAAAACGTTGACACAGGCGTTGGCGAGCTTCCGCTGCCTGAAAATCTTGGGGCGATCGCAAAGTGTAGCACCATTGCGGCGGTAATTCGGCGGGCAACCGATCCTTGGCTTCGCCGGGGCGCAGAACGCGATTAAGGTCCGGCGCTTCACTGGGGAGGAGGATTTCTGCCGGTTGCAAGCGGTTGAGTTCGGCCACTAAATCGGCGCGATCGCTCCCTTGGGTGGTACAAAACTCCCCCGTCGAAACATCGGCATAGGCCAACCCCCAATGGTGCCCTGAAAGCAAGACGGCGGCTAGGAAATTATTGCGGCGTGGTTGGAGCAGCTCTGTATCTAGGACTGTTCCGGGGGTAAAGACTTGAGTCACTTCCCGCTTCACCAATCCTTGGGCTTGGGCGGGGTCTTCCACTTGATCACAGATGGCAATGGCATAGCCCTTTTCAATGAGTGTGCGGCAGTAGCGCTCAAGGGCGTGGTGGGGAATGCCGGCCATGGCCACTCGTCCCACTTCTTTGCCCCCCTCTTTGCCAGTGAGCACGAGTTCCAGTTCGCGGGCAACGATACAGGCGTCCTGAAAAAAGGTTTCGTAGAAATCCCCCACCCGATAGAGGAGGAGGGCTTGGGGGTAGGCATCCTTAATTTCAGCATAGTGCTGCAGCATCGGTGTCAAAAGCGATCGCTCCACCTCATCGTGGCGCACCTGTAGGCCGGGGTTGCGTCCTAAGCGCAGGGCAGGGGACTCAGTCTCAGAATGGGGCAGCGAGCGATCGTCGGACATGGCAACGTCACAGCTTCCTGTGGTGTGCTCCAAGGGGGCCTTATATTATATATAGTTTTATCTATTGTGGAGTAGAGCACCTAATACTCATCCCCCGTGGTCTCCATAAAGAGCCACTCCGCCAGTCCCGGGCTATTTTCCCCAAGGATGGAAATGGCCTCTTGAAAGCGGCTGCGTTGAACATTGGCCTTGCTGATGCGCTCTGGATAAGTGGTCATCAGGAGGTAGGGCTGGCTTTCGCTTGATTGGACAAAGGTTTCCACACCAGCAACAAGGGGATGGATTTCAAAAAAATGGTGAAGAGTCATTGCTTGGTTCAGCGTTTTTGCTTCGATAAAGCCCAAATGACGGGTGAGGGTATCCCAAATTTCCTCATCATCGCAGCGGAAGCTGACTTCAACAAAGTAGCGCATCCCCACCTCACACACCCCTGTCGCTATCTTAGCTGCTTCTATTAATCCCATTGTCATGATCTTTGGGATGGCTGGTGGGGAGCAAGGGTAGTCAAAGGAGGCGGCTCTATCCCCTATTAGTCAATGACGCGCAGAATCACCAACGTCATATCATCGCTGCGCCGGCCATTGGCATTGGTAAAGGCATCAACGGCATCAAAAATATAATCCAATAGTGCCTGTGCCCCTAAACCTTTGGCGCAGCCTTCCTTGACAACCGCTGCTAGGCGTTCTTCCTCAAAGCGTTTGCCCTTAGGATTATCCGCTTCTGTAATGCCATCAGTGTAGTAAATCACGGTGTCCCCCGGTTGGAGGCGTACTTCGGCCTCTTGATATTGGCTGCGGGTATCCAGACCAATGAGCATACCGTAGGTGTCCAGCCGATGGATAATCCCGGTTTCAGCCCGCCATAGCAGAGGGGGAAGGTGGGCCGCATTACTGTAAGCTAGGAGCCGCGTTTGCGGGTTGTACTCAGAGTAAAAGAGGGTGACAAAGCGGTGGGAGCTTTCTAAATCTGGCTGCATCGCCCGGTTAAGGTGCTGCAAAATGCGGCTAGGACGGTGACCATTGAGCGCTTCTGCCCGCAGCATGCCTCGGGTCATGGTCATGATCAGTCCTGCGGGAACCCCTTTACCCATGACATCCCCAATGGCAATGCCCCAACGGCCCTGTTCAATGTCTTGTTGATCGCCGAGGCCATAGGTAATGGGAATAAAGTCATAGTAGTCCCCCCCAACCCAACTGGCGGTGCGACACTCGGCGGCTAGCTCTAGGCCGTGGATTTTGGGACAGCGGTGGGGCAAAAGTCGCCGTTGAATTTCAGCACCAATTTCCAGTTCCCGATCCAAGCGCTGGCGATCGCGCAACTTTAAGGCCAGTTCATCATTGGCAATGGCCACGGCCGTTTGATCCGCAATCACCTGCAACAGTTGCTGCCGCGTTTCATTCCACTCATACTCTGGTTGCTGACTAAAAACGTATAGCCGCCCCCGCTCCGTGAGTCCCGAATCCTTGACGAGAATCGCCGTGCCGTAGAACTGAATGCCTTGGGGGAGACGTTCTCGCAGTTGCTGATCCAACAGTTGCTCAAGCCGAGGACGGCTGATCTCGCGATCGCTCCCCGCATCAATTGCAGCCATACCAACGCTATTGGCAAGGGTGCGGGTGGCCGTTTCTAGGGCGGCGCGGATATTGGGGCACTGATCGCTGGCGTGACAATGGAGTTGTTCAAGACGAGCCTGACCATCGGCACGAAATAAGACTAGGGCCGCTGCTTCCGCCTCCGTCACCCGACAAGTAATCAACGGGATCAGCTCAAAAAATTGATTCAGGTTGTTGAAACTCCGCAGCGCAAAGCTCAGGGACGCCAGTAGCTCCTGAATTTTACTGTTTTCCCGCTGTAACCGCGACACCATTTTCTTGAGGGCGATCACAGGGCTAGAGGAGGTTGTAGAGGACGAGGAGAAGGCAGGTAACATGGTAAGTTACGCTAGCAAAAGCGTCAATTGACTCTACAGCGTAGCGCAAAAAACGTCAAGATGAAAGGATTTAAGATTTTTTATGGAACTTTTAGAGCAAGCCGCCGCTCACCATGCCGTTGCGATGGCTGAGGGTCATCAGCGTCCCCCCAAGGGCGATCGCCGCCCCCAAGCCGATGAGTACCGGTTGCAGCCCCCACCACGTCTCCGCTAAACCCGCCACCGCCAAGGGTACACTGAGGGCAATATTCACGAGGTTATTTTGCAGCCCAAAAATCGTCCCCCGCTGTTCGGCGGGTGTCATGAGTTGAATTAAGGTTTGCATGGGAATCGCGACAAAAGCGGCAAAGAAGCCCAAACCAATGATGTAGCCCATGCTCCAAGCCAAAGAATTGAGACTTAGGGAGAGACCAACAAACATGCCCCCCATGCCCCAACAGCCAACTAAACCCGACCAGCCGTAGGTAAAGCGCTTGCCCACCGTATTCAAAAGCAGTGCCCCTAGCCCGAGTCCGCTGGCCGCCGCCGCCAAAAGAAACCCAAATTGATCCGTATCAAGGCTGGGTAAGACTTCCGCAAGGCGCACCACTAAAACGGACATGGCTGCCACAATTGCAAAAAGTAGGATGAGCTGCAGCAGGGCAAAACGCAGGGCTGTATATTCCTGCAGGAGCTGAAGTCCTTGACGCAGTTCTTGCCACACTTGGCGATAGCGGCTGGGCGGCAGATGACACTGATCTGGTGGCCGCAGCAGCATTAGTAGGAGTGCTGCCCCCCCATAACAGGCACTGACAAAGACAGCCCCACCCCACTGGGAGTGCCAGTGGCTCGCGAGATTCAAAAGCGGCTCACCCGCAGCGAACCCCACCACGAGAGCAGCCATCATCGTCAGCGTATAGAGGGAGTTGGCGGACATCAGATGGGACTTATCCACCAGCAGAGGAATGGCCGCCTGTTCTGCGGGGGCAAAAAATTGCGTTAAACAGGAAATCGTAAACGTAATCAGCAACAGCGCCATAAACCCCAACCCTTGCCCGGCGCCAAGGAGAATCGTGATCGGAATTCCTAAGACAAGGAGGGCACGGTAGAGATTGGTGACAATGAGCACCTGTTTTTTTGACCACCGATCCACAAGCACCCCTGCCACCGATCCGAGGAGAATGGCTGGAATCGTAAAGGCCACCATGATTGCCGACACCCAGCCACTAATACTCTGGTGTGCCGCTTGGAAAAACTCTGTAGTGAGGGCAATCACAAATACAAGGTAAATTTTGTCAGCCAACTGCGAGCAGACCTGCGCCAACCAAAGAGCAATAAAATTGCGGTTTTGCCAGAGGGGAGGGACCGGTGGTAGGGAGAGATCCAAGCGAATGTCTTGCTGCTCAATGGTCATGGCTGGGACACCGCAACAGGTGAAAAACAACTATCAAGGAGGGGGGGCACCCGCAACGTTTGCTCCAAATGAAATTGCAGGTACTGGCGCAACACCCGCTCAAGGGAGAGCCAAACACTAAGGGGATAGGCCTCAGCTCGGGGGAGGAATTCATCCCGTGGTAAGGATTGAGTGGTGGGCAGTGCAAGCCATTGCCCCAGACGGACTTCACTGGCTGTCAGTTGGCGATCGCCACAAATACCCGCAAGAGAATCGTTCCCCACTGTGTGCTCTGCCTTGAGGGTAAAAACACCACCACTGGCAAAACTAAAACCCAATCGCCAGTCGGTATCCGCTGCAGGGACGGCAATTTGGCAGCCACTTTCATGGCACTGGTACCATTCCGGGGCAATACCCCCCAATCGCAGGATGCCACAGAGGCCGCGCACCAATAGGGCTAGGGCAGCGCGACTCGAAACCCCCTGAAGCTGGTTTAAGGTGGCACAGAGCCAATCAAAGAGATCCGGCTGGGGTTGCTGCGGATGGACTTGGTAGAGCACCACCTCACCGAGATATTGGGCAGCGGTAAGAGTGGTCAAGTGGCTGTTGAGGCCTTGGTATGTGGCTACTGTTTCTGCTTGCAGGATGCGATCTAGATTGCGCCCAGGACTAATAAAGAGGTCATTGACGACAAACAAATCCACCCGTCCGCCCAGTTTTGAGCGGGAGCCACGGCTATGGGGGGCGACTAACTTTAACAGTCCGCGATCGCGACTAAAGACACTGAGCAGGCGATCGCTTTCCCCCAGGGGCATGGCCTTGAGGTTAATGCCAATTGTGCGGTAGGTGCGACCCATCCCAAGTATCCAGACAATAGTGGCAGATTGTTCGCCTATCTTTTAGCCTATCGCGGCCAGTCCCCTAAACAGTCATCAACTTGTTGCGGGCAAACCATGCCACCCCATCCGTCATTGTTGATATTTCTCCTGCAAGCAGTTGTACAGTGTCCGAAAAACAGGGGTAAACCTGTGTTTAATCAATCGTTCCGCCTCTTTTGCCCTTTGCCAAGGCATCTAGCAGTGTCTCCGTGTCTTCCTCGGTGAGATAGCCCGTCCCACAGGCCTTGCGAATAGCTTCTCTGGGGGGTCACATTTAGCCCCTCCTAGAAAAGAAGCTCTTTCAGTGTTTTCCACGCTAGTTCAAAGGTGAACTCAAACATTTGCACCAGACCGGCTCGCTCTAGTTCCGAATACTCCTCCTGAGCACAAGCAGTTTCTAGGCGGATTAGGGCGCGGCCAAAGTTCTGCAACCGCTGTTGCCAACCCATCGCATCTCTATATTTTAT